>SL_5KL_010_SEDDRAFT_10000699_pt1 | contig 21409 bp, 18 predicted proteins | sample SodLakKL_010_SED_FD_9118 | JGI IMG/M metagenome (IMG submission 9118) | reverse complement strand
GGGGCGGGGGCGGTGGGCTCGCAGGTGCTCACCGGGCTGCCGGTGCTGTGGCGGCTGCGCGCGCAGGGCGGCGTCGCGGTCTGGCCGTTCGAGCCTCTCGACGAGGTGCCGGTCGTGCTGGCCGAGGTCTTTCCCTCGCTGCTCGCCGCCGAGGTCGCCGCGCTGATCCCCGAGGGGAGCCGGCGCAATGACTGGCCCGTCAAGGACGCGGTGCAGGTGCGGCTGCTGGCACTCGCGCTCAAGCGCCTCGCCGATGCGGGCGCGCTTGGCCCGCTGCTTGCGCCGGATGCCCCCGACGCGATCCTGCGCGAGGAGGGCTGGATCCTCGGCGTGGGCGGCGAGGAAGCGCTGCGCGGCGCCGCGGCGGCTGTGGGCGACGCGGCCCTGCCGCCGCACCCCGAAGCCGCGGCCCCGCTCACCCCGCCCCGGCTGCGCGACGATTGCTTCGCGATGCCGCAGGGCGTGGGCTGGGTGCCTGTGGATGACGCCCTCGCAAGGCTGCGCGCCGCGCTGCACCCCGTCACCGGCGTCGAGACGGTCGCCACCGCCGACGCCGCCGGGCGCATCCTCGCCGCGCCCTGCACCGCGCGCCGGGCCAACCCGCCCGTCGCCAACGCCGCCGTCGATGGCTACGGATTCGCCCACGATGCCACCGGCGCGGGCGTTCAGCGCCTGCCGCTGCATCCGGGCCGCGCGGCGGCGGGGCAGCCGCATCCCGGCGCGGTGCCTGCGGGGGTGGCGCTGCGCATCCTCACCGGCGCGCCGCTGCCGGCCGGGGTCGATACCGTCGTGCTCGAGGAGGACACCGCCACTGACGGCGCCATTGTGGCCTTCGACGGGCCGGTCCGGCGCGGCGCCAACGCCCGCCGCGCGGGCGAGGATGTCGACGCCGGCGCGGAAATCCTGCGCGCCGGGCACCGACTGCGCGCGCCCGATCTCGCGCTTCTGACGGCGCTCGGGGTAGGGCAAGTCGATGTGCACCGCCCGCTGCGCGTCGCGGTGCTCTCGACGGGCGACGAGCTGCGCGCCGATCCCGGCGCCGATATCGCGGCGCACGAGATCTTCGACGCCAACCGCCCGATGCTGCGCGCCCTGGTTGCTGGCTGGGGCTACACGCCCGTCGATCTCGGCGCGGCGCCGGACAACGCCGAGGCCGTCGCCGCGTGCCTCGACCAGGGGGCGCGGCAGGCCGATGCGATCCTGACCTCGGGCGGNGCGTCGGCGGGCGACGAGGATCACGTCTCGCAGCTCCTGCGCGCGCGCGGGCGGCTGTCGAGCTGGCGCATCGCGCTCAAGCCGGGGCGGCCGCTCGCGCTGGCGCAATGGTACGGGGTCCCGGTCTTCGGGCTGCCGGGAAATCCCGTTGCGGCAATGGTCTGCGCGCTGATCTTCGCGCGCCCGGCGCTCTCGGTGCTCGCCGGGGCGGGCTGGTGCGCGCCGCAAGGCATGACGGTGCCGGCGGCCTTCGCGAAATCGAAAAAGCCGGGGCGGCGCGAATACCTGCGCGCGCGGCTCGACGCCGAGGGCCGCGCCGAGGTCTTCGCCTCCGAGGGCTCGGGGCGCATCAGCGGGCTGGTCTGGGCCGAGGGGCTCGTCGAGCTTGGCGACGGTGCGGCCGAGATCGCGCCGGGCACCCCGGTGCGCTTCATCCCCTACAGCGCCTTCGGCGTGTGACGCGATCGCGCATCGGGGTGCCGCAAAATCGCTGGTGCGGCGCGGTCAATTCGCCGATGGTCGCCTTGACCGCAGGGCGGGGCGGGCGCACCCTGCCCGCAGGAGGAGATTTCATGGCACTGGACGACGAGCGCGGCATCTGGAAATCCGGCGGCGGGGGGCGGCGCACGCCGAAGGGTCGGCAGGTTGACGAGGCGGCGCTTGCCGAGGTGCAGGCGCTGCTCGGGGACGCGCCGCGCCGGGCCGATCTGCTCATCGAGCATCTGCACGTCATTCAGGATGCGCATGGCTGCCTCTCGGCGGCGCATCTGCGCGCGCTCGCCCATGAGATGAAGCTGTCGCAGGCCGAGATCTGGGAAGTGGCGAGCTTCTACGCGCATTTCGACCTCGTGCGCGAGGACGAGACGCCGCCGCCCGCCCTCACCATCCGGGTGTGCGACTCGCTGTCTTGCGAGCTTGCCGGGGCGCAGGCGCTCAAGACCGCGCTCGAGGCCGGGCATGATCCAGCCGAGGTCCGGGTGCTGCGCGCGCCCTGCATGGGCCGCTGCGACACCGCGCCGGTGCTGGAAATCGGCCACCGCCATGTCGATCACGCTACCCCGGAAAGCGCCGCCGAGGTCATCGCCGCGGGCGATTTCGACCCGCGCATCCCCGACTACCAGCCGCTTGAGGCCTATCGCGCGGGCGGGGGCTATGCCCGGCTCGAGGAGCTGCGCGCGGGCGGCGATTTCGAGGTGGTGCAGGCCACTTTGCTGGAGGCTGGGGTGCGCGGGCTCGGCGGTGCGGGGTTTCCGGCGGGTCGCAAATGGGGCTTCGTGCGCGCCGCCGAGGGGCCGCGCTACCTCGCTGTCAATGGCGACGAGGGCGAGCCGGGCACCTTCAAGGATCGCTTCTACCTCGAGCGCGAACCGCATGTATTCCTTGAGGGAATGCTGATCGCGGGCTGGGCTGTCGAGGCCGAGCGCTGCTATGTCTACATGCGCGACGAATACCCGGCGGTGCTCGAGATCCTGAAGCGCGAGATCGCCGCGCTCGAGGCCGCGGGCATCGCCGCGCCGGAATATATCGAGCTGCGCCGCGGCGCGGGGGCCTATATCTGCGGCGAGGAATCCGCGATGCTCGAGTCGATCGAGGGCAAGCGCGGCCTGCCGCGTCACCGCCCGCCCTATGTCGCGCAGGTGGGGCTCTGGGGCCGGCCGACGCTGGTCAACAATGTCGAGACCCTGCACTGGGTCACGCGGGTGCTACGCGAGGGGCCGCAGATCCTGAACGGGGTCGAGAAGAACGGCCGCACGGGGCTGCGCAGCTATTCCGTCTCGGGGCGGGTGGCGGCGCCGGGGGTGTATCTGCTGCCGGCGGGCGCGACGATCCGCGACGTGATCGCGGCGGCGGGCGGCATGGCGGCGGGGCACGAATTCAAGGCCTACCAGCCCGGCGGGCCGTCCTCGGGGATGTTGCCCGCGACGCTCGACGATGTGCCGCTCGATTTCGACACGCTGCAGCCGCACGGCTCCTTCATCGGCTCGGCGGCGGTGGTGGTGCTCTCGGAGCAGGACTCCGCGCGCGCCGCGGCGCTCAACATGCTGCGATTCTTCGAGGATGAGAGCTGCGGGCAATGCACGCCCTGCCGCGTGGGCTGCGAGAAGGCGGTCAAGCTGATGCAGGCGGAGCGGTGGGATCGCGAGCTGCTGGAGGATCTCTGCATGGCGATGGAGGATGCCTCGATCTGCGGGCTGGGGCAGGCGGCGCCCAACCCGATCCGGCTGACGATGAAGCATTTTTCCGGGGAGGTGTCGTGATGGGCATCACCTTCACCCTCGACGGCCGCGAGGTCACCGCCGCGCCGGGGCAGACGATCTGGGAGGTGGCGCATGGCGGCGGGCTGGTGATCCCGCATCTGTGCCACAAGCCCGCGCCGGGGTATCGCCCGGACGGCAACTGCCGCGCCTGCATGGTCGAGATCGAGGGCGAGCGCGTGCTCGCCGCGTCCTGCATCCGCGAGCCCGCCGAGGGCATGGTGGTGCGCACCGATACCGAGCGCGCCAAGAAATCCAGGCGCGTGGTGATGGAGCTTCTGCTGGCCGATCAGCCGGCCCGCGCGACGGCGCATGACCGCGCCTCGCATCTGTGGGACATGGCGGAGGCGCAGGGCGTCACGGAGAGCCGCTTTCCCGCGCTCGAGCCGGCGCGCGTGCCCGCACCCGATCCGAGCCATGTCGCGATGCGGGTCAATCTCGATGCCTGCATCCAGTGCAATCTGTGCGTGCGCGCCTGCCGCGAGGTGCAGGTCAATGACGTGATCGGCATGGCCGGGAGGGGGCATGACAGCTTTCCGGTGTTCGATTTCGACGATCCGATGGGCGAGAGCACCTGCGTGGCCTGCGGTGAATGCGTGCAGGCCTGCCCCACCGGCGCGCTGATGGAGGCCACGATGGTCGGCGCGGGCGAGGTCGGCGACAGCGCGGCTTTCGATTCAGAGGCCGACAGCGTGTGCCCGTTCTGCGGCGTGGGCTGCCAGGTGAGCCTGAAGGTCCGCGACGGCGCGGTCGTGAAGGTGGACGGCATCGACGGGCCGGCCAATGAGGGGCGGCTTTGCGTGAAGGGCCGCTTCGGTTTTGATTACATCCACCATGCGCACCGGCTGACGCGCCCGCTGATCCGCCGCGACGACGCGCCCGAAAAGGGGCTCAATGTCGATCCCGGCGACTGGTCGCGCCATTTTCGGGAGGCGAACTGGGACGAGGCGCTCGACGCCGCGGCGGGCGGGTTCGGCCGGCTGCGCGATGCGCATGGCGGCAAGGCCGTGGCTGGCTTCGGCAGCGCGAAATGCTCCAACGAGGAGGCGTATCTGTTCCAGAAGCTGATCCGGCAGGGCTTCGGGCACAACAATGTCGATCACTGCACGCGGCTGTGCCATGCCTCGTCAGTCGCGGCGCTGATGGAGAATATCGGCTCGGGCGGGGTCACGGCGACCTTCAACGAGATCGAGAATGCCGATGTCGCCATCGTCATCGGCGCCAACCCCACGGAAAACCATCCCGTCGCCGCGACATATTTCAAGCAGTTCGCCAAGCGCGGCGGCAAGCTCATCGTGATGGACCCGCGCGGGCAGGCGCTGTCGCGGCATGCCGCGCACATGCTGCAGTTCAAGCCCGGCGCCGATGTCGCGCTGCTCAACGCGATCATGCATGTGATCGTCGATGAGGGGCTCTATGACCGCCAGTATATCGACGCCTTCACCGAGAACTGGGCCGCGCAGCAGGGGCATCTGGCCGATTTCGCGCCCGAGGCCATGGCGCCGCATACCGGCATCGACGCCGCCACGATCCGCAGCGTGGCGCGCGAATTCGCGGGCGCGAAGGCGGCGATGATCTTCTGGGGGATGGGCATCTCGCAGCATATCCACGGCACGGACAATTCGCGCTGCCTGATCGCGCTTGCGCTGATGTGCGGGCATGTGGGCCGGCCGGGCACCGGGCTGCATCCGCTGCGCGGGCAGAACAACGTGCAGGGCGCTTCGGATGCCGGGCTGATCCCGATGTTCCTGCCCGACTACAAGCCCGTGGGCGACGCGGCGGCGCGCGGCGAGTTCGAGGCGATCTGGGGGGCGGGGCAGATCCGCGCCGAGAAGGGACTGACCGTCACCGAGATCATCGACGCCGCCCATCGCGGCGAGATCAAGGGCATGTATATCCAGGGCGAGAACCCGGCCATGTCGGACCCCGACGTGGCCCATGCGCGCGAGGGGCTCGCCAAGCTCGAGCATCTCGTGGTGCAGGATATCTTCCTGACCGAGACCGCGAATTACGCCGACGTGATCCTGCCCGCCTCGGCGTTCTACGAGAAATCCGGCACCGTGACCAACACCAACCGGCAGGTGCAGATGGGCCGGCCGGCCGTCGCCCCGCCCGGCGAGGCGCGCGAGGATTGGTGGATCACGACCGAGCTTGCGCGGCGGCTGGGGCTTGATTGGGGCTATACCCATCCGCGCGAGGTGTTCGCGGAGATGAAGCGGGGCATGCCCTCGCTTGACAACATCACCTGGGAGCGCCTCGAGCGCGAGAACGCGGTGACCTATCCCAGCCTTTCGCCCGACGATCCGGGCCAGGCGATCATCTTCGCCGACGGGTTTCCGCGGCCCGAGGGTCGGGCGCGGTTCGCGCCGGCCTCGATCATCCCGCCCGACGAGGTGCCCGATGCCGAGTATCCCATGGTGCTGACCACGGGCCGGCAGCTCGAGCACTGGCACACCGGCGCGATGACGCGGCGCGCGAAGGTGCTCGACGCGGTCGAGCCCGAGGCGAGCTGCTCGCTGCACCCCGGCACGCTGCGCAGGATGGGGCTTTCGGCGGGGGATCATGTGCGGCTGGTCACCCGGCGCGGGGAGATCACGCTGATGGCGCGGGCCGATCGCAACGTGGCGCCCGAGATGGTCTTCGTGCCCTTCGCCTATGTCGAGGCGGCGGCGAACCTGCTCACCAACCCGGCCGTCGATCCCTACGGAAAGATCCCCGAATACAAGTTCGCCGCCGTGCGCGTCGAGCCTGCGGGCGCGGTGGCGGCGCGGTAGTCGCCGCGCCACTTCCCGTGCCTGCCCCGATCCTTCATGCTTGAAATTGTCCTTGCATGGGGGCGGGCGCAGCGTCAGTATGACGCATGAAAACAAGCATAACAGGGTCCAGACGGGGAGATCTGCCATGACGATCACGAAACGCACGCTGTCGGGTGCCGCCGCGCTCATGCTCTCGGCGGCAGCCGTTCAGGCCGATGAGGTCACCGTCGGCATGATCACCACGCTGTCGGGCGGCGGCGCCGGGCTCGGCACCGATGTGCGCGACGGCTTCCAGCTCGCCCTCGACGAGGCGGGCGAGCACGGCATCAACTTTGTCGTCGAGGATGACGCCCAGAGCCCGGAGACGGCCGTTCAGGTCGCCGACCGGATGATCCAGTCCGAGCGCGCGGATATCCTCACGGGTATAATCTTCTCCAACCTCGCCATGGCCGTGGTGCCGAGTGCCGTGGCGCAGGGGCTGTTCTACCTGTCGCCCAATGCGGGGCCCTCCGCGCTCGCGGGCGAGAACTGCCACGAGAACTACTTCAACGTCGCCTGGCAGAACGACGCGCTGCACGAGGCCGCCGCCGTGGCCGCCAACGATCTGGGCTACGAGAACACCTTCATCATGGCGCCGAACTACCCCGCGGGCACCGATGCGCTCAACGGCTTCAAGCGCTATTACGAGGGCGAGCTCGCGGGCGAGCTGCTGACCTCAGTGGGTCAGACCGACTATGCCTCCGAGATCGCCGAGATCCGCGACTCGGACGCCGACAGCGTGTTCCTGTTCCTGCCGGGCGGCATGGGCATCTCCTTCATGGGGCAGTATGACGACTCGGGCGTCGATCTGCCGATCGTGTCGGCGGGCTTCACCTTCGATCAGGACAACCTGCCCGCGATGGGCTCGGCCGCGCTCGGCGTGGTCAATACCGGGCAGTGGAGCCCCGATCTCGACAACGAGACCAACCTCGCCTTCATGGACAATTTCCGGGCGGAATATGAGCGCACGCCGTCGATCTATGCCAGCCAGGGGTACGACACAGCCAAGCTGATCCTCTCGGCGATGGAAAAGGCCGACATCTCCGATCAGGACGCCTTCCGCGAGGCGCTGCGCGAGGCCGATTTCGACTCCACGCGCGGCGATTTCGCCTTCGCCTCCAACCACCACCCGATCCAGAAGATCCATGTGCGCGAGGTCGTCGAGGAGGACGGCGAATACACCAACCGCATCACCGGCGTCGCCTTCGAGGAGCACCAGGACGTGTTCGGCGAAGACTGCCAGATGTGAGCCCTGCAAGCGGCGCGGTCCCGGCCGCGCCGCGCCCTTCCTGATCCGGACATCCGACCATGAGTCTCGCTCTCTTCATCGAGCAGCTCCTCAACGGGGTGCAATTCGGGCTGATGCTGTTCCTGATGGCCGCCGGGCTGACGCTTGTCTTCGGCGTAATGGGGCTGATCAATCTCGCGCATGGCTCGCTCTACATGATCGGCGCCTTCATCTGCGCGGGCGTCGCGGCGGCGACGGGCAATTTCTGGATCGGGCTCGCCGCCGGGGTCGCGGCCGCCGCGGCCGCGGGAGCGATCATCGAGGTGACGGTGATCCGGCGCTTATATGCGCGCGACCATCTCGACCAGGTGCTGGCCACCTTCGCGCTGATCCTGATCCTGTCGGAGGGCACGAGCATGCTGTTCGGCCCCTTCCCGCTCTATCTGAGCCGGCCCGACAGCCTCGCCGGGACGGTNCATCTGGGCTTCGGGTTCAACTATTCGCTCTACCGGCTCGCGCTGATCGGCTTCGGTGTTGCGGTGGCCATCGGGCTGTGGATGCTGATCACGCGCACGCAGCTCGGGGTGCGCATCCGCGCCGGAGAGTCCGACCGCGAGATGATCGCCGCGCTCGGCGTCAACATCAAGGCGCTCTACACGGTGGTCTTCGCGCTCGGCGCGGCACTTGCGGGGCTTGCGGGGGCGCTTGTCGGGTCGATCCAGTCGGTGCAGGTCGGCATGGGCGAGCCGGTGCTGATCCTCGCCTTCGTGGTGATCGTGATCGGGGGGATCGGTTCGATCAAGGGTGCGCTGGTCGGCGCGTTGCTGGTGGGCGTGATCGACACGATGGGCCGTTTCCTGCTGCCGCGCCTGTTCGATCTGCTCTTCGAAGCCGGGCGCGCGACGGATATCGGCGCGGCGATCGCCTCGATGCTGATCTACATGCTGATGGCGGCGGTGCTGCTCTTGCGCCCGAAAGGACTGTTCCCGGCCCATGGATGAGACGCGCAAGGAATTCTGGCTCAACGCCGTGCTGCTGATCGGGCTGTTCGCCACGCCGGTCATCGCGCTGATGATCGACGAGCCGTTCTATGTCACGCTTTCGACGCGGGTGGCGATCTTCGCGCTGGCGGCGGTGGGGCTCAACATCGCGCTGGGGCTCGGGGGGATGGTGTCCTTCGGGCACGCGCTCTATTTCGGGCTCGGCGGCTATGTCGCGGGGATCATGGCGCATCATGCCTTCTCGGGTGTGCCGATGGTGTTCGGGCTGTCGGGCAGCGACCAGATGCTGGTGATCTGGCCGGTGGCGATGCTGCTGAGCGGGCTGATCGCCGCGATCGTGGGCGCGCTGAGCCTGCGCACCTCGGGCATCTTCTTCATCATGATCACGCTCGCCTTCGCGCAGATGGCCTATTACTTCGCCATCGGCTGGCCGACCTATGGCGGCGAGGACGGGCTGTCGATCTTCGTGCGCAACCAGTTTCCCGGCCTGAACACGATGCAGACCTGGAACATGTTCCTGCTCGCCTATGGCGCGCTGGTGATCGCGCTGGTGCTGTTCGCGATGCTGCGCAATGCGCGCTTCGGCGCCGCCCTTATGGCGATCCGGCAGAACCCGGAGCGCGTCGCGGCGGTGGGGATCTCGCCCTTCGGGATCAAGCTCGCGGCCTTCGTTATCTCGGGGATGATCACCGGGCTCGCCGGCGCCATGATGGCCGATCTCAACCGCTTCGTGAGCCCGTCGATGATGAGCTGGCACACATCCGGCCAGCTGATCGTGATCTGCATCCTCGGCGGGGTGGGGCGGCTTTTCGGTCCGGTCGCGGGGGCGGCGGTGTTCGTCGGCTTCGAGGTGGTGTTCGGCGGGCTGACCCAGCACTGGCAGTTCTGGCTCGGCCTCGTGCTGCTCGGGGTGGTGCTGTTCGCGCGCGGCGGGGTGATCGGGATCATCGCGGGGAGGGAGCGCCATGGCTGAGCCGGTTCTCGACCTTGCGGGCGTGTCGAAGTCCTTCGGCGCGCTCAAGGCCACGCAGGATGTCTCGCTCACGCTCATGCCCGGCGAGATCCATGCGCTGATCGGGCCGAACGGGGCGGGCAAGAGCACGCTGATGGCGCTGGTGAGCGGCAAGCTGGCGCCCGATAGCGGGCGGATCGTGGTCCAGGGGCAGGATGTCTCGGGCCTGTCGGTGGCGCAGCGTGCGCGGCTGGGGCTGGGGCGCAGCTTCCAGGTCTCCTCGCTGATCCCGGAATATTCGGCGCGGCGCAACGTGATGCTGGCACTGCAGGCGCGGCAGGGGCATTCCTACCGCATGCTCTGGCCGGTGCGGCGCGACCGGTCGCTGACGGAACCGGCAGAGGAAATCCTCGCGCGGGTCGGGCTCGAGGGGCGGGCGAGCGTGCCCTCGGAGACCCTCTCGCATGGCGAACGCAGGCTTCTGGAAATCGCGGTGGCGCTCGCGCTGGAGCCCGCGGCCTTCCTGCTCGACGAGCCGATGGCGGGGATGGGCGCCGAGGGCGCGCGCACGCTGACGGCGTTTCTCGACACGCTGCGCGCCGAGGCGCCGATCCTGCTCGTCGAGCACGACATGGACGCAGTGTTCGCGCTCGCCGATCGGGTCTCAGTGCTGGCGAACGGGCGCGTCATCGCCACGGGCAGCGTCGCCGAGATCCGCGCCGACCCGGCGGTGCGCGAGGCCTATCTCGGCGAGGAGGAGGGCGCATGAGCGCGATGCTCGAGGTCGAGGGGCTCGAGGTGTTCTACGGCGCCTCGCAGGCGCTGTTCGGCGTCAACCTGCAGGTGCGCGAGGGCGAGGTGGTCGCGCTCATGGGCCGCAACGGCATGGGCAAGACCACCACCATCCACGCGATCTGCCGGATGCTGCCGGTGCGCGCGGGCAGCATCCGCTTCGACGGGCGCGATCTCACCGGGCTGCCATCCTACCGCGCGGCGCGGCTCGGCATCGGGCTTGTGCCCGAGGGGCGGCGCTGCTTTCCCAACCTGACGGTGACAGAAAACCTTACCGCCGCCGCGCGGCCCGGCGAGTGGACGCTGGCGCGGGTGCGGGAGTTCTTTCCGCGCCTCGCGGAGCGGTCGGGGCAGTTCGCCTCGACGCTGTCGGGCGGCGAGCAGCAGATGCTCGCCATCGGGCGCGCGCTGATGACCAATCCGCGGCTGCTGGTGCTCGACGAAGCGACCGAGGGCCTCGCCCCGGTGATCCGGCGCGAGATCTGGCAGGCGATCGGGGCGCTGCGCGGCGAGGGGCTGTCGATCCTGCTGGTGGACAAGACGCTCGCCGAGATCCTGCCGCTCGCGGATAACTGCGTGATCGTCGAGCGCGGCCGCGATGTCTGGCTCGGCGCGCCGGGCGAGATCACCGAGCAGGTCGAGCAAGACTATCTCGGGCTGTAGGCCCTATATCCACTGCGCCGTCGCTTCCATGGCCACAGGGCCGTCCGCGGCGGCGGTCCAGAGCGCCATCGTCCCGTCATCGCGCCGCGCGGCGTTCAGCGTGACCGTGTCGACATCGAAAAGCGGCGCGCGGCTGCGGAATTCGAAGATGTCGGGCGCTGCGCCGTCGCGCAGCTCGGCGGCGAAGTGATAGAGCCAGGTCGCCTGCAGCGGGCCGTGCACGACGAGGCCGGGATAGCCCTCGACGCCCGTCGCATAGGGCTGATCGTAATGGATGCGGTGGCCGTTGAAGGTGATGGCGGAGTAGCGAAACAGCGTCACCGGCGAGGCATCGACCGTGCGGCTCCATTGCCCGGCGCCGGCGGGTTCGGCAGGGCGCGCGGTGGCGGTGCCGTCGCGGTAGACGATGTCCTGGCGCTCGCTGACCGCGCCGGCGGGACCGGCCACGCGGTGGGTGACCGTGACGAAGCACAGCGTCCCGCTGCGGCCCTGCTTGAGGCTGACTTCGTCGATACGCGATGTGCGCGTGACGGTATCACCCACGCGCAGCGCCCCCTCGAATTCGAAGCGCCCCCCCGCCCACATCCGATTGGGCAGCGGCACCGGCGGCAGGAAGCCGCCGCGCGCCGGATGGCCGTCGGGGCCGAGCGCCTCGGCGGGGACGGCGGGCAGGCCAAGGCACAGATGGATCAGCCGCGGTGCGGGCGCCCCGGCGCCTTGGGCCGAGTCGAGGCCAAGCGTCGCCTCGAAACGCTCCGCAAGTGCAGTCGTTATGACATCGCCGCAGCTTTCCTCGCGGCCGATCCAGCGGCGCAGCTCGTCAATCGCGATCATTCCTCGTCTCCTTCGAGCCCCGGCACCGCGCCGAGCGTGCGCGGCGTCTGCGCGAACACCGCCGCCGGGGCCGGCAGATCCACGGGCCCGGACGGGGTCTGCACCGTCGCGCGGCGCAGCTCGGGGTGGCGCGACAGCCCGGCCATGTCATTGACCTCGGCAAAGGCGATATCGGCCGCGTCCAGCGCGGCCACCACCGCCGCGCCCTCCTGCGCGGCAAAAGCGCGGGCCACGAGCGCGTCCGTCTCGGCGCGGTTGGCCACGCGCGCGACATTGCTCTCGAAGCGCGGGTCCGCGGCAATCTGCGCATCCCCGAGCACCGAGGCGCAAAAGCCCCGCCATTCGCGTTCGCTCTGGATCGACAGCAGGATCACGGTGCCGTCGCGCGCCGTGAAGGCGCCGTAGGGGGCGATCGAAGGATGGCTGAGCCCCACCCGCGCGGGCGGTTTGCCGCCCTCGGCCTGCAGGAGCGGCACGGCCATCCAGTCCGCAATCACGTCGAACATCGACAGCCGGATGCCGACGCCCTCGCCGGTGATCCCGCGCCCGATCAGCGCCTCGAGGATCGCGGCATGGGCACTCGCCCCGGTGGCGATATCGACGATTGAGATGCCGACCCGGGCGGGCGCTTCGGGGCCGCCGGTGATCGCGGCGAGGCCCGACTCGGCCTGGATCAGCAGGTCATAGGCCTTGCGCGTCGCGCGCGGGCCGCCGGGGGCATAGCCGCTGATGCAGCAGGTCACGAGCTTGGGGTGGCGGGCGCGCAGCTCGGCCGGGTCGAGCCCCATGCGCGCCATCGCGCCGGGGCGCAGGTTCTGCACCAGCACGTCGGCCTCGCCGATCAGCCCGGCGAGCGCCTCGCGCCCCTGCGGCGCGGCGAGATCGAGCACGCGCGACTCCTTGCCCCGGTTGAGCCAGACGAAATAGCTGCTCTGGCCGCGTGCCGTGGCGTCGTAGCCGCGCGCGAAATCGCCGCCCGGCCGCTCGATCTTGATCACCCGCGCGCCGGCATCCGCCAGCCGCGCCGTGCAGAAGGGCGCGGCGACGGCCTGCTCCACGGCGATCACGGTGAGCCCGTCNAGCGGGCGCATCAGTATGACCTCGGCATCCCGAGCACATGCTCGGCGAGGTAGCTCAGGATCAGGTTCGTCGAGATCGGCGCGACCTGGTAGAGCCGGGTTTCGCGGAACTTGCGCTCGATGTCGTATTCCTCCGCGAAGCCATAGCCGCCATGGGTCTGCACACAGGCCTCCGCCGCCTCCCAGGACGCCTCGGCGGCGAGCATCTTGGCCATGTTGGCCTCGGCGCCGCAGCTCTCATCGGCCTCGAAACGCCGCGCCGCATCCTGCACCATCAGATCGGCGGCGCGCATGCGCGCATAGGCGCGCGCGATGGGAAACTGCACGCCCTGGTTCTGGCCGATTGGCCGGCCGAAGACGCTGCGCTCGGTGGCGTAGGCGCCGGCGCGGTCGATGAACCACTTGGCATCGCCCACGCATTCCGCGGCGATCAGGATGCGCTCGGCGTTCATGCCCGACAGGATGTAGCGAAAGCCGCGCCCTTCCTCGCCGACGAGGCTGTCGGCGGGAATCGGCACATCGTCGAGGAAAACCTCGGTGGTGGCGTGGTTCATCATGGTGCGGATCGGGCGGATCGTCATGCCGGCTTCGCGCGCCGCGCGCATGTCCACCAGAAACAGCGACAGCCCGTCGGTGCGCTTGGTGACCTCCGCCTTCGGTGTCGTGCGCGCGAGCAGCAGCATCAGGTCGGAATGCTCGGCGCGCGAGGTCCAGATCTTCTGGCCGTTGACGATGTAGCGGTCGCCGTCGCGCACGGCGGTGGTGCGGATCGAGCTCGTATCGGTGCCGCTGGTGGGCTCGGTCACGCCGAAGGCCTGCAAACGCAGCTCGCCGCGCGCGATGCGGGGCAGGTATTCGGCCTTCTGCGCGTCGCTGCCGTGGCGCAGGAGCGCGCCCATGATATACATCTGAGCGTGGCAGGCCGCGCCATTGGCGCCGGCGCGCTGGATCTCCTCCAGGATCGCCGCCGCGCCCGACAGCGGCAGCCCCGCGCCGTCATACTCCTCGGGGATCAGCGCCGCGAGCCAGCCCGCCCGCGTGAGCGTGTCCACGAATTGCGTCGGATACGCCCCGTCGCGGTCGAGCTCGCGCCAGTAGCTGTCGGGGAAAGTCTTGCACAGCCGCGCCACCTCGGCGCGGATTTCGGCATAGGGATCGGTCATGCGGCGGTATCCTTTCGGTGGNCGGGCTAGTATTTCGCAAGCGACGCCCGGATGCAAAGGCCGCGTTTGCGCCCTTGGCATCCGCCGGGCCGCCCGCTAGCGTGGCGTGATGAACGATCCGCTCATGACCGACCCCGCAAGCACCGGTGACGTGATCCGCCGCGCCCTGTCCGAGGCGCCGGGGCCGCGCGTGCTCGATATCGGCTGTGGCGACGGGGCGCTTGCGGGGCTGATCATCAAGCTCGGCGCGCAATGGACGGGCGTCGACCCGGCGCCGCCCGCCGATGCGCCCCCCGAGATCCGCCACGCCCCCGCCGAGGCGCTGCCCTTCGCCGATGCGAGCTTCGACATGGCGGTGTTTCTCAACGCACTGCACCATGTGCCGGAGGCGGCAATGGACACGGCGCTCGCCGAGGCCATGCGGGTGCTGCGCCGCGAGGGGCGGCTCGTCGTGGTCGAGCCGCTGGCGACGGGGCCGCTGTCGCAGGTGCTCGCGGTGATCGACGATGAAAGCCGGATCCGGGCGGCGGCGCAGGCGTCGATCGCGCGCCAGATCGAGCGCGGCCTCTGCTTGCTGATCGGGGCGTTCGACTACGCCCGCGAAGAGCACTATCGCGATTTCGACGACTTCGCCACGCGCATCGCGCGGGTGGATGCGGGTCGGGCCGCGGCGATCGAGCGCCGGCGCGCCGCGCTCGAGTCGGCCTTCGCCCGGCATGCAGCCGAGGGGCCGGACGGCATGCTCCTGCACCAGCCGATGCAGGCGCATATCCTCGCCCCCGGCTGAACGGCTCAGGCGCGCTCCGCCCGCGCCGAGTCATGCGCCAATTGCGCCGCCTCGATTCGCTCGAGGTTATGCGCCGACCACTCGCACAGCGCGAAGACATGCGGCACGAGATCGGCGCCGAGTTCCGTCAGCGCGTATTCGACCTGCGGCGGCACCGTCGGGTGGACCGTCCGGCGCACCAGCCCGTCGCGCTCCAGCGCGCGCAGATTGACCGTCAGCATGCGTTGCGAGATCGATTCGATTTCCCGGCGCAAGGCGTTGAAACGTTTTGGCTTCTCGCTGAGCACGAGGATGATGAGCACGGCCCACTTATCGCCGATGCGCTTCAGGATCGGCGAGATGCGCGCGCAGTCTCCGGGAACATTGAGGTGACCTAGCTTCATCTCGGTGCCTTCTTGTCAGACTCTCGGGCGGTGCCATTATCGTCCCAGGTTACGATCATATACCAGGGAGGACCAGACGATGTGCAGGATTTGCGATGCAAGGGCGGGGATCTCGCGGCGCGGGGTGCTCGCCGGCTCCGTGACCGCGGCCGCGGCGGGTGCGTCGGGGTTGTTCATGCCCGGCGCGGCGCGCGCGCAGACGGCAGACGCCCCCGCCGAGACCGGTGCGCCGGGGCGCCGGATCCTGATCCGGGGCGGCCATGTGATGAGCATGGATGACGAAGTCGGCGATCTCGAAGGCGGGGACGTGCTCATCGAGGGCAGCGAGATCGTCGAGATCGGCCACGACATCGAGGCGGATGATGCCGAGGTGATCGACGCGAGCGGGCGCATCGTGATGCCCGGCTTCATCGACACCCATCATCACCAGTTCCAGACCGCGCTGCGCGGCTTTCTCGCCGACGGCATCCTGTTCGATGACGGAACGCCCGAGGGCAGCCGCAACTATCTCGACTACATCCTCGGGCGCTTTTCGGGCGTCTACCGGCCCGAGGATGTCCGTATCAACGAGCTCTTCGGGTCGCTGTCGCAGCTCGATGCCGGGGTAACGACGGTGCTCGATGTCAGCCAGATCCACAACTCCCCCGAGCACAGCGACGCCGCCATCGAGGGGCTCGCCGCCGCGCGCCGGCGCAGCGTGTTCGGCTATTTCGAGGGGCAGGGCGAGGGCGCCGAATATCCGCAGGACGCGCGCCGCATCCGCGAGCAGCATTTCCCCGGCGATGACGGCCTGATGACGATGATCATGGGCGGGGAGATCTACCTGCCCGACGGGCACGAGGCGGCCTGGGAGCTCGGGCGCGAGCTCGATCTGAAGATCGCCTATCATGTCGTCGGCGCGCTCGGCATGGCGGAGCCGTTCGAGGCGCTCGCCACCTCGGGCGCGGTGACCTCGGATCACATCCTCATCCACATGACGGGAATGACCGATGCGGCCTGGGAGGGGGTGCGCGATGCGGGCGCGCATGTCTCGCTCGCGGTGCCCATCGAGATGCAGATGCGCCACGGTACGCCGCCGCTTCTCAAGATGCAGGAGATGGGGATGGCGCCGTCGCTGAGCACCGATGTCGAGTGCACCATGACGGCGGATTTCTTCACCCAGATGCGCGCGACGCTGACGCTGCAGCGCATGTTCGTCAACGAGATGGCGCTCGACGGGGTGGAGGAGCGGCCGCGGATGCTCACCGCGCGCGATGTGCTGCGCTATGCGACCATCGAGGGCGCGCGCGGGCTCGGGCTCGAGGGGCGCACCGGCAGCCTCGCGCCGGGCAAGCAGGCCGATATCCTGATCCTCGATGCCGAGGCCATCAACGTCGCCCCGCTCAACAACGTCCCCGGCGCGGTGGTCACGCTGATGGAGCGCAACAATGTCGAGACGGTGCTCGTTGCCGGCGAGATCCGCAAATGGCAGGGCGTGATGCAGGATGTNGATCTGGGCGCGCTGCGCGGCGAGCTGACGGCCTCGCGCGACCATCTCTTCGAGGCGGCCGGGATCGACCGCGCCCTCTTCGAGGGCTGAGCAAGCTGCATGGCCGACCCCTTGCGGTCCGGCCATGCCCGCCTTCAGCGCAGGATCGCGCGCAGCTCCGGCGCCGCGCGCTGCGTCAGATCCCCGAGCAGACTTCCGGCCCCCGGCAGCTCGCCGCGCGTCAGCCGTGAAAGCAGGCCCGGCCGCGGCACCGAATGATCGCGCACCGGCAGATCCGCCAGGTCCCCGTCGCGCTCCTCGAGCCAGTTGCGCGCGGCATCCTCGCCGCCGATCGTGTCGATCAGCCCCGACTCCAGCGCCATCCGGCCGGTGAACACCCGCCCATCCGCGACCGCATCGAGCTCCGATCCCGACAGGTCGCGCCGCTCGGCAACAAGCTCGCGGAACCAGTCCTGGCTGTCGGCGATCAGCGTTTCGCTCCAGTCGCGGGCCTCTGGTGAGGTCTCGCGCCAGGGCGCGGGCTCGGCCTTGAGCTCGGAGGAGCGCAGCGTCTCGACCCCGATTCCGAGCTGGTCGAGCACCTCGGTGATGTCGGGATATTCCATGATCACCCCGATGGAGCCCGTCATCGTCGTCGCCCGCGCGACGATATGCTCGGCGCCGAGTGCCGCGACATAGCCGCCGGAGGCGGCGGTTTCGCTCATCACCGCGACGACGGGTTTCTCGCGCCCGAGCGCACGGACCGCCTCATGCAGCCCCTCGGACCCGGCGATGGTTCCGCCGGGAGAATTGATCCGCAGGATCACCGCGCGCACCGAGTCGTCCTCGGCGATATCGGCGAGCAGCTTCTCGCGGGCCCGGTCATCGGAGATCACGCCCTCGATGCCGACGCGCGCGATCTGGTCGCGCTCGGGGCGCAGTGCGTCGAGATTGACGACCACCGCAATCGCGCCCGCGATCACCGCGACCACGAGCGCACCGCGCCAGAAGCCGCGCCGGCGCCAGCGTTTGCGTTGCTGTTCGTAGACTTCCGTTTCGAGCGCACTCATGCCGGCCTCCTGATGTTCACCCGCCCATGGAAATGGGGCGCAGGCGAGAAACGCAAGAGGCATCGCGCCGCTGTGCGAGATCACGGCGACGGCCCGATGCCGGCCGGCAAGCGCGGCTGGCGTGTCGGATCGCGGAGCAGGCGTTGCCACCGCCCGGCTCGGCCGGTTAGGGATAGGGCCGCAACGCGATGCGAGGTTTCCATCGAGACTTGCCTGCTTTCCGGAGCCTCGCACGGGTTGGGGCTGTCGCTCGCGCAGGAGATGGCCGCGCGGGGCTACAGGGTATTGGGCACGGGACGGCGCGCGCCGGCCGATCTGCCGCCCGATCATCCGCTCGACACCTACCTGCAGGCCGATTTGTCGCGCCCCGATGAGGTCGCTGCCGTCGCCGACTGGGCACTGGCGCAGACGGGCGGGCGGATCGACGTGGCGGTGCTGAATGCGGGGCTGGGATATTATCGCCCGCTGACGGCCGAGTCCGCCACCGACATCGCGCAGGTGCTGCGGGTCAATCTGGATGCGCCGCTGCAGCTTGCGCATGCGCTGCGCCCGGCGCTTGCGGGCGGGGCGCTGGGGCTGGTCGGGTCGGTTGCGCATCGGAGCGCTGCGGGCATGCCGGTCTACGCGGCGAGCAAGGGCGCGCTGGATGGCTTCGGGCGCGCGCTGGCCGAGGAATGGCGCGGGGACGTGCGGGTGCGGGTCCTGCATCCCGGTCCGGTCGCGACCGGGATGTCCGAGCGCGCGGGGCGGCCGCGCAACCTGATGGACAGCCTGTTCCTGTCGCCGCGCGCGGTCGCGATCGCGCTTCTGGACGCGCTGCTGGCACGGCGCGGCCCGGATCGGCAGGTGATCTCGTTCCTTCGCGTCGGGCGCGGCCTGCTTATCCGCGGACTGACGGCGGGGGGCCGATGAGGGTCCTGCTGACAGGCGGTTCCAGCGGTCTCGGGGCCGCGCTGCTGAACGCCTGCGTCGCGCGCGGCGATCGGGTGACGGTGATCGACACCGCGCGCTGCCCGGACGCCGTGCCGCCATCGGTGCACTGGTTGCGCCATGATCTGGGTAGCGCGGACATGGCGGGCTGGGATGCGATCGAAACCGCGCTTGCCGGGCAGGGCCCTTTCGATCTGACCATCCTGAATGCCGGAATCAGTGCGACGGGACGGTTCGAATGCATCCCGCTGGCGCAGCATCAGCAGATCAGCCGCGTCAACCTGCACGCGCCGCTGCGGCTGTGCATGCTCCTGCAACAGCGCCGGGCCTTCGCGCGGGCGGGCAGGCTCGTCTTCGTGGCCTCGCTGTCGTGCTATACGGGCTATCCCGGCGCGGCGAGCTATGCGGCCAGCAAGGACGGGCTGGCGACCTTCGCGCGCAGTCTGCGCGCAGCCTTGCGGCGCGACGGGGTCGGCGTGCAGCTTCTGTGTCCCGGGCCGATGGACACCCCCCATGCCAGCCGCCATGCCCCGCAGGACGCCAAGCCCGGCCGCCGCATCGCACCCGACCGCGTCGCCCGGCTGGTTCTGGGCGCATCGCGGCGGCGATTCCTCCTGCTGCCCGGCCCGGGCGCCCGGCTCGCGGCCATTCTGGGTCGGATCGCGCCACAGGGGATGACCCGAATCATGGGGCGCGTCCTGTTCGACAAGCTCAAGGGGCGCTTGTCCTGACAGGATGCCCGGCAGGCCCTGCCGTCAAGGCGAGCGCCCGTGCCGCGCCGCCTGAGGTCGCCGGCGCATCCGGGCACTCATGGCTTGCATCGTCGAATGACGATTGATATATCGTCGATCGACGAAAGGAGAGTTGGCAATGCTGGATCAGGTCGAGCCCGAATCCCCTGTGCCGGTCGATGCGGACGCGGTCGCGTCGGTTGCCAAGGCGCTGGCCCACCCCGCCCGCGTGCGGATCATCGCGTTCCTGCTGTCGCGCCCGGGCTGTATCGGCGGCGACATCGTGGACGAGGTCGGGCTCGCGCAGTCCACCGTGTCGGAGCATCTGCGCATCCTCAAGGCGTCGGGGCTGGTGGTCGGCACCATCGAGCGCCCGCGGATCTGCTACGGGCTTGACCCGGCCGTGCTGGCGCCGCTGCACGCGTTTATCGGGCAGATCGAGGCACGCGGCCCCGACGGCGGCGACGCGGCGTCGGCAGGCCGGTGCTGGGGCGCTGCGCAATCAGGCGGGGCGAAGGTCGGACCGTGCGGCTGACGGCGCTTTCCGGCTGATCCATCAAGACTGCGCGTGCCCGAGGGCGCGCGACGACCCGCCGTCCGGCGGGGCGGTGCGCGGCGCGGCTGTGCCTGCGTCGGCCGCGCGGCCGTGGCCGTCTGAACTGAAAGGAAAGTCTCGTAGATGCCTGCTTTCGAACGTTATCTGTCCGTCTGGGTGGCGCTGTGCATTATTGCCGGGCTCGGCCTCGGGCAGCTTCTGCCGGGCGTGTTCGGCTTTGCGGCGGGGCTCGAATATGCCTCGATCAACTTCGTCGTCGCGGTGCTGATCTGGCTGATGGTTTACCCGATGATGGTGGGGGTGGATTTCACCTCGCTGGCGCGGATCCATGAACGGCCCAAGGGGCTGATCATCACGCTGACGGTGAATTGGCTGATCAAGCCCTTCACCATGGCGCTTCTCGGGGTGCTGTTCTTCGAATATGTCTTCGCGCCCTTCATCGAGCCGGGCACGGCGGGGCAGTATATCGCCGGGATGATCCTCCTCGGGGCGGCGCCCTGCACGGCGATGGTGTTCGTGTGGTCCACGCTGACCAAGGGCGATCCGAACTACACGCTCGCGCAGGTTTCGCTCAACGACGCGATCATGATCTTCGCCTATGCGCCGATCGTGGCGCTGCTGCTCGGGGTGACCGACATCGTGGTACCGTGGGAGACGCTGATCCTGTCGGTGGTGCTCTATATCGTGATCCCGCTCGCGGCCGGGGTCCTCACCCGGCTGCAGCTCACGCGCGGCGCGGCGAGCGTGGCCGAGGGCGAGGCGTCGGTGGCGCGCTTCACCGGGCGGGTGAAGCCGCTCTCGGTCCTCGGGCTGCTGGCAACGGTGGTGCTCCTGTTCGGCTTTCAAGGCGAGGTGATCCTCGAGCGTCCGCTGGTGATCGTGATGATCGCGATCCCGCTGCTGATCCAGTCCTACGGCATTTTCGCGGTAGCCTACTGGGCGGCGAAGGCCTGGCGGGTGCCGCACAAGGTCGCCGCCCCCTGCGCGATGATCGGCACCTCGAACTTCTTCGAGCTGGCCGTCGCGGTGGCGATCGGGTTGTTCGGGCTCAACTCCATCGCGGCACTGGTCACGGTGGTGGGGGTGCTCGTGGAGGTGCCGGTGATGCTGTCGCTGGTGTGGTTCGCCAACCGCACGCGGCACTGGTTTCCCGAGGAGGAATCCGCCATCCGCCAGCCCAGCCGGAAGGAGCAGAACTGATGTATGACACGGCTCTCATCGCCCTCGACATCTCGCCGGCCGAGGCGGCGATGCTCGACTGTCTCGACGATCTGCGCGCGATGGGGGTGGCGCGCGTGGTGCTGGTGCATGTGGTGCGCACGGGCTGGACGCAGGGCGCGGCGCTGGCCAAGCGCGAGGACTATGTGGGCTGGCTCGAGGGGCACGCGGGGCCGCTGCGCGACGCCGGGCTCGACGTGACGGCGGATGTGCGCGGCGCGCTCGAGCCGGCCGCCGAGATCCTGGCCGCCGCGGCGGAGCACGGCGCCGATCTGATCGTGATCGGCTC
>SL_5KL_010_SEDDRAFT_10000698_pt1 | contig 21461 bp, 50 predicted proteins | sample SodLakKL_010_SED_FD_9118 | JGI IMG/M metagenome (IMG submission 9118) | reverse complement strand
ATGTAATCATATCAAAAGATATAAATTTATGTTTAAAATGTAGATATAGTTATCTGGAGGATTATATATGAAACATTCTTTCAGTAAAATGTTTAAAATTAATAGAAACGATTATGATGATATAATGAAAAATTGGTTAAGATTTTATGGTAAAGAAAATATAAGAATTATTACTCTACAAAGACATAGCAGTTATTTCTGTCAAGTGATAGCAGAAAATAACGTTAATGGTAATTATTTATCAATAGTTAAGGATAAATATACCTATGAAAATCCTTATTATTGGGTGAATGTTTATGTCTAACTGTAAAATGTGTAGTTGTTATATTTCACCATTAATGGGTAAATGTTTTTGTGTATTATGTTTTGCAATATATTTTGGCATATGTTCATCATGTAATGAAAGATTTGAATCTTCAAGATTAATTAGAATATGTTACTCTCAAATACATAATCGAGAATTACTTGATTTTTGTTATAGTAATTTAGAAGAATGTAATTTAAATTGTAATAATAGAATTAATAATTATTATACTATATTATGTGAAGATTGTATACCAAAATTTAAATAATCTTTTTAGCCATTTTATATGGATTGTAAATATGGGGATTTTTTGCCATATTTACACATAATAATTTGGTGAGAAAAAATGACTCTGGAAATTGAAACTTATAAATTTGATTCACTTGTTGAATTAACAAATGTTGTATGGGAAAATTGTGAATTTATAGTGCCACAAAAATTGTGGAAAGGTGACAGCAAAGAATTAATTCCTAATAAGTGGGCATTAGTTGGTGAAAAATCAAATAATGTATGTGGTATCGTAAGTGATAGATATACTTTAATGCAACATATTGATGTAATTGATATGTTAGCATCAACACTTAATCAAATATATTCGGGAATTGAATGTAATGGAATTGTAAAACAAATTGGTAATAAAATTATTGTGGATATTAAATATCCTGAATATACAATTGAAAATGCTTATGATGGTAAACCAATTATATATGGTCATAGATTTACTCATGCACCTGATGGAAAATCAGGCGTAAATGGATATGCATATTTTTATCGTTTAATTTGTTTAAATGGTATGAAACTTAAATCTATTATACCAGAAACTACTATTAGAGAATCGCACTTCAAAAATTTACCCAGAAATTACCAAAAAGCATTGGATAATTTAATCCAATCAGGTAATGTGTTTGAAAGAGTTGAAAAACTTGTTGCAAGTGCTTATGAAGACAAATATACCCATTTCACATATGAACAATTATGGAATACAATTGCTGGTATGATTGGTGGTAATAAGAAACTTGCAAGAGAAATTATTGATGGTTTAAATGTTCATAATTTCTCACGATATGATTTATATAACAGTATAACCAGATATGTAAGTCATAATGATGTGGCAATTTCTAACATGGATAAACTAGATACATTTGCAGAAAATGTTCTTGCAAATAATATTGAATTAATTCAACCAATAGAGGTGTCTGCTTGAATTTATATTATAATTTTTTCAATGATTTTAAAACAATTATTCTAAGTGATTATCCTTGGGTAAAAACTGATGATACTACATCATACCATATTGAAATACCTCATCATTTAGCAACATTGCAGTATAATAAATATTATAAAATAGATGATAAAAATATTAATCAAATTAAATTTGTGGATTGTTATATGATATTAAATGATGAAACAATATCATTTAAATTTATGGTAAAAGTTGGTCACAAATTAATGGGTATAGGAAATTTAATATATAAAAGATGGTGAAATTATGATTTGCGATTGTTGTGGGAAATTTATTGAAGATGAAAATAATAAATTAGATGATTATTGTGATAGATGTATGAAAAATGAAATATTTGTGTGTGATTTTTGTTTAGAATTCATCACTTTTCATGCATCGCTAATATTTGAAAATGGGATTTGCTGGTGTAGGAAATGTTAAATAAACAAATATATTCTGTATGTTGTGGATTAGGTAAAAAATATTGCCCTCCTCATGAAAAATATTTTATGGGGTGTGGTTTTGAAACAATTACTAATGTTATTAATGTCCCAGAATCATGTCCTAATTGTTTGGGATATATTAGAAGTGAGATAATTGAGGAGTTATAAAATATGTTAAAGAAATGTGAATTGTGTGGGAAATGGCATGATGAATGTTATTTACGAGAATATTCTGGTAAAAAAATATGCTTTTATTGTGCATGCATTTATACTAAAGATGTTGAGATAATTGAAGATGATAATGATTATAAATAATTAATTCAATTATTTTTACCCATAAATCCTAATAGTTAGTTTTTTGGGCTATTAGGAGTGGAGTACAATAATGATTGAAATAGCATTTATATTAGCAATAGGATTCCAATTCTTATGGTTAGGTATATTTGTTAATCCATTATATCTAATTGCAGGATTATTGGTTCTCTATTACGTAATTACTATGGACTGATTAAAATGATAGATTTTACATTTACTAAAATTACTTGTATACCTGCTGGATTCATTGTTATGACTATTGGTATGTATTTTAATATTATGCTTTTATGTACATTTGGTTCAATTGCATTAGTTGCCGCATTATTACCGAGGAAATATTATGAGTACAATTCATATAACTGAAAATCATACTGGAAAAATGAGTGGAATGACGAGTATAAATACTTCTTCACTTCATAACGATTATTGTAATGTTGAAAGAAGTAATGATAATATTTGCAGTTATTGTTATGCAAAAAAATTAGAAAGTATTTACCCTTCAATGAAAAACGCTTTCTATAAGAATCATCTTTTACTTAGCAATATTGTATTACCAAAAAAAGATTTACCAAAAATTAAATCTAAATATTGTAGATTTAGTGCATTTGGTGAATTAATTAATGATATTCATGTAAAAAATATTATTAATATTTGCAATTACAATCCTAAAACTACATTTGTATTATGGACTAAGAGATTAGAATTGATAATTAATATTGAAAAGCCAAAAAATCTTAAAATTATCTATTCTAATCCACGAATTGATAATCCTATTACTGATAATAATATTATTAATTGTGATGGGATTTTTAATGTTGTAAAAGATAAATATCATGATAGAATTAATTGTCGTGATAAATGTATAGATTGTCAGAAATGTTATGTTCCCAAAAATGTGGGGATAATTTATGAAAAGTTGAGGTGAATTTATGTACTGTGAAAATTGCGGTAAAGAAATATTTGAAATGTTTAATCGTGATAATATTTGTAATTATTGCGATAACAATATTTCTTATATTCATATTAGATATTGTAATAAATGTGGTTCTGATAATATAGAATCAATTACAATATCTCAAAAATCGGAATTTTGGGGATTTCCAGCTTATGAAACAATTAGTGTAGGATATAATTGTAATAAATGCTTTCATAGAGAGGTATGGTAATTATGGATGAAAATACTCTAAAAATAGTTGTCAAGACAAAAAATCTTAAATGTATATTGACAAATATTGATGCACCATTATATGAACAATTGGGACTTCGTAAAATGGATGCTGAATATATATGGCATCATATACGGTGGGTAAGAAAACATCAAACAGAAAATCAAGTATTAAGAATATCAGATTTGTTTGAGAGATTTAACGATGAAATGCTGGTATATGCATTGATAGTTTATGGTAAAATTGAAAAGGATGAAAGTTGGAGTGGTTAAATGATAGGAGGATATTTAACATCTAAAATTCTTAATAAATTTTTAGATTTAAGGGAAATTACAATTTTAGATATGTCAACAAATGAAGAATTTGATATTATATTACGAGTATATCCCACAAAAGTTACTGATATTAAAGATGGAGATGAATAAAATGGATGAAAAGCCAACCATTGATGATGCTTTAAAAATTGTAACTAAATGTAAAAATATGTTTCATCTATCCCGTTTCAAACAATTTTTAAGCAAAAAAGATGTGTATGTAATAGAATGGCATCTTAATATGGTAGAAAGAACTAATAATCATATGATACCATCTAAATATTTAGATGCTATTAATACAGTTAAAGATGTTGAATTTAATCATGTAAAATCTCGTTTATTTAATATGGTATTAGGATTTGATGAAGAAGAATTAAAACAATTTATGGAAATATATGATAAAGCAGTATTGGACGGATATATTGAGAGGGATTAAATGAATGATGATATGGTATATGAAATAATAGAGAAATATTATATCAATTCAAATAGAAAATTAAATATAATTGATACAGAACAGTATGAATGTAATGTTATAGGTATAATTGTTAAAGAAAATACAATAGAGATTTTGGTGGATTAAATGGATAGTAAATTAATCTATTGGTTTCTAATGATATTAGGAGTTTCATTTATATTTATTAAATTATGGGAGATAAAGTTATGTTGCTAAATATAGAATCTTTTAATTTATATAAAGATATAAGAGGTAAATTATGAATAGAAATCAATTATTTATACTAATATTTTTAGTATTTGGAGGATTTGTATCAGTATATATTAATGAATTATCAGTATATATTTTATATCTTTATGGAGCTATATTTCATTTTTTAGTATATAGTTATGTTTAATAATTCTTTTATTTGGGGGTATATTTGATGACATTTGATTTTCATATATTTATTGGAGTTCCAGAGGACAATAATAACTTCCCTTTAAAAGCCGAATTTTTAATAATAAATCTCTTTTAAAAGCCACCACAACGGAGTGACATACATATATACGCATTATTCCTATATAAATGTTTCGCTAAAATACACAAAATATACATTAAATTGTATTAAATTCTAATAATAAACTCCCTTTAAAAGCCGATTTTTCCAATAATAAGTTCCCTTTAAAGCGCAAATTTTTTGTAACCAATAATACATTCTCTTTAAAAGCCGATTTGATTGGGGCAATTTGGGCTTAGATTTAGAAATATGCAGTTCCGTGCCGCATTGAAGTATTAAACCCAAAATTTGAGGGTATAGGGAAAAGTATATATAGTAATGGCGCGTATAGTATAGTGATGTATGGTGACATGCATTAGAAGTGATGTGGATGGAAAAGGATATAGAAAGTCATGTAGTATATGAAGTATATTTACGATGTGATGATCATGAACATTTACATAATAAATATGAAGAATCAGAACTTTTTAATGCTTGGTATGAACGGTAAAGGTGATAAAATGGATGCATATTTAATTACAGTAGTTACTAAATTTCATATGAAAGGTAAGAATAAAGATCAAATATTTAATAAATTAATAGGATTAAATTATGAATTGATTGATAATGCAGATAGTATTACAATAGAGGAGATTTTCTATGATAACTAAAATAAAAAAATTATGGAATAAAATAAAAAATTATCAAAATGTTGTAGGTATGTCTTCTGATTATCGTAATAAAATTAAAGATGGTAAAATTATAGATAAAAAAGTACTACGAATTTATGTTACTAAAAAAGTTCCTGAATCTGATCTTCCAACAAATCAAATTATACCTAAAAAAATTAATGGTGATGAAACTGATATTGTAGAAATAGGTGAAATTTTTGTCATCAACATGATTCCTCAAACAGCAACAGATTCAGAAAAGACTCAAAGATATCGCCCTGTTATACCCGGAACAAGTATGGGAAATAAAGATATTACTACTGGAACTTTTACATGGTCATTTGTAAAAGATGGAGTATTAGTTTTTGCTAGCAATGCTCATGTATTCTCTCCAGATGCTACTTTATCTCCTGAAGAAATTCAAGAAAGGAGAATACTACAGCCGGGAACTTATGATGGTGGGACATTAGATGATATAGTGGCATATTATAAATGGCATAAACAATTATATCAAACAGATTTGGTCAGTGAATGTAATGTTGCCAACGCAATTTCATTTATATTAAATTTATTGTCAGATCTATTTGGTCGGAAAACAAAAATTATCCCAATTATTGAGCGTAAAAATCATATAGATTTTGCTGTTGCTAAACCTATAGTAGATGCAAAATTAGAATTTATTGAGGATATAGATTTATCTAAAATTGAAGTAATTGGACTTTGGTTTGCAGGTAGTAATCAAACATCTATAGGATGTAAAATAAAATATATTGAAGAAGAGGGATATTATCCTGTTGTATTAAAATCTAATTACAATATACATCGTGATTTAAAGGTAGGAAAATCTGGTAGAACTACTAGTTTTACTAAGGGTGAAATTTTTGATCCAAGTGCAATAGTAAATGTAAATTTTGGATTGGGGAAAATTATTCCATTTGAAGATATATTTTTAACAAAAACTGCAATAGTACAGGGTGGAGATTCGGGAAGCCTTGCATTTAGTATAAGGAGGTTATAATTATGATAGAGAATTTAGCAGTAATTTTAACGGTAGCGTTTTTAGTGGAAAGGGTAGTTGAAATAGTAAGAGATTCATTTCCAATATTGAAAAGTGAAAAATTAAACGATTTAAATTTTGCAAAGGTATTGGCATTTGCAATATCATTTGGAATTTTAGCAACAATGCAGATAGATTTAATTTCTATGATTCTTGGAGTTGAAATGGGTATTATGGGTATATTAATTAGTGCTTTATTTGTATCTGGTGGAAGTAACGTTATACATGATGTGATAAAACAATTTAAATAGGCGATAAAATGTTTCTTATATATACAAATGATAATGAAAAGCGATGTCAAGTAATAAGAAAAGATTTAATATGTTCTTTAGATATTTTTACTTTACATAATGGTGGATGCGGAATGTATATTAGTTTTGCAGATGGTGGTTGTGTAAAAATAAATTTTAATCCTTATTATAGTTTTGAAACTATTCAAAGTAGACTTTTACCATTTCTAATGTCTGAAATACGAAGATTTCATCATGATACAACTATAGATAGTGAAATATTAAGGGATATAGCAACAGGTGCAAAATGAGCAATAAAGAAGCATTACAAAAAATGTGTAATTATTGCACCCAAAATTTTGCCGATGGAAAAGTAGATTGTAAAGTAATGTCATGTCCGGTCTATAAATATATGCCATATCGAAATCCTAATGCAAGTTTACCAAAAAAAGTCGCCAATGAGATTATTAATAATATAACTCCTTTAAAAGCCCGAAGTGGTAAGGGTGAATATATCAGCTATTTAAAAGGGGAATATATAGATGATGGGAAACGAATAAGAGCGAAATGTTATTATTGTATGGGCGAATATGCAGATAAGATTGAAAATTGTTTAGGATTTGAATGTCCATTATATAAAAAAAATAAAGCAAATTTAAATAAGTGATGGGGATTAATATGGAGTTAGGTGAAGCAATTGCAATTATTGAAAATCAAACAAGTCTAAGGGGGTAAAATTATGGGATATGTCCATGAAGATGTGGTTGATAAATTTGGAATCCATTCTCAGTTAGATATTGCGGCAGAAGAATGTATAGAACTCACACACGCAATATTTAAATTAAAACGCGCATACAAACCAAATCAAATTATCAATAATATGGGTGAAAGAGATAAGATTATATTTAATATGATTGATGAGATAGCAGATGTTGAAATAATGTTAATGCAATTGATGTATATAATAGATCAAATAGTTCCCACTGAAAAAGGCGCATTGCGTATGGTAATAGATAGATATAAATTTAAATTGAATAGATTGAAGGAGAGATTAGAGGATGACCTGTGAAGGTTGTATATATTCGGTAAGTGAAGAGGAATGTTTATATAAAGAACTTTATAAAGACCAAAAATATTGTCTTACATTATCGGCTCTTGCATTTGAAAATTTAGTATTATTAATAATGTATTTTGCGAATATAATATTGTTAGGATATATTTTGATGGGTGGGTGGAATTGATGGAATATGATTTTAAATTTGAGAAAAGAAATTATAATTCATTAGATATTGATAAATGTGAATTATTATATATATTTAATAAACATGATAATGATTCCAATAATTTTGATATTGAGGTATCATATTATACTAATGAAAAAAACTTGATCTTGATCGTATGAAATATAGTTATGAAAAGATTAATTATCATAAATTTTTAATTAATATTTTATATAAATCAGATAAAGTATATGAATTTGCTATATATTCTTAAGTTGCCATTTCGTGTATCCGGTACACATTTTAGCAACCAATTTTATGGGAGATGTACACATTTTTATAACTTAACAATTATCAAGGCAGGGTAAGAAAACATTTGGTTTTTATTAATGGCAAAGTTGGGATATATGATAATGACCATCCAAAAATAATTATAGATATTGAAAATATAATAAAAGATATTTTTAAAATAGATACTAAAGATTTAAAGGAAAAGTATTTTAATTGGTATATTGAATCAGTATATTTAATAGATGTATTTGAAAAAGTTGGAAAAGACTCTTATGCTATTAGTACAGGGCATAATAGTATTGATTCCACCTTAAATTTTATTAAAATAGAATATAATGATTTAATGTCAAGAAATAAAGCATTTAAAAAAGAATTGGGTGAGCTTAATAAAAAAAATCAATTATTTATGTGTAATGTAACATTATACAAAACAACTTCAATAATTGGAATAATTTTAATAGCATTATTGTCATTAGCATTATTAATTTAAGGTGAATTATGGTTAGACTAAATTGTGAAGATGTGGATGAATATTTAATTCTTTTAGGATTTTTTAGATATTGTTTAGGTCGCCAAACATATATCGTTCCAGTGGCAGTAGAATCTATAAAACAAAGTTGGGGCAGTATGAATTCTTATCAGAAATCATTATTTAAAAAAGAGATTAGGGAAGCTATAGAAGGGGGATGGGCTGGATCAGAGCTTATAGATGTGCCGGGATGGAAAACAATTTTAGATTTGGAAGTGTAATTATGGAACATCTTATAGGAAAACGATTTATTGCTGGTGTCGTATATACAACAGTATTTGAAATAATTGGAATTCAAAAAAATCCAATGTATAAATATGACCAAAATATTATATATTTATATAAATAAAATAATGAAGGGTGGAAAGTGATAACCAATTATCAAGAAGGTCAACGAATAGATCTTGCTATAGAAGTAAAACAAATCCCTAGAAATTGGGGAGGTATTTATATAGACGGACTTCAACCAACTTTGTATGAATTATTAGGGGGTAAGTAAATGAGAATTGATAAAATTATTATATATATAGAGGTAAAGATTGGATTATGCAAACTGATATTTGATACTGACCGATTTTATGAGGGTAAAATTTGTGCTTATGAAGAAATATTAGAAGTAATAGAACGTGAACGGGTGGATTTATTAAAAAAATATAAATTTAATAAAAATAGAACGTGAGAAGGTGTATAAATGAGTCAAAATCCAAAGCTTAATTCAGATAGAGTTACCAAAATTTTTATGGATTGTTTATTTCAAGAAGAAGAAAATAAAGACAATCCTGTAATAGCTGAAGGAGTTGTTTCAACAGTTTGGTTTCATCCTATACGTTTGGAAAGTTATATAGATGAAATTGAAGAAATGTTGAATGAATTGCCAGAAGAATTTCATGAAAAAACAGGTGGTGGGTGGACATTTCTTAATGCATGTAATGACAAGCATGGCAATCAATGGACTGGGGTTCACAAAATAATGGAACAATTATTTCAACTTGGTATAGGTATTGGAAAAGTAGAATGTCTAACCATTACGGTAATTCCAAGATATTTATGGGTATTTTTACCGGGTGAGGTTCCCTATTATACAATTTTGTTAGAAAGAAAATCCCCTAAAAAATCAGAGGAAATAATTGTAGAGGATTTAATGTCAAATATATATCAAGCAAATAATATACAAAAAGATCTTAAGATAAGTATTTATCATTTAACAAAAAAATTGGATAATACTATAAATAAATATAATATAGATTGTGCAAAACTTGAAGGTAAAATTGAGGCTTATAGTAGAATATTAGACTTAGTTGAAGAGGAGATAAAGAAAAATGTCTGAAGAAATGTGGTTTATATACGATGAAAATTGTAATGAATTCTTTAAATTTGATACTGAAGTTGGAGCAAAAAATTATTTTAGAACTCTGGTAAATATTACAAATTTTGAGGCTGCAGAAACGGGAGAATATAGTCTTCCTGCAGGACTTTATTTCGGAAAAATTCTGAAATCTGCCACACTTATTAAATTTAAACCTGATACAAATGTAGATGAAAATCCATATAATGATTATAGATATCTTGTAGTAGTTGATGAACCATCCGGTAATTCCGGTGAGTTGGAAAATCCTGTAGGGAGATAGAATAACATGGTGGACACCGGGGAAATCTGTTGATGGACATATGACTCCAAAACCAAAAATTGGTGATTTTATATTTTGTTATATGAAAAGCGGTAAAATAGGAGCATATAGAGTTACTAAAGTTCAACATGCTTATAACGTAGATGATTTATTTTATGCTAATGTTGAATTTATACATTATATTGATGAATTAGAAAAAATGGGATGTACATGGGATGGGTAATATATGTCGTGTTACTGTTGTAGGGATAAAGATTCGGAAGATATGGTATTAATTGGTGATAAAAAAATATGTAAATATTGTTTACCATATTTTATGGATGATAAATGTTTTGTATGTCATCAAATTCCAGATGAGTATAGAGTTATAGATGATCAAATGGTATGTATTGATTGTTTTATAGTATTAAATGATAAAGGTGATTTAAATGGGAAAGTTTGTTAAGGGTAGATGGGTTGAAGATAAATTAATTACAAAAGAAGAAGCAACAATTATTATGAAAGCATTAGCAACTGCATGTGATGAATATGAAGAAATATCGAATAAAACGCCATATTTTATACTTGTTAATCCAACTGAACAGAATTATATAAAAGAAATGGACAAAGAATTAAATAATGTATTTGATGATTTAGAATTAAAAGTTATGATAAATACATTTGCCCCTAATGGTATATGGCTTATAACCACAAAAGAATTGAATTTTGACGTAATAAATGAAAAGCCATTTGTTACTATTCAAAGCAAATTTTTACCATTTAATTTTGCAAAATTAATTGCATATTTAAGGATGGCGGTGAATGAGTGAATATTCTTTAATACATAAATTAATATTTTATTATAGAGATATAATGAATAGATTGGGATTTAGAGAAGAAGAAAGAAAATATGATATATGTTATATAGATATGAAACATATAGCAAATATATTAAATATTTTACAGCAAAATAATTATTTTTATAATGATTTATCGACTCGTTATAGAAATCAAATTTATACTGTAAGATATCTAGTGGGGCATAATTTTCAAATACATTTGCGAATATATAATAATGGGCGTGTCACTGGTCATTATGAAATCAGAACAGAACATCCTTCAGAACATTTGTTAGGATTTGGGTATAGACCATTGGATAGAGCAGAGGCTGAAAAAATACACAAAATTTTGGGGGAAATTAATGAACTATAATAATTTAAATGATAATGTTGCTGAAACCCCATGCATACAATGTAAATATATGATGATGCACAATCCTTATATGTTTTCAAAAATGGATTTAATTATAGCTCAATTGAGTGCGCTGAGGGAAGAGATTCACGAACTTAAAGAAAATCTTTAACGAAACCTTTATATGGTTTCGAGTCCTATATAGTATGGTGATTGTGGTGTATGTGATTGAAGGTGATGGTAGGAAAAAGGTGTTTTATCCCGCGATGGATATTTTAAATCTTAAAGTTGATGAGGGTAAACTTGTTCCGTTATATTATAAAGATCAAAAAATGGTTGTTGAAATACCTAAAAGATTTGGAGTGTTAAATGTAGATACAAATAAAATAGAAGCAATTGTTTCTAGTTATTATAAATTATGCCAACATTGGGAAATTATATCTCACGTATTATGTGCATTTACTGAATTGGAAAATGATTATGGAATTAAAATGAGATATCATCTCGAAAATGAGGGATCTATAATCAAATTAAAATGTTTATTTGGCAATAAATTTAGTGGGGAATATTTTGACCCAATGGATATTGGTATAATGTTTACAAACGGATGGGATGGTAGAACAGCAATCACCGGAGAGCTTTATTTAATCAATAATAATAATTTAAGTGGGATATATTTTAATAATTTATATAGTGTATATAAAACTAAATTTAAATATTCTGGAGAAATAAAAGATGATATTTTAGAGTATATTAAATTTGTATTTGAAAAATTAGATAAAATAAAAATGTTAATGGCATCAAAATTTAAAATGGCTAATGAAGAAGAATTAGTATTTTCTGATTTTGATGAACTTGATAAATATTTGAAACCATTTATTACATCTAAAAAAATTAGACATAAAATTATGGAACATATTCCATTAATTGTATCAGCACTTGAATTATATAATATAGTTATTGTAATGATTTCAAGATTTGATATACCAAACTATGATAAAGAATTGGTGATAAAAAAATGTGAAAAAATATTGAGGTGACGAGATGATTGAGTTAGAGTTAGAAGATGTAAAAAAAATATCAGTAAAACTTGAATGGGAAGAAGTTGATGAAGAAGATAAGCCAAAACATTCCAAAATAAGAAATATCTTAAAAACAAGTGTTGATGTATTGATTGACGAAATGATGCAATTAATTGAGGAATATAATGCCGAAAAAACAGAATATAAATATTCTCAAATAATGGATTGTTTGGAAGAAATAAATGATTTGTTTGGTGATGATTTTATACTAGACGATTTTAAAGAAGAGGTTGAATGATGTGTGATTTGCATATTAGAATAACAAATATAATAAGTACTAAAGATGGACAGTTAAAAATTGAAGTTTATGGAAATGAAGTGATGGATGTAACAGAAGCCGTAAAAGAATGTAGAGATGATTTAATCGAAAGTAATAATATAAATGTAAAATTAGTAATGGAGAGTGATGGCGATGAATAGGGAAAGTTTAATTAATCTAATGGTAGAGCTTAAAAAAATCTCTAAGAAAGAAGCGGAGAAAAAGATTGACCAGATTTATAAGGTTATTCGTGATAATGAACAGTATGAAAATCTTAGTGATGAGGAAATTTATAAAATTGCGTATGTAAAACTTAACGCTAAATTTAAAACCCCTGATGTTGTTGGTGATGAATTTCAAGGAACTGTTGTGGGCATTGGGCAAAAATTTGACCTTAATAGACATATTGTTAAAGAATGTATTAGTAGATACGAAAAAGATCCCGAAAAGGCAATTACTGAAGGATATATAACACTTGATCCTGAAGGAAAGCCAATTGCACTTGATTATAGAACTCATATTGGATCTAAAGATAATCCATTTGAAAATAATANTCATGGGAAACCAGTATTGCCAAATTATATTAGACCATTATATATGATTATTAATGNTGAATATAGAGAAGTGGCGCAAACAAAATTAGAAAATGTAGTATTGGGTGGTGAATATACATTTGTAGCAAAAGATCAGCCGCGATTGTTCGGCTCGAATTTTGTGGAAGTTGATAGAATTACAAATGATATATTATGGCAAGAACTATTGGGATCAGATGGTGTATTTCCAAATGAATGTGAAATAACAGAAGTTCATGATCTTGAACCATTCCAGATTGTATTAACTGCGGGTTTTGTTGAGGCGGCATTCCCCACAAAAACTGGTATCGGTGTTGTAATTTCTGATGGATCTGATCTCACTGGATTTGTTAGTGTACCTGAATTGATAGAAATTGCCAGTAATTTAAGTACTGGTATGGAAGTTATTATACTTGGTAAAACTAGACCAAATAATAAATACGGTGGAAATTTGCTTGATGTATTGGGTGTATTTGTCAATCCAGATAAAGATCGACAAGACGCACTAGCTAGGGAATTTGATGCGGTGTTTTAAAATGGGAAAAGATAATTTACAAAGTGAATTATTGGTATTGTCGCATGAAATAAATACTCTTTATACTTTTATTCATGCTGAATTGATACCATTAGTGAATAGTATTGCTGAAACCCACGCATTAATTATGAAAGAGTTTAATTATGTTGAAAAAGAAGAGTAATGGCGAAGATGCAAAAATAATGTCTTTAGAAGATTATTTTAAAGCATCAAAGTCGCTTAAGGTTATTGATGGATTAAAGGTAGCGGTATATGGGCAAGAAGGTGTGGGAAAGACCTATTTCGGATTTACTTTCCCAAAACCTATTTATATTGTTGATATTGATGGTCATTCTCGGCAAATTTTAGAGAAATATATTGAGATTACTAAAGATGATATAACAGATGATGTATATATTTACGAAGTGCCAATTACTACTGATGATGGAACTAAAGATTTGGATGAGATATTAAAGAATATTCAAAATGCAATAAAACTTATCAAACAAGAATTACTTAAATCGGATAGACAAGGTACTGTAATTATTGATACTGCGTCAGAATTACTGCAATTGACAAATTTTTGGTTAGAAATTCAACCGGAAGTTAAGAAGTATCGTGCTACTGGAACTATAATGAGAACTGAATATCATATTAGGGATAGAAAATATCTTGATACTTTAGCTCCATTGCGAGATTTAAAAGGTTGGAATATCCTGTTGATTGGTCATTCGGGTAATCTATTTGATGGAAAGGGTGAGCCAACAACAGAAACTTATCCAAAAATGCATGTATCAACAAAACAGTTTGTAGATTTAATGGGTGAATTAAAACAAACTGGTAAAGGTAGAACTTTATTTGTAACTAAAGATAGATATGGTGGAATGAAGGGAGAAACAATAGAAAATCCAACATATGAAGCATTGCTAAAATTCTTTAAAAAGCATGGTGTAGGTAAGTAATATGTCAACATATGTGTTAGAAGAATCTACATTTACAAAAAACTCAATGATAATGTTATGGGGGCGTAATATTGATACTAAAGAATTAAAATCATTTTTAGTCACTGATTTTAAACCATATTTTTTCGCGCCTCATGAGTCCGGTGAATATACCAGTTGCTATAATACTCCACTCCAAAAAATAGTCTGTAACACACCACAAGATTTAAAAGAAAAGATGTTATATTTTGATTCAACTTATGATGCTGATATCCCACTAGACATGCAATTTCGCATCTCTAAGGGGATTACGTATGCATTCGATGATGATCTTAATCCTGTTAATGTAGATACTCATTTAACACCAAAAATTTTATATTATGATATTGAGGTTCACTCTGATGACGAGTTTCCCAAGCCAGAACAAGCTAAATATCCAATTGTAATTATAAGTTGCTATAACTCATATGATGATAAAATAAAAATTTTTACCACTTTAGATTTACCAAAAACTAAACCATATAAAAATGAAAAATTTATGTTAGAAGCATTTGCAAGATATATTAAAAAAGAAGATTTTGATGTAATTTGTGGATGGTATAATAAAAATTTCGATGACATTTATGTATTCAATCGTTCACAAAAGTTAAACGCTAATATTGTTGGATTTTCCAGAGTCAGACAAAAGTTTCCTTGGGAACGAGATATATTCCCTACCAGATCATGTGTAGATTTAATGGAATTATTTAAAGAATGGTCTAAACCCCTTGGACTACAGGAATCATATGGATTAAAAAATATAGCAGAAAAATTTGCTGGTTTTACATATGAAGATCATGGTGCTGAAATTGGCGAATTAATACATCAAAAAAGATATAAAGCACTTAACGAATATGCAATAAATGATGTAATATCTTTAGCACGAATTGATCAGGTATGTGGGCTAATAAATTTTTATGAAAATTTACGTATGATGACTGGAGTTAAACTTGAACATACACTACAGAAAACGCGCATGTATGAATATTATTTAATGCATAATTTTGATTATCCTCTTCCAACAAAAAAGAAACATGAGAGAGAAAGATTTAAGGGAGCATTTGTAAAAGAACCTGTTGTAGGAATACATGAAGATGTTGCATCTATGGATCTTGCGGCACTTTATCCTAATATTATTATTGGATATAATATATCTCCTGATGCATTTGATATGATCCCTACAACAATAAAAAAATTAATGGATAAAAGAGAAGAGTTAAGAGCAATGAGATTAAGGGGAGAAGGTGGTGAGGTTCTTAAGACTACTGAGCAGTCTTTAAAATATGTAATCAATTCTGCGTATGGTGTGATGGCATATCCTACATTTAAATTATTTAATATGGACTGTGCAAAATTTGTGCCAGAAAAAGGACAGGAAATTATAAAATCTGTAATCAATTATTTAGAAAGTGAAAATCTTGATGTTATATATGGCGACACCGATTCTGTTTATACCTCACCTATAAAAACGGTAGAAATGGGACTAGATATTGAGAATAAAATTAATAACTTTCTTGCCGAATGGTCTGATAAGGATGGATCAGATGTTCACTTTAAAATAAAATTTGAAACCTTATATAGGCGTATTTTCTTCAAGGGACGCAATTATGGGGAGCAGGTTGCCAAGAAGAGATATATCGGATGGGTAGTATGGGAAGACGGTTTTGAAACTAATAAATTGGGATATAAAGGTATTGAATTGCGAAGGTCAGATGTTGCACCAATAACCAAAACTGCTATGACAGAATTTTTTAATAAATTATTGGTGGATAATGATCAAAAAAGTGCAATAAAGTATATATATGATCTTACTCATAGTATCTGTAAAGGTGATATTAGTATTCAAGAATTAGCAATTCCGCGAAATGTCACTGAGGGTGTCACATCTCCTCATAATCGCGGTATAAAAAATTCTAAATTAATTCTTAACTATAAATTGCGTAAACAAAGAAAGCCGAGATTGATATATTGTAAACGTCCATCTCCAGTAAAAGAAATTTGTATTGATGAAGATTTGCATGAATTTATGTTAAAAAATAAAGTTACTATAGATTATGAAACAATTATGAAAAAGACTATTAAAAATAAATTTGAATCAATATTTAAAGCTATTGGTACATCGTGGGAAGAAGAAATAGATAATCAATCTTTGTTGAGTAGGTGGATGTGAATGTTATGTTATAAAGTATATTTAAATAATGGTAAATATTCTAATGGAGGAAGTTCAGGGCAAAGTTCTCATTATGGTACAATTTTTACTCATATTCAGAATGCATATCGTCATATCTATTATGTATATAAAAATAAACCTAATCTTTATTATGAATTATTTTACCATAAAGATGTAGAAGGTGCAAAAATTCATGTATATAAAATGCAGATGGTTACAACTACTGAATATTATCCTAGTGATGAAAATAGAATAGTGGGTTAATTCGTGGCGAACTGCCACATATGATGATTTGGAGGAGAATGATTAAAATGGATAAAAGAGAATTGCAAAAATTGATGGATATTATTTCTTCTATAGAGAATGTAGATTTATTTATGAAAAATACTTTTATTAATTTAGAGTGTATAAATACTATATTAAATTCTATGAGAATGAGTTATCCAAATATTTATAAAGATTTTGAAACTTCACATAATAATATTAGAGATTTATATCAGAAATTTTATGATGCATATTTAAAATATAATAGTTCTTCTTTTATTTTTAAAGAAAGTATTACCAATGAAAATGTTAAAGAATTATTAGCAAACATAAGAAAGCCTAGAGAAAGAAATGTTAAGGAATGATTAAAATAAACCCAATAAATATAGTATATAAAATTGATACTGGATATGATACATTTTCTGGCGGTGGACTATATTATTATGATGATAATGCAAGGGGAAAAATATGGAAAACTTTAGGGGATGTAAGATCACATTTAACTTTAATATATAAAAAGCATAAAATGTTTCGTAGATATAGTGAAGATGCGGAAATTATCAAATATGAATTAGTTGAGGTTGATAGGATTAAATTAAAGGATTTTATGAGGGAATTTTAATGGATATTAATAAACTTATGCTAGTTCATGTATTAATGGATTTAAGCGAATGTAATGATAGATTATCAAAAGTGATAGATAAATTAGAATATGTTGAAATTGATGATGAAGAATTTGATATGGAAAAATATAAAATAATTGATAGGTGGCGCAAAATTAATATGAATCTGCATAATGAATGTTATATTTTAGCCCCAAAAGTTCATAAATGGGTGAGTAATAATGAATGATGAAGAACATGCACTTATACATGCAGTAATAGATTTATCAAATTGTGCTAAAACAATGTCAGATATAGCACATTTATTGGCAAATATTAATTTTGAAGATGAAGATTTTGATTTTGAAAAATCCATGACAATAAAACGATTACAAGATATTGCATTGCAAATATTTATAGAATATAATACATTAGCATCAAATGTCAAATTATGGACGGAATATAATGATTGAGCAATTACTTAAAGATAGATATTTACTTCCGGGCGAAAATTCATGGAAAGATTTATGTTTACGAGTTAGCAACTTTTTATTTCCAGATCAGGAACAGAAAAGAGAACATTTGTATAGATTAATGGAGCAAAAGAAATTCATCCCATCCAGTCCTACATTAATGAATGCTGGAACAAATATGCCGCAATTGGCAAGTTGCTTTTCGTGTTCGATTGATGATAATTTAAATTCAATTATGGACGCAATGAAAAGAGCATCAAGGATTTTTCAATTGGGGGGTGGATGTGGAGCAGATTTCTCTAATATCCGTCCATGTGGTGCATTAATCAATTCTACTGGAACAAAAAGTGATGGTATAATTCCATTTATTAATATATTTGATGTAGTTGTTTCGAGTATAAAGCAGGGAGGACGAAGGCGTGGGGCTGCTATCAGTACTTTAGATATTACTCATCCAGATATTGTAGAGTTTATTAAATGTAAAACTGAAGATGGCAAATTGAGTAATATGAATATATCAATTCGTGTTACCGATGATTTTATGGAAGCAGTTAGGGATGATGAAAATTGGGTTATGGAATTTGGTGATATTAAAAAGACTATGAGAGCGCGTGAATTGTGGGATCTAATATGTGAATCTGCACATAAATATGGAGATCCGGGCATTATATTTATAGACACCATAAAAAATACTATTCGCGATAAAACGATATTATCAAAATATACTCCAATCTCAAATCCATGTCTATACGAAGATTCTTTAATGTTTACAATTAATGGACTAGAAAGAATATCAACTTCAGCAAATAATAAAATTTGGAATGGGGATGAATATTCAGATTGTAAATTATGGAGTAATGGAATAAAAGATACTATTAAAATAATTACTAAATCTGGATTTGAGTGGATTGTGACACCTGATCATAAATTTATGTTAGAAGATGGTTCTTGGTGCGAAGCGCAAAATTTAATGGATAAGAAAATCAAAATTGAAATTAAAGATCATAATTGGGAAGGTCATAATCCATATCCAGAGTGTAATTATTCGATTCTTGGATTTGAATTTGGTGGTGGAACATTTCACAAAGCATCAAATAGGATGAAATATATTTTTTACACGCCAGAAAAAGATCAAGAAGTTGCTGATCTTATTACATCTGTATTTGGAGAAGAACCAGTATTCGAAAATGATAGAAGTTATATTAAAATTCCGTATGGTGGAATTTATGCAAATGCATTTTGTGGAACTTTACCAGAACGAATGATACCAGATTGGGTTTTAACACTTCCGAAAGATAGGATGAAAGAATTTTTGCGTGGTATATTTAGTGCAAATGGTTGCAATTTACATAAATATCATCGTGTAACAATGACTGGATCTAATCATGAAATGCTTCAACAAGTTCAACAAATGTTATTACTATTTGGAATTAAAGCAAAATTATGGCATAAATCATATGAAAAAACAATAACATTTAAAAACGGCGATTATATATGTAAAAATTCGTGGAATTTGGTTATTAGCAGTGAATCATATATTAAATTCCTAAATACAATTGGATTCATCCAGTCATATAAAAATGGATATAATAAAGACAATAATTATCAGCCCGAAAAGGAATATGAGATTGTAATAGATATTGTAGATACAGAGAAATTAGACGTTTGGGATTTTAGTGAGCCGATTAACAATTATGGAATTTGTTATGGGGCATATGTTCATAATTGCTCGGAAGCAGTTTTATTAGGTGGAGATGGATATTCCGATCAATGTAATTTGGGTTCAATTGATATATCTAAATATTCATATGAAGATGAAGATGAACTAAAGGCTGATATTGAATTAGCTATTGATGCTTTAAATGCAGTTATTGATAAAACTATATTCCCACATCCAGACAACGAAAAAATAACAAAAGAAATTAGACAGATTGGGTTAGGTTATATGGGTATTGCGGATAGATTAATTAAAGATGGAATATCATTTGGTTCATTAGATGGAAATCAATTCATATATGATATCACTAAATTTATAAATGATATATCCCGTAAATATAGTGATAGAATGGGGTATAATAATTTATCAGTTACATGCTTGGCTCCCACAGGATCTATTGCCCTTATTGCTGGCTGTTCGGCTGGTATTGAGCCTAATTTTGCATATGTATATGATCGTTCCATATGGAAAGATAATGTTCCAGTTAAACATAGAATGCTCCATCCTCTATTTGATAAATATTTAAATAAGAATTGTGATTCGATCAGAAAGAATGTAATCGTAGAACATATGTATAATCATGGAACTATTCAGAATTGTCTTAATGCAGATGCAGAAATGAGAAGATTATTTGTTACCGCAAAAGATTTAACACCAGAGCAACATTTAGTTTCCGTAGAAATGGCTCAGAAAAATATCGAGATGGGCATTTCAAAGACAATTAATATGCCAAATTCAGCTACAGTTGATGATGTTAAATTTGTATATGAGAGGGCTTGGAGGTGCGGATTAAAAGGAATTACAGTATATCGTGAAGGTAGTAGAGAAATTGAGGTATTATCCACAAATAAAAATGAAATACCAGAAACTACTAATCCACAACAAAATGGTATTATTCCCAAAAGTCATCCAGATGTTATGGATTCAATTACTGTTAGGCGTTATTCTGGATGTGGCACGCTATGGGTAAATCTCACATTAGATGATGAAAATAAACCATTTGCAGTATTTATTAAGCAATCAGAGGGTGGATGTGCGGCAAATTTAAATGCAATTGCTAGACTTATTAGTGCAAATCTTAGATCAGGAGTTGATGTGCAATATATAATAAATCAATTAAAATCAGAACGATGTATGGTAGCAATGAAAAGTGATAAAAGTCAAGGTAAATCCTGTAGTCATATTATAGGAAGTATAATTGAAGACTATGTTAATGGAAAAATAATCCAAAAACACCAAGTTTTATTGCAAAAACCAACAACTGCGGCTAGAATGACTGGATTAATATGCCCCGATTGTGGAAATGAACTTATATATGCCGAAGGATGTCGCA
>SL_5KL_010_SEDDRAFT_10000697_pt1 | contig 21486 bp, 15 predicted proteins | sample SodLakKL_010_SED_FD_9118 | JGI IMG/M metagenome (IMG submission 9118) | reverse complement strand
GCGCTCTTTTTGACGAAAGCGGTCGAAAACCCGCTCTTGTCGGCATACATCCCGAGATGGAAGATATCGAGCGGAGTGACGGCTTCGATATCTTCTTTGTACTCGTCGAAGAGAGAGCGTTTCTCTTCGCCCGTTTCGGCTTGCAGATAACGTTCCATGAACGTATCCAAGCGCCGTACACGTCGGGAATCGAAAGCGAAAGTCTCCATGGGATCACCTCTTGTCGATCGTGGTCATTCCGGTTGGATCAGCTTGGCGTATTCTCGAGCGATTTCCGCCGCCAGGCGGGCGTTCTCTTTCACGAGGACCTTGTTCGCTTCCAGGCTCTCGCCGTGGGAGGCCTTTTCCAGCTCGGCCAGCAAGAACGGTGTGACCGCCTTGCCGACGACACCTGCCCGGTCGGCCTTTTTGATTGCCGCATCGATGATCCTCTCCACAAAAGCAGAAGGCAGCGCGGCCTCTTCCGACAAAGGATTCGTCACGAGAAGGCCTCCCGAGAGTCCGTGCGACCATTTCACGTGCATGAGCTTGGCGATGGCGCTTGCGGAGTCGACACGCTGGGAGACGGCGATTCCGCTCTGACGACAATAGAACGCCGGCATCTCGTCGGTTCGGTAGCCCACGAGCTCGACCCCCTTGGTCTCGAGGTATTCGGCCGTGGCGGAAAGATCGAGTATGGCTTTCGGTCCGGCACAGACGACGGCGATGTCGTGGGCGGCGAGTTCTTCGAGGTCGCGCGAGACGTCCATAGTCTTCTCGAATCCCCTGTGCACACCCCCGATGCCGCCGGTGGCGAACACGGCGATGCCGGCCATCCGACTGGCGATGATGGTCGCAGAAACCGTGGTCGAGGCTGTCAGCTTCTCGCTCACGGCGCGCGCGATATCCCGTTTTCCCGCCTTGATGACGTCCTCCGCCGCGGCCAAGGCGCGAATCTCTTCTTCATCGAGTCCGATACGGATGATGCCGTCGATGATGGCGACGGTGGCGGGAACAACACCGCTTTCTCGGATGATCCTCTCACACGCCAAAGCCGTCTCCACATTGGCGGGATGCGGCATGCCGTGCGTGATGATCGTCGATTCGAGCGCGACGACGGCCCTACCTTCCTGTAGGGCTTGTCGCACCTCTTCGTGTATATGCAAGGCTTTTTCCATGGGATGCCCTCCTTACTCCGATGTGTCCTTATCACTATCCATTGTACCATTGTCGGTGACGATTGACGGCAAAAATGAAAAAACCGCGACACTTGGCAGGTCGCGGTTCAAGCGAGGGATTCTCCCTGCTGCTTCCACTTCTGCAAAGAACGCACTTCATAGCGGTAGGCGAGAAACGACAGGGTCCCCGTGACGAAATCGGCGACGAAGAAGGTCCACCATATCCCTTCGACGCCCAAGAAATGCGTGAGGACGAAGGCGAAAGGGATGAAGACGAGAAAACGCCTTGAAAGCGCGACAAGAAAAGCGCGGAAAGGTCTACCCATTGCTTGATAGGCGCTCGAGAGGATGACTTGGAACGTCACGAAACTGAAGCCGAGCGCGACGATCCGGAAAGCCCTGGCACCCTCGTTGATGAAAAAGATGTCCTCTTCGGGAGAAAAGAGCGAAAAGAGCTGCGTGGCGAAGACCATGATGAGAAGGAGCACAACCGTGAAATACGTGAGCAAAAGCTTCGACGCATAGCCCATGACGTCTTGGAGACGCTGGAAATACTTGGCGCCGTAGCTGAAACCGACAATGGGGATCATGCCCTGCACAAGACCGTGACCGGGCATGAGGGAAAAGCGTATCAGACGGTTGATGACGCCGTAGATGGCGATATAGAGCGCCGCGGTTCCGGCGGGAGCGTGAAAGTTGATGAGATTGTTCACAAGGATGACGATGAGACCGCCCAAGGAGACCCGCACGAATGAAGGGAGCCCGACGGCGAGGATCTCCGCGATCATCTTCGGTTTCAGTGACAGAATCGAAGGGATGTGGATGGCGAGCGCCGACTCGGGGCGGTGCGCCTGGATGAGAATGTATACGCAAGAAGCCGTCTTCCCGGCCGCTGTGGCCCATGCGGCGCCACGGACACCGAGACCGAGGCCGAAATCGAAGATGAACAAGGGATCGAGGATGATGTTCAGCACCGCGCCGATGACAAGCGAGATCATGGCGATTTTGGCCCTTCCCTCGGCGCGGGTGAGGTGGTGGAAAGTGATGGACAAAGAGAAGGGCAGAAGGGCGATGAGGATGATGGAGAGATACTCCTCCGCATAGCGGAGAAGGTCGCCTTCACGTGCTCCGAAGAGCCGCAAGAGGTCTTCCATGAAAAAATACGCCAAAAGCGTAATGGAGAGCGAGAAGACGAGATTCAACACGAGCGCGTGGGCCACCGCCCGCCGCATCGAAGTCTTGTCGCCCCGGCCGTAGGCGCGCGAAAAGACCGAAGCGCTGCCGATACCGACCATGAGCCCCGTGGAAAGTACGATCATGTGCACGGGATAGGCGATGGAGAGGGCGCCGATGGCGACCTCGCCGACACCTCTGGCGACAAAGAACGTGTCGATGAGGTTGTAGAGGGCGTTGAAGATCATCGCGGCGATGGCGGGTATAGCCAGTTTGTGGAGGAGTTTGCGTATGTCCATCTTCGAGAGCATTTCACTGCGTTCTTGTTCGGTCATCGTGATTCCTCCCAAAAGGCATTATAACAAATCTGTCCGCTCTTGCAAGCGACCGGCGGGTCGCTCTTTTTTGGTTGCCAAACACCCGCGAATCTGATACGATAACGGTGGGCGGATAAGAACGCTCCCCTGGCGGGGAGCGTTTTCCCTATATCGAGGAGGTTGTTATCATGGCGGGACGGACGAAGTACGTCTTTGTGACGGGTGGCGTCGTTTCGAGCATCGGCAAAGGCATCACGGCATCTTCACTCGGCCGACTTCTCAAAGGCCGCGGACACAAAGTCTTCATGCAAAAGTTCGATCCCTACATCAACGTCGATGCGGGGACGATGAGTCCGCGCCAGCACGGGGAGGTCTTCGTCACCGAAGACGGTGGTGAGACCGACCTCGATCTGGGCCATTATGAACGCTTCATCGACCAGAACCTCACGAAACTCTCCAACATCACCGCCGGCAAGATCTATCGCGAGGTCATCGAGAAGGAACGACGGGGCGACTACCTCGGGGCGACCATCCAGGTCATCCCCCATATCACCGACGCCATCAAAGGGGAGATCGCAACGGCCGCCGAAGAATCGAAAGCCGACATCGTCATCGTCGAGATCGGCGGTACCGTCGGCGACATCGAGTCCCTCCCCTTTCTCGAGGCCATCCGCCAATGGCGGCATGATATGGGGCGGAAGAACACCCTCTACATCCACAACACCCTCGTCCCCTACCTCAAAGCCGCCAAAGAATTGAAGTCCAAACCGACCCAACACAGTATCAAGGAACTCAAGAGTCTCGGCATCCAGCCCGATATCCTGGTCCTCCGGACCGAAAGGCCCTTGGACGAGGAAGTCAAGGACAAGATTTCACTCTTCAGCGATGTCGAGTCGGGAGCCGTCATCGAGGCGAGAGACGAATCGATCATCTATGAAGCGGTCACCAGCTTGAAAAGACAGGGCCTCGACCAACTCGTGTGCCGTCATTTCGGTTTTCCCGAACAGGAGGCGGACCTCAGCGACTGGATCCGTTTCGTAGAAAGCATAAAAAACGCGAAGAGCGAAGTCTCCATCGCCGTCGTCGGCAAATACGTCGGCACCAAGGACGCCTACATATCCCTCACGGAGGCTCTGCGTCACGCCGGCTTCCATCACGGCGTGAAGACCAGGCTCATGTTCATTTCGACCGACGATCTCGACGAGAAGAACATAGAGCGCAAACTGCAAGGCGTCCAGGGGATCGTCATTCCCGGCGGTTTCGGCTCCCGCGGATCCTATGAGAAGATTCTCGCCTGCCGTCATGCGCGCGAAAAGAACATCCCCCTCCTCGCGATCTGTTACGGGATGCACATGCTGGTCGCCGAATATGCGCGAAACGTCCTCGGTCTCGAAGGAGCGGCCAGTTTTGAAGCCAACCCGAAGACACCACATCCCGTCATCCATCTCTCACCCGAACAGAAGGATGAGACTTTCATGGGCGGAACCTTGCGGCTCGGACGACATGAGATGGCCCTCGCCGATGGCTCCTTGGCAAGAGAGATCTATGGTGCCCGCTCCATCGGCGAACGCCATCGCCACCGCTACAGACTGAACGACAACTACGCCGATGCTCTCGTCGAAGCGGGTCTCGTAATCTCCGCCCGCTCCACCAAGGACGACGTGGCGGAAATCGTCGAACTGCCGGGTCATCCTTTCTACATCGGTGTCCAATATCATCCCGAATACGCATCGAGACCCAACCGCGCCCATCCGCTCTTCGCCGCCTTCATCGCTAAAGCCATCGAGCAAAAAACATAGTCCTGTTTCCACAAAGAAGCCGCCGGTCCGCTGGCGGCTTCTTCCATTATGCGACTTGTCAATCGTTCTCGTAGATTTCCGGTTTCAAAAGCCCGACATACGGAAGGTTCCTGTAGCGACCTTCGTAATCGAGCCCGTATCCCACGACGAACACTTTGGGGATGGTGACACCGATATAGGCGGGTACATAGTCGATTTTTCTTCCTTCGGGCTTGTCGAGGAGGGTGACGACCTTGACGGACTTCGCCCCGCGGTGTTCCAACAGTTTGATCACCGCATGCAGTGTGCGACCGGAATCGACAATGTCCTCGGCGATGAGGACATGACGTCCCTTGACGGGCATGTTCAGATCCATCTCGATTTTCACATCGACAGCCCCCGTCAATCCGCCGAAATAGCTCGAAACATCCATGTAGCCGATTTCGAGATGGAAATCGAGATGTTTCATGAGGTCGCTCATGAAGGGGATGCAGCCTTTGAGGATGCCGACGAGGATCGGGTATTTGTCCTTGTAGTCACGTGTCAGCTCCTTTCCCAACCGATCGATGATTTCCACGATTTCCTCGCGACCGACGATCGTTTTTTCGATATCGTTATCGATCATCATGCATCATTCCTTCCGGCGGGGTTCCCGTTCCCGTTTTTTCCATTATAACACACCCGTTTCCGAAAAAAATGCCCGGCAAAGAAAAAAGGCCGCGCGGGCGGCCTCAGACTGTAGACAAACACCCACTATATGAAAACCCGATTCCGCGAATACCGAAGGAATCGGGTTTTTCATTTGTGTATGAGAAAAAAATCAAAGATTCAGGTGAATATAGGTCCCTTTCTTTCCATCCTTTCGAGGTGGAGGGCCATTTTCTTGATGTTCATGCACGCCAAAGTGAGGAGGAGGTGGTTTCTCACCCTCTCCTTGCCGCGTAAACGGGTGTAGCGAAGTCCGTATTTCTCTTTGCCATCGGCGAAGAGCCGTTCAATCTTCTCTTTGCGTTTTTGGTAGGTCTCGCGACCGTAGTCGGTGTGGCGCAGGTCCTCGATGTAGTCCAAGACGTCATGGAAGACGGATAGGCGGACCTCTTTGCGTTTGGCTTTCTCGCTCAGACATCTATCTTTGAGCGGACAGGCGGCGCAGTCCTTCGGGTCGGAAAGGTAGAGCTTGTAGCCTTCGGAAAGAGTGCGTTGATAGTCGAGGAGCTTGTCGTTGGGGCAGAGGACTTGGTTGTGGTATTCGTCATAGACGAAGTCGTTGGTGCGGAAGAAGCCTTTCTTGCCTTTGGGCCGGGTGTAGGCGGTGAAGAATAAGGCGTGATGCGAGAGGATGAACTCGCTGAGCGGTCCCGTCTTGTAGCCGGCATCGACCGCCACGGCGTCGATGTCGAAGTCGGTGAGCGCCCGCTCAAGGAGCGGTCGCGCCGACTGGCTGTCGTGCACGTTGCCCGGCACGACCTCGCAATCCAGGGCGTAGCCGTTCTCATCACAGGCCACCTGGGCCACGTAGGCCATCTGTTTCTCCCGGCGTCCTTTCACGTAATAGCCCGCATCCGGGTCGGTGGTCGAGCGCTTGATCGTCTTGGTCTCCCGCTTCGCCGCGACGGGGGCCATGCCGTCGTTCGCCCGGCTTTCGTTGATCCGCGCCAAGATCTCGTCTTCGAAGGCGTGGGGCGGCTTCTCCACCTCGACCTCATCATACTTGTGCTTGTTCGCGTTCGCCTTGATGTGCGTCCCGTCGATATAGATGTGCTTCGTGTCCAAGAGCCCCTTGTCCCGCAATCGGTTCATGATTTCCAGAAAGATGCCCTCATAAACCTCGTTCTCTGCAAACTTGCGCTTGTACACCTTGCTCAAGGTCGAAAAGTGCGGCGTCTCCTCCGTGAAGGGGATGTTCAAGAACCACCGGTAGGCCACGTCCGTCTTCAACGCCGCCGTCGTCTTGCGAATCGAGTTGTAGCCGTAGAGGATGTTGATCAGTTCGATCTTGAAGATGTTCACCGGGTCCACGCTGTTGCGGCCGATCTCCGCATAGAGCGGAGCCGTCGTCTCATGGATGAAGGTGAAATCGACGTGCTTGTCGATGAGGCGGAGCAGATGGTCCGCGGGGACGATTTCGTCCATCGTCATCATGATATAGTCCGTCTGTTTGTCTTGTTTTTTCATCATCTCTACCACGCCTCTCTTCTGTCTCCATTATACCATCTTTGGAGGTTGAAAAGGGCTTTATCAAGCCATTTATCCGGAAAGTTTCCACATTCCCCCCCCCACAGAAAAAGCCCCCGCCTTCTCATGGCGGGGACTTTGTCAACAGTCTGAGGCCGCGCGGGCGGCCTTTCTACGTTCAATCGAATTTGGTCTTGTCGATGCCTTCGAAGTCCTCGAAGAAGTTCTTCTTCTCGAAAAGCAGTGTACCGACATTCTCATAGGGGTTTTCGATGTTGATGTCCTCCAGGTCGCCATAGGCCCGCCATTCACGGGTGGTGCCCCTGTCATCGACTTTGACCCACACGTCGAACTCGCCGCTTTCTCTGTCATAATCGATGTCGAACTCTTCGAAGAGCGTATCATAGTAGTCGTCACTGAGCGCCCTTCTGATGATGTAGAGCGAGAGCCGCAGATCCGCGCCCACATCCGGGAGGTCGCTTTCATACATCTCGGGGTCCTCATATTTCACATAATGTTCCTTTTCGTCCATGAGGTCATAGTAATAGACATAGGCGATGCCCTCTTCGACATAGACCCAATAACGCTCTTTGTCGATATCTTCATCGGCCAGATTCCAAGAACGCATCATGATTCTGTCCTCGATGTTGTCGATGTGTTTGCTTTCGACAATGGACATATAACCGGTGCCGACGTACTGGTGGAACATCCTGTGGTAACTGTAGACATCCCAAGAAGCGACGGCCGCCTCGATATCGTCCAAGAGTTCCTGTAGGTCCTCTTCATCGCCGCCGCTGCCGCGGCAAGCCGTCAAAAAGACGGCGGTCAAGAGAAGCAAGAATCCCGTCAATAGTTTCTTTGCCATGTCGATCACGCATCCTTTCGACCGCTAGGATACCGCAGTGATACGATACTGTCAACACTTTCGACGCAATCGGCAAAATCAACGGTTCTCCTGCAAAGAAGAAAAGGCAGTGTTGTGCAGAGAGACTCCGGATATGGTACAATAACGGCATAACAAACATCATGCTTGGAGGGATACAATGTTTCCGACAATCATCGCCGTGAACATCGGACTAGCGACCGGTGTCACCGTGGGTATCGTGCTCGTCCTTGTGGGATTGTTCTTGGCACACCGGACGCTCATCGAAAAGAAAAAAGACGACATCCGCCAGAGTTTCGTCATGACAAGCTATGTCTTCCTCATCGCCCTGATGGTGGTGGGTATCGTCATCATCCTGAACCTCTGGGGGTATGACGCCACCGACATGTTAGGGGCGCTCTTCCAAGACACGACCCTCTTTCTCGAAGAGAACATGCCCCGCTTCATCGGTGTCCTCGTCACGCTCGTCGTGGCCCTCGCCGTCTACAAGATGATCAAGATCGCCCTGTATCGGGTGGGACGGAAAGAATCACCGAATCAACGCCGGAAAAAGACCATCGCGAAAATCGCCCTGAGCGTCTCCAAATACTTCATCGTCATCATCACAACCCTCGTGATCCTGGCGATCGTCGGCGTGAACATCGGCCCCGCCCTCGCCGGTCTCGGGATCATCGGACTGGTGATCGGTCTTGGGGCGCAAAAATTCATCAACGACCTCATCAGCGGCCTCTTCATCATCTTCGAACACCATTTCGACGTCGGCGACTGGGTGCAGATCCAAGGTTTCAGCGGCGAGGTCACGGACATCGGCCTGAAGACGACCAAGGTCAAGAGCTTCACGGGCGAAGTCCGCATCTTCAACAACGGCAGCGTCTCTCCCGTCTCCAACTTCAACATGGCCGACTCCCTCGCCATCGTGAATTTCTCGATCGCCTACAAGGAGAACATCGCCGAGGCGATCGAAGTCCTCCGGGAGGAACTCCCGAAACTGCGTGAAGAAAACGAGTATCTCCTCGAAGAACCCCGCGTCCTCGGCGTCACCGAACTCGCCGACAGCGGCGTCAACCTCCGTGTCGTCGTCAAGACCGTGCCGATGACCCAATGGGGCGTCGAAAGATTGATCCGTCAACGCGTCAAGGAGATTCTCGACGCCAACGGCATCGAGATCCCCTTCCCGCAGGTCGTCGTCCACAAGCCCAAGATGAGCGAATGATCCCGATCCTTTCCTTTTGAGGTGGGAACATGTTTCTCGAATGGCAAAAAGACTTGATTCTGAACCTGCAGGAACACCACAACATCTTCTCGGAAATCTTCTTCCGTTTTGTGAGTTTTCTCGGTGACCCGCCTTTCTACTTCCTCTTGCTCGGGTTCTTCTATTGGACCTTCGACAAGAAAGCCGGCGAGTTCCTCGGACTCACCCTCGGCGTGGCCACCACCCTGAACAACGTCCTCAAGGGGCTCTTCCTCCACGAGCGACCCCTCGTGGCCTATGAAAGCGAGGTCAAGAACATCCGCCGCGTCCCGCCGCGAGGGACCTCCTTCCCGAGCGGCCATGCCCAAGGCAGCGCTTCGATGTTCGCCGCCGTCGCCCGTTACCAAAAGACCTATCTGCACTGGCTCTTGGCCGTCACGGTCATGGTGCTCATGGGTCTGAGCCGGATGTTTCTGGGCATGCACTATCTGCAGGATGTCGTCACGGGGAGCATCATCGGCGTTTTGACCGCACTCGTCCTCTATCATTTCTTCGACAAGTTCCGTGCCGACGAAAAGCGACTCCACCTCTTCTATGTCGTCGTGTTGCTCTTGTTGTTGCCGGGGGCCTACTTCGTCGGCGTGGAGGACTTCTTCCGTCGCTACGGTCTGCTCGTGGGCTTCATGGTGGCCGTCTTCATCGAGAAACGTTACATCGGTTTCTCGACCGTCATTCCCCCGCGCCGCAAAGTCTTCCGCTTCGTCACGGGAAGCGTCTTCACCGTGAGCGTGCTCGTGTTACTCGGCGCTCTCTTCGACAGTTTCGGCTTGGCCGCCGACAGCCCCCTCAAAGACGGACTCGACTTTCTCCACTTTTTCCTCGTGAGCATCGCCGGTTTCGCGCTCTTCCCCGCTTTGTGTAAAAAAGCTCCCCTGCTTTGAGCAAGGGAGCTTGGTCATCTCATTGTCCGAAAAGAAGTCGGAGCACCTCGGCGAAGTACGTCGGGGTGTTCTTTTCATGGGCGATCTCCATCGCTTTCAACGGCAAATCGGTGATGATGCCGTCGACTTCGAGCCGGACGGCCTCGCGCATTTTGTCTTCTTCGTTCACCGTCCACACATGGACTTCCTTGCCGGCTCGCTTCAAGCGATCGACCCAATGGGGATTGTCCTCGAGGGTCTGCATGGCGAAGGCGACATGGTCGATCGCCTCGTCCTCCACGATGGGCCTGATGCTTCCGAAGAAGAGACTGACGAGATAGACGGTCTCGATGTTTTCGTCCGCCGCCTTGAGCCTGCGCAGCTGGTCGGCGTCGAAAGAGATGATGCGGACCTCGTCATAAAGCTCGTGCTCGGCCACGAGCCGTAGCACTTCAGCCTCCAAAAGGGGATCCGAGACCTTCAACTCGATGAATTGCCCGACCCGTCCCGCGGCGAGGAGGACGGCCTCTTCCAGGGTGGGGACCCGCTCCCCGGCGAAGGCCGCGCTGTGCCACCCGCCCGCATCGAGCGTACGGATCTCGGCGAGGGTGAGGTCGGAGACGCGCGTCCCCGCGGGGGCGTCCGTCGTGCGCGAGAGAGTCGCATCGTGCATGAGCACGGCTTCATTGTCCTTGGTGAGCCGGACGTCGTACTCGACATAGTCCGCCCGCTGGCGGATCGCTTCTTCGAGAGCGGCCAGGGTGTTTTCGGGCGCATCCTTCGAAGCGCCCCGATGAGCGATGATCCGGGGGCGGTTGAAATAGTCGACGGCGCTTCGCTCTTCGGCGAGGACCTCGCCGACCGCAAAGAAATTCCAGACCACGAAAGCGGCTCCGACGACAAGCAGGGCCGTTTTCACCCACGGGCGCAGGGGGCGCCTTTCGGAGGGCGTGGTCTTCACTCGGTAGACGAGCTCGTCTTGATCGTGATGGAAACGTTGTCTCCAGCTCTCGACGAGACTGTAGTTCAATGGTAGAAGGACCATGCTGGCCAAAAGGCTCAACAAGAGATAGACCCCGTGGATCGCCGTGAGAACGATGCCGATGATGAACGCGGAACCGACGAAAAGATAGACGAAAAACGCGACGAGAAGGACGATGAGGGCGAAAAGAACATAGAAGGCGAGATTGAGCGCGATGTTCAAGACCAAAAACTCCGTCGCCTTGACGAGATTTCTTCGGCGTCTTTGTGTGCCTGAGCTTCCTTTTTCACCGGTTGCGCCTTCGGGATGGACGAGGGCGACCAGATGATGAGCAATCAAGAGAAAGAGACAGACGACACCGAAGAAGATGAGACCGATGACAAGGCGCAAGACGAAGATATCGGCGATCTGTTCGGCGAGATAGGGGGGGAGGGCCAAGGTGCCGGCCATGGGCGAAACATGGAGAATCTCGACCGCAAAGAAGAAAAGCGCGGCCGCGGCGACCAATTTGACATGATGTCGCTTCAAGGCGAGGGGGATTCTCCGCGCCCCGCTACGCAAGAGGTCGAAGAAACCGATTCTCTCTTCACGGGAAGAATGTTCGAGGATGACGCCCAAGAAGATGAGTTCGACCGCGATATAACAAGCCGCTAAAAGAGCCAAGATGACGAGGAGACCGATGGTGAAGGGGCTTTGGATGTACTCCAAAAGCATCCGGTTCGTGATGTATCTCGTCCCCTGCAAACGCAAAGAGAGCATGAAGAGAGACCGGGCGAGGGGGAAGACGAGGAACACCCCCACCACCCGGTAGAACACTTCGAAAAGGACGAGGGTGACGTAGTTTTTCCTGAAGGCGAAAAAAACCCTTCGCCACATGGATTTCAAGAACATCCGCCTTCCTCCTTGTGCGTTTTGTTTATGGTGTTCAGTCGGATTCTTCGTTCAGTTCGCTGCGGTCGCGGAAACCGAAGGGCTGGGTGAGCGTCCAGGAGACGTCGTGCTCGTCGTCACCTTCGAAGATGAGTTTCGCCCGGACATAGTTCCCTTCGAAACGACCATAATCGAATCTCTCACCGGTTGCGACCTTCTTCGACAGATTGTCCTCGCTGACACCAGAGAACCAGTGGATCTCATCATAATGCTCACCCTTGATCTCGATGAAACGTTCCTCCGTGTCGACGACGATCTCTTGGATGTGCGGGGCCTTGTCCCCCGTCGTCCGGGTATAAGAGATGTAGAAGGCACCTTCGAGGAGGACATTCCGGAATTCCGTCTCGTCAAGAGGGTCTTTCATGAGATAATACCCGAACGAATGACCGATGTAGTCCTCCAACGAATCACCGTGGAAATCGTCGTTCGCGAAACCATAGACGGGTCTTGCGGGCATCATGTCCATGAGAATGCGGTCCCAGAGAGCGCGGTCATGGGGATAACGGTTCCGCCGGTTCAAGACCTCGATTCCGACGAGGGTTTCCAGAGGATACTCCTCGAAATAGGAGATGAACCATTCGGGCGAGAACTCCTCTCCTTCTTCATAGGTGAAATAATAGGTCCAATACCGTCCCGGATGGGCGAAGAACGTGAGCGACCCTTCTTCTTCATGCACCGTCTCCATCCAGATGTCGAAATCCATCTCATAATCCCCACCGTCGAGGCCGGTAAAGAGTGCGACCATGTCGTGCAGATCAAAAACCCTCGGCCCGGTGAGTTCGTTGCCCGCTATGGCGAGCATACCGAGTTCGTCCGGGTCGCGGTCCTCGAAAGAATCAGAAAATCTCGAAAAGTCCCAGGGATAGGTGAGCAGGTCATGGTCGGTGAGCGCGAGGATGCCGTAGTCGAGTCCGTGATAGAGATCGACGATCTCATGTGGCTTTCCTACGGCGCAAGGTGAACGGGAGGTGTGCGTGTGCAGATTGCCTTTCACATGATGGACTTCTTCCCAGTCGACATCGGCATAGGGGTCGAAGACGAGAACGGTGTCCGTCCGGCTGCAGCCGACCAGGACAAAGAGAACAGCACTGAAAAGCAACAACATGCCACTGAGCGCGGTGAATGTCTTTTTGTCCATGGGAGCCTCCTTGGGGTGTAAGAATGGTCGGAAGAGAAAAGACGGCCCGGTTGGACGGGCCGTCGCTTGTTTCCCGGGGTTCAGGTGGGAATCACGTTATAGGCGATGTAGAGTGATAGCGAAATCATGGCGATGCTCATGAAGAAAGCTGTCAGGGCGATGGGTCCGCTTCGGTCACGTTGGTTGCTGCGTTTCTCCTTGAGATAGTCATAATATTCCATGTAGCTGCCGCTTCTGCGCCGCCGGGCGATGAGGGCTCTGAACGTGTAGCCGAAGGCCAAGAAGATGTCCGTGGCGTTCGTGAGCATGGCCAGGCTCATACAGAAGGCGACGAGTCCCACAAGGAAGAGCGAGTTCGAGAGGTTGTCCATGGCAAAGCGGTTGGAAACATTCCAAATGTCGCTGAAATCGCGACCATAGAACACCATGAACAGTAACAGCACCGTCCCGATACCGACAACTATCGTGCCGAGGAATCCTTTCATCCCGATCAGTCCTTCAGGAGCTTCTTGTATTCTTCGAGTTCTTTCTGGTTGGCATGGACATAATGTCCTTCTTTGATCTCGTGGAGATCGGGCTTGTCTTCGGTGTAATCGTGTTCTTCCGCGGGCCGATATTCGATGCGTTGACGCGTCCTTTCAAACCGGGGGTCCGGTTGTGGCACCGCGGAGAGAAGGGAACGAGTGTAGGGATGCAGCGGGTTCTTGAACAATTCGGTCTTGTCGGCGAGCTCGACGAGTTTTCCGTAATACATCACGCCGATGCGGTCGCTGAAGTACTTGATGACCGAGAGGTCATGGGCGATGAAGAGAATGGTGAGACCGAGTTGTTCACGAAGGTCGTTCAAGAGGTTGATGACCTGCGCCTGGATGGAGACATCAAGAGCGCTGATGGGCTCGTCGGCGATGATGAACTCGGGGTTGATGACGAGGGCTCTTGCGACACCGATCCGTTGCCGTTGGCCGCCGGAGAATTCATGGGGATAACGGTTGGCGTGTTCGGGCAGAAGTCCGACGGTCTCGAGGACGGCATGCACCTTCTTGGTGATGACCTTGTCCTTCTTTTCACCGGTGATGCGCAGACCTTCGGCGATGATCTCTTTGACGGTCATCCGGGGATTGAGAGAGGCGATCGGGTCTTGGAAGATCATCTGCATCTTCTTCATGAGCTCTTTCTTCTCTTCGGTGTTGTCGTCCTTCCGCTTCTCTTTCTCCTTCTTCAACTCGTCGATCTTGGCGGCACGCTCTTTCCGCAAGGATTCGATTTTTTCCCGATATTCCTTGCGTAGGGTCTCTTTTCGACCTTCGGAGGCGTTACCGATTTCTTCTTTCAATTCTTTGTTGAGGGAGGAGATTTCGCGGGAGTAGCGTTTTCTGGTCCGCTTGATCTCCCTCTTGACACCTTCGAGGCCGGCGCCGATCCTTTCACCTTTGAAATAGATCTCGCCGTCGGTGGGTTCATAGAGTTTGATGATCGTCCGTCCGGTCGTGGTCTTACCACAGCCTGATTCACCGACGAGGCCGAAAACCTCGCCTTTTTGGATGTCGAAACTGACATCGTCGACAGCGCGGACGATCAGCTTGTTTTTACCGACACCGCTCTTGAAGTGGGTTTTGAGATTGCGAACACTGACAATCGGTTGTTCAGCGGCTTCCGCTTGCATCTTTCCTCACCTCTCTCGCTTCTTCGTGCAACTTCATCATCTTTTCGATCCGGTGTCTGAGAATCTCCGGCATTTCGACTTCGGGAGCGTCCTTGTGCAATAGCCATGTCTTCGCATAATGGGTGTCGCTCACCTTGAAGAACGGGGGTTCCTCGTCGAAGTCGATCTTCATGGCGTATTGGTTCCGTTCGGCGAAGGCGTCCCCTTTGGGCGGGAAGAGCATGTTCGGCGGTGTGCCGGGGATGGCCACGAGCCGCTCGGTGCTCTCGAGGTCTGGCATCGAAGAAAGGAGCGCCCATGTGTAGGGATGCCGGGGGTCATAGAAGATTTCGTCCGCCGTGCCGATCTCGACGATCTTTCCGGCATACATGACGGCGATGCGGTCGGCCATGTTGGCGACGACACCGAGGTCGTGCGTGATGAAGATGACGGATAGGCTGCGTTCTTCTTTGAGATTCTTGATGAGTTCGAGAATCTGCGACTGGATGGTCACGTCGAGGGCGGTCGTCGGTTCGTCACAGATCAGGATGTCGGGACTCGCGGTGAGCGCGATGGCGATGACGATGCGCTGACGCATGCCGCCCGAGAACTGGAAGGGATATTGACGGAGCCTTTTTTCCGGTTGGGGGATACCGACTTCGCGCATGACCTGGATGGCCCGTTGACGTGCCTCTCTCCGCGTGACCTTCTTGAAACGACGTTTGTTCTCTTTGGTCTCGGAAATCTTTCTCTTGAGCTCTTTCCGTTTGACGCCACCGGCCCGACGGATCGCCTTGAGTTCTTCAACGGGCTTTTTGAGTTCTTCCTTGAGATGATCGATTTCATTCCGGAGCTCGATGCGAATCTTGCTCTGGGCGGTGGTGCGACGTTTCTTCTGGAGCTCATTGATTTCTTTGCGTCGTTTCTCGATGTCTTCTTTCAGTTCGATGTATTTACGGTCGTTCTTGTAGGATTGGTCGGAACGGCTGTGTTTTTTCAGCTCTTCACGGAGACGGGCGAGTTCCTCTTTCGTCTCCTGCTTTTTCTCGTTCCATTCCTTTTTGACAGTCTGTTTCGCTTCTTTCTTGTCTTTGCGGAACTGGACTTTGGCGGCTTGCAATTTTTTGTCGTTCTCTTCCATCCTGCGCTTGTGTTCCGCTTTGTAGTCCGCGAGTTCCTCCGTTTTGCCCGCCTTCTTCAGTTCGCGTTTCTTGGTCTGCAGTTCGGCGACGAGCAACTTGCGTTGGCGTTTGGCCTCCCAGATGTCATGCTTGGCTTGATGAACGAGACGCTTGTAGCGTTGTTTCAAGCGCTTGCCGTTGATGATCATGCCTTCGGTGATCTGCTTGCCGATGCGCATGATGGGGTTGAGACTCGACATCGGGTCTTGGAAGATCATGCCGATCTTGTCGCCGCGGATGCGGTGGAATTCATCTTCAGGAATCTTCGTCAGGTCTTGTCCTTCATAGTAGATGTGTCCCTTGTCGATGACGGCGTTCCCGGCGAGGATGCCCATGATGGCGCGGCTGGTCACACTTTTCCCCGAGCCGGATTCACCGACGATGGCGAGGGTTTCCCCTTCGAAAAGGTCGAAACTCACACCGCGGACAGCCCGGACCATGCCCTGGTTCGTCCAAAAGGAGATTGTCAGATCTTCTACTGCCAGTTTTTTCTTCTCAGCCATTATTCAACACCTCTCAGAGAAGGATTGAAGGCGTCCCTGAGCGCATTACCGAACATGTTGAAGGTGATCATCAGGATGGATATGATAAGGGCAGGGGCCACGGTCAGATAGGGTTGTGCGTACATGTGGGCTCGGCCGTCGGCCAGCAGGACACCGATTGAGACGCCGGAGAAGCGGACACCGAGAATATGGAAGTCCGTTCCGTGTCCGATACCGAAACCGAGATAGGAAATGGTCGATTCGGTGAAGATGACGAGCGGGATGGAGAGGATGCTCATCGTGATGATGGTGCCGATGGCGTTGGGCAGGATATGACGGAAGATGAGTCGGGAGTCCTTCGCGCCCATGGAGCGGCTCGCGAGGACATACTCACGGTTCTTGAATCGATAGAACTGCGTCCGGGTGATACCGGATATACCGACCCATCCGCTGAAGATCAGCAAGAGGAACAGTGTCCACACCCCCGGACCGAGCAAGGCGACGACGATACTGAGGGTGACCAGCCAGGGAATCCGACCGACAACTTCGGCGAAACGTTCCATGAGCAGGTCGACCTTACCGCCGTAGTAGCCTTCGATGGCGCCATAGAAGATACCGATGGCGATGTTGACGATGGAGACGGCGACACCGATGAAGAGCGAGGTCCGGAGTCCGAGCATCGTCATCGCGAAGAGGTCGCGACCGGAAGCGGTGGTGCCAAAGAAGAAATAGGGGATTTCGTCATAGCCGGCATACCGCTGATAATTGAGAATCAATTCATAGCTGTAATAGATGGGGCGGAAGACGGATCCTTCGCCACTATAACTCACATAGCGGCTCGAGATGAAATCCTCACCGTCATGTCGCCAGATGTATGCGGGATCGCTTTCATCATCGTGGGTGATTCTTCGCAAGGTGACGAATCCCTCGTCACTTTCGCTTTCCACTTCGAGCACGATACGGGAAGAGAAGGTGGGGATGTCACCGAAAATCTCGCGCAGGTTGAATGTGATCCGGTCGGTCAATTCGAGATCTTCGGGGGTGATGGATCCCAAGAGCTCGAACTCACCGTCTTGAGCGGAGTCCAGATAGATGTTGAGCTGCGTGGGCGCCTCATCATAAATCTCCGATACGATGAATTCGAGTGTCGGATAGTATTCCATGTTGAACTCGTAGGGCACACGGGAACGGATACCATAGCTGTCATGACCGTCGGCAATCTGGATTTGCTGGCGGCGACGGTGTTCCGTCACTTCCGTTTGGCGGATGACCCGGACGAAGGGACATTCCTCGTCGAAGATGTAGCCGTCGGGATTGTCGGGGTCTTCCATGGGTTCACAAATCTCGGGGTTGTCTTCAAGACTCCGGTAATATGAACGGGAGGAATAGATTTCGCGGCGATCGCCGAACGCGGCGGCGTAACGGTCGTAGTTGAAAGAGGCGAAGAGGTATTCTCCGTCACGACGGAAGAAGTCGCCGCCGGCGTTGATCCGTTCATAATCGGCTTCGCCTTCCTCGATATTGTAGTTCGCCAGTGACGCACCCTCGTGGCGGACCAGTTGTTCACGGCCTTCGTCCTCGGGTGCACGGTAGAACTCGATGCTTCGGAAAGAAGCGAACGCATCGGGTTCATCCGAGACGAGTTCGAGATAGAGTCTGGACCTGACAAGCAGATCGCCCATGTCGGCGGGGATGTGGATGTCATGACTGCCGTCTTCATCGATGGTGCCGATGAGGACCAGTTCACCGAGTCCTTCGACGTCGATATAGACATTCAAGGCGGTGTCGTCCGTCTCTGTCATTTCGTCGATATCGATGGTGAACTCGTAAGGGTCTCCCGTTGCAAAATCAATCTCGAAGCTTTCATGGCTTCTGAGCAGAACGGCTTGTTGTTCTTCGGTGAAACGCAATCTATTTTCGCCGGGATTGGCGATATAGAGGGAAAGGTCGTAACCGTAATGGTTGATGACGGGCTCGTCTTGGCTGTCGTCGTATAGCTTGAGAGAGTTGAGTGAAACTTCGGCTTGATCGTCATCGCTGATGAGCTCGAGTCTCAACGGGCGGTTGGAATAGAAGAGATCGGGAAGTGCCGCCACGGGGTCGATTTCATGAACGCCGGGCTCGGTGATAGTGGCGACGACTTGGTAATCGTCAACACCGAGCGGATCGACAAGAATCCGAAACTCCGTGTTCGCTCCCTCTGTCATATCCTCGATATCCACCTCGATGATGGGGTTCTTGGTGGCGTCGAGCTCGAAAGCTTGATGTGAGCGGATGATGGCATTGTCCGTGCCTTCGACCATCCGCAAGACATTTTGACCACCGTAACACGCCGGACGACTTTCCGCACAAGTAATACTGTAGTTTTCCAGCGTATCCATGACGATGAAGTCCGGATTGTATATTTCGGGGTCGGGCAGACCGAGTCCCGTCTCGGGATCGATACTGTCCCGGATAACGGTCGCATCAGTGATGTGGCGTGTACCATCAAAGATGCCGAATCTCTCGAGGAACGGAATCCTCGGTGGCAGGAATGAGATTTCGTGTTCTTGGGTGGTGATGTTCTTCGTCGTCACAGCCGGTACGATGATGGAGAGGAAGATCAAAGTGAAGAGGATGATCGTCGCTGTGACATTGGTCTTGTTTTTCGCAAAACGCGTCATGGCATCGCGAAAATAGCCGATGGGCTTGGTCTCGAACTTCTTGTCGTGAATCCGCTCGTCCATCTGGACGAACTCGAACTTGTTCTTGTCGAGACTGTCAAGTCGCTTCTTCTCATCGGTTCGTTGTTCGTACTGTTCGTAGCCGCTGCGCTTGCGCTTCTTCTTTTCGCTCATTTTCTCGCCCCCATTCTGATGCGCGGGTCAACCACACCGTAAGAAAGGTCCACCAGAAGTACTGCGAAAAGACTGATGATGGTGTAGAATGCGGTGATACCGAGCACAAGATTGTAATCTTCGGCGTTAAGTGCCGCAATGTATATCCGGCCTGTGCCGGGAATACTGTAGATCATCTCGATGATGACCGAGCCGGACAGCAAACCGACAAAGGAGAAGATGATACCGGGAACCAAGGGAACCAACGAGTTTCTCATCGCATGACGCACGACCGCTTGTGGTCTCGTCAGACCCTTTGTACGTGCCAGCAGCAAGAACTCCGATGTCAAAACCTCGGTCAACTCGGCCCGCGTCACACGGGTGAGACTGGCGATGGCGCCAAATGAGAGACCGAGAACCGGTAAGGCGAAAGCGCTGACTTGGAAAGTGCCCCTAACATCCGATGGCGGGAACTGCGTATCCGCCCAGCCGAGCTGATAGCCGAACACCAACACCAATATCGACATGACAACGAAACTCGGTATCGATATGCCGATCATGACGGCGATCGAGACGACGTTGTCGGTCACACTGTTCTTCTTGAGTGCAGCCAAAATCCCGAGGGCAAACCCGATGGGAATGTAGAAGAACAGCGCAATGATGTTGAGCTGCACCGTGATGGGTATCCTTCGCATGAGAATGTCGAATACGGGGACATTCGGCGAATATCGAGTCGAAGTTCCCCAGTTCCATTCAAAGAGGATGTTCCCCATCCAGCTGACATATTGCTGTGAAATCGGGACGGGCTCGAAGATGCGGTACTCATGGTTCCTGTCATCATAGACGTATCTGTCGTTCCGCAATCGTTCAATGGTCCCGTCGCGAAGACCTTGCTGGATTTCATCCACTTCGTCCGAATCGGTCACACGACGCATGGTCATGTAGCCGTCGGCGACCTGGCGGGCATACCATATATCCCGTTCTTCCTCTGTCGGAGGAGGATAGACCGGCGCCAGCCGCAGCATCGTGAAGTTGATGGACAACACGATAAAGAGGATGATGAAAATCCAGAGGGTCCGGATGATCGTGTACCTTATCATATAACCACGCCTTCCTTCTGTATAGAATCTGCTGGTTGCTGCATGTGCTCACGTCTCCCACTTCACAATTTATCACTCATCATCATGATGTGCATCTTTGGTTGCGTACAATGGTATATCATTTTTCATGATTATGCAACCCAATCACTGACGGAAAGCATTTACAGTCGGTCACATACATGGAAAAATCAATCAGCTGCACCTTCGGATGTCCGTTTTCCATTATCGGATTGCATCTTGCCCCATTTATATCAATAAATAAAAGGCTTCACACCGCTATGTATGAAGCCCAAGAACATACATATGCCTGCTGCGGCTGATATATAATGAGCTTTGTGCGCTCGTGATTGCTGACACAGTGCATCATCCCTCATAAACGGACTTGTGCATCCACATGAACCGGGAGGAAATCGAACGGTGTTATCGCGTCCATGTTTTGGGGACCGATATTCCCCAAAGCAATTATACAATATTTTCCTGTCAAGGTAAAGGCATGGCCGGATTTTTTCGAATGAGGCTCTGTTCGGCGCTTTATTATACTTCATGGGCACCGAATATAGATTAGTGGTGACTAATCTAACCAAAGATTCAGCATGGCCCAATGTCTTCCCTTCACAACCATAAGAAAAGGCGGCACCAGTCGGACTGGTGCCGCCTCTTTTTGATTCATGTCCCGAATGACTTCATTTGCACTGTAGGGTAGATTGGTTTCCTACTCTACTTCGGGCCATTGGGCGCGCGGTACTTCTTCACCTTCTTCGATGTAGTACGTACCGTTCAGTACTGATACGAAGGCGTTGAAGGACCACATTTCGGAGTATGCGGCTCCTTCGGTGCTCATGAGAACGTTGCCATCCTCATCGAAGGGGATCCTGATGTTGGCGGTGTTAGTGTCGATACCCCAGTTGAGGGTGAAGCCGCCACGGTTGTCGTCGGCGAAGACATAGAGGAAGCTTGCGGCGTCGAGGGTCGAACCGCTGATGCCGCCGATCGAGAGGTCGAACTCACCGACCATCATGTAGTTGTAATAGATGTCGGGGAACGGTCTCGCAACAGGATCGACTTCGACTCTGATGTAGTGGGTCTCGCTTTGGAACATGTCTTCGAAGGTCTCTTTGATGTATTCACCGAAGGCGAGCTGGGTCTCACTGCCGGAGAAGAAGTTCAACTGCAGTTCGATGACGTTCCAGTTGTCTTCGGTTCCTGCTTCGTAGTAACCTTCAGCCACAAGGTCGTCCAGTGCGTCTTCCCAATAGTCGACAGCAAGGTCGGGCACATAGCCGTGTGTGTCACGGCCGAGGCCTTCGCCAACCCACTCGCCCCAGTCGGTGTTGCGGAAAGCGACACCTTCGACAGGTTCGACGAGATAGGCGGAGCTGAAGTAGTACATGTTGGGCTCACTCGTGACCATGACTTCTGTGGCGAGCTCATCGCGGTCGATGGCATGGAACATGGCCAGTTTGAAGTCGTCATTCATGAGCAGAGGCTCGGGTACCCAAGGACTGTCGGGGAAACGTTCTTGTTGTCTGTCCACGGTGCCGAGACCGTTGATCATGATACGGAAGGTGGTCGCACCGGGTACGTGACGGATTCTCGGGTCGTGACGGAAGTCCGGATAAC
>SL_5KL_010_SEDDRAFT_10000696_pt1 | contig 21500 bp, 15 predicted proteins | sample SodLakKL_010_SED_FD_9118 | JGI IMG/M metagenome (IMG submission 9118) | reverse complement strand
GATTTACCCAACCCGGTCCATTACTTTACAATCGAAGAAGTATCCGATCAGGAATCTATCAAAACAGCCCTGGCAGTACGCGAAAAAGAGAACCGCCATGTTATTCCTCTGCCCACATTTGCTATTAAAAAAGAGTTTCCAGGCTACCTGATTGATCCTTTGCGCTCCTTTTTTAGCTTACCTCACTCCCAAAAAGCCGATATTCCGGTTCAGCGCTCGGTGGTTAGACCAATATTCAGCAGGCTGGGCAGCTTCTTTATTGCTGAACAGGTTATCAACGAACTGGCAAAATATTTAGCCTCAAATATTCCCGGGGTTCATAAAATCCTCGACGTTGATTTGGAAAATGGTAAAAGCAAAGTAATTTTAAACGTTGACCTCTCTGTGGACCTGGCTAATGTTGTTGAAATGAGAATTGATAAGCTGCTGCGGGAAGTCAGGCAGTTGGTAAAGGAAGAAATTGAACATCAAACCGGCTTCTACCTTGATGAAGTAAATGTTTATGCCAAAAAACTGCATATGGAAGAAGAGCTCACCAGGGACCCCGAAGCACTGCGCAAACTTTTCTCATCTTCATAAAGACTGGTTTCAATTCAGCCGGTTTTTATGAATATACCCTGTGACTGTCCAACTTTTTTTATTAAGCCTCGGCAAACCTGAAACGGGAAATCATGCAAGCATAGCTTATATTTCAGGCAGTTTAATCCAAAGCCTTGTAATGACTGAGTAAAACTATAACCATAAAAATGCTTATTATAAAGATCAGTCAGGTTTCAATTCTAAGTAATACGCCACGCATGAGTGTAAATATTCATACGCTTGCCCCTGACAAAGCCAGCCAGGGTTATATTTAAGTTATCCGCCAGCTCCACGCAAAGGGTGGTCGGCGCCGCTCTCGAGATAAGCAGCTGTATCTTAAGCTTGGCCGCTTTAAGCAAAATTTCCGAACTCAAACGCCCGCTGGAAACAATAATTTTATCTTCCGTGGATATCCCTTCCTGCAGGCACTCCCCGACAATTTTATCGATAGCATTATGGCGGCCTATATCTTCGCAAAAAAACAGGAGCTTCTCTCCATCTGCCAGACCGGCGCTGTGGACTCCCCCGGTTGCTTTAAATAATTCGGCCCTGCTTTGAAGCGAATCCACCAGGGAACTGATCGTTTTCGGACTAATTTTTAAATTTCCTTCCACGGGGCTGCTGCGCAGGGAATCAAGAGCACTAAAAAAAACCGTTCCCTTGCCGCATCCGGAGGTTAAAGTTCTTTTTCCATAAAGTTTCTCAGCGAGGCCGGCCTCTTTAAACAACTCAACTTCCACCAGGCCTTCCTCTTCCCGCACATGAATATTTTTAATGTCTGATGCACCAGAAATAATCCCTTCAGACCGCAGGAAACCCAGGGCCAGGAGGTTGAGTTTTTCCGGGGTGCACAGGAGAGTAACCAGTTCATTACCGTTTAAATATATGGTTACCGGAGCTTCAACTGAAAGCAAATCTTCCATTTCCCAGGCTTTGCCCTTTCGAATCCTGAGAATTTTTTTATGCATTGCGTTTTCCGAGTCCATATGGGTTTCACCTCCCGGCTCATCCTTCAAGTTAAAGCTGATTTTAAATAGCCCTTCTGGATTCGTTAATCAATATAGATTAGGGTTGCAGGCTGAGCTGAAATAAGATTGTTTTATTTTTTCGCCAGGACAAGCCTTTTCTCCTGCACAAGCAAGCGCCCCCGCTATATGCGAGGGCGCTAACAGTCCCTGATTTATTTAGTTTTCACCCATTCATTACACGCAGCAGCCATTTTTGAAAGCGCTGATCACAGAGCGTTTGCTCATCGATTCGCTCAAGCACTGACAGCTGTGATACCCGGATGTGCAACAAGCAGCTGCGTGTTCTTCCCGCTTTACAGCGAGTTCGGGATCATATTCAACCGCTGAAAACAACCCTTTGCCGCGGCTGAAGCTGTCCTGGTGCAGGACTTTGGTTCCCTGATCTTTTTCATCGGTACAGGGCCACTGCAGTCCCTGTTCAGACAGCCGCCGGTAACCAATTCCCTTATAGTCATGATTTAGCGAAGCAATTTCAGCAAAAACATCTTCCGGTCCGGCATAATCCCACTCAAATCCAAGCCATTCAGCCAATTCGACCAAAATAGCCCAATCAGGGAATACTTCGTCCGGTGGCTCCACAGCCGGCTGGCTGAGCTGGACACGTCGTTCAGAATTAGTATACGTGCCGAGCTTTTCGGCAAAAGCAGCCGCCGGGAGAACTACATCGGCCAGCGAAGCTGTTTCTGTCATAAATATGTCCTGAACAACCAGAAAGTCCAGTTTTTTGAGGAGTTCAGCTTTCTTTTCCTGATCTTCTCCGCAGCCAACCGGATTTTCGCCCATGATATACATTGCTTTAACAGCAGTGTCTTTATCATTTTCGAAAAACTCGGAGGCGTTGAGGCCCGGTTTATCGCTAATCTTCACACCCCAGGCTTCAGAAAACTTATCGCGGACTTCCTTATCCTTGAGGTGCTGGTAACCGGTTAAAACATTGGGCAAAATACCCATATCAGCCGAGCCCTGCAGGTTGTTTTCCCCGTAGGGAACATAGAGTCCTGCAGATTCTTTGCCAACGTTGCCGGTCAGCATAGCCAGGTTGGCTAANGCTTTTACCAGGCCTTCCCCCCCACTTTGCTCGCATACCGCCGCGTCGGAAACTATTGCCGCTTTTTCAGCGGAAGCATANCTTCTGGCAGCATCCTTGATATCTTCTTGATCGAGGCCGGTAATCTCAGCAACATATTGCGGGGTATATTTCTCCAAGCCTTTCTTAAGCTGGTCAAAACCTTCTGTGCGTTCCTTGATAAAAGCTTCATCATGGAGGCCTTCGCTAATGATTACATTGGCCAGGCCGTTAACCAGGGCCACTTCGGTGCCCGGTTTCAAGGGCAAATCATAATCGGCAACATCAACCAGCCCGATCATATCCGGGTTGGCTACTATGAGGGATGCCCCGTTCCGGGCCGCTTCACGAACCCGGTAATCAAGCACCGGGTGGCTTTCAGCAGGATTGCCGCCAATCACCAGCACGGCATCGGTGCCTGCGACTTCTTCAATAGTATTGGTAGTCGCAGCATTGCCGAAAGCTTCCATCATCCCGTCTACTGAAGATGCGTGACAGTGACGGGTATAGCTGTCTACATTATTGGTACCCAGGGAACGGATCAGCTTTTGAAAGAGGTAATTATCCTCATTGCTTGCTTTTGGTGAACTTAAACCCATCAGGGAATCAGCGCCGTAACGGCCCTGGATATCCCTGATATTGTCAACAATATAATCGAGGGCTTCTTCCCAGGTTACTTCAACAAAGGTACCGTTGGTTTTAACCAGCGGGGCGGTAACCCGGTCACGGCTGTGGACAAAATCCCACCCGAATTTACCTTTAACACAAAGGTGATCCCGGTTAACCGGGCTGTTTTCAACCGGAGCGGCCCCGATAACCTCGTTATCTTTAACATGAAGGTTGATATTACAGCCCAGGCTGCAGTACGGGCATACCACCCGGGTAGCTTCCGTCTGCCAGGGACGGCCTTTTCCAAAAATATACTTGGGGATTAAAGCTCCAACCGGGCAATTGTCAATGCACATGCCACAAAATACACAGGAAGAATCTTCGATTGGATCTTCAAATCCCGGGCTTACATTGGTGACAAAACCGCGTTTGGTAAAATCAATCGCTCCCGCACCAACGACCTGCTGACATTTGCCAACACAAATACCGCAGAGAATGCACTTGTTCATATCTCTGAGGAAAAATTCGTTGGTGTCATCATAGGGCAGATCTTTAACCTCACCTACAAATTCACTGGAAGCCACTTCATATTCGTAACAGTAATCCTGAAGTTTGCAACTACCGGTTTTTTCACAGGTTATGCAGTCGAGGGGGTGGTTGGCCAACATCAGGCTCAGGTTGTTCTTACGGGCGTTGATCACTCTCTCCGATTTTGTGTGGACCACCATATCCGGGCCGGCCGGGGCCACGCAGGAAGCAACCAGGGCCCGCGCTTTTTCCACTTCCACTACGCAAATACGGCAGGCGCCGTTAGGAGGCAGTTCCGGATCGTGACAAAAAGTGGGGATTTCAATGCCCAGCTGCCTTGCGGCTTCAAGGATCGTTGTTCCCGGGGCAACTTCAATTTCTTGTCCGTCAATAGTTAATTTAATTGCCGACATCAGCTTCACTCCCTACACGAGTAATCATGATGCAATCCTGGCGGCACTTATCGATACAGCTGCCGCAGCGGGTGCAGAGCTCCTGGATAACTTCATGGGGTTCTTTCTTCTCACCTTTAATTGCATCAACCGGACAAGCCCTGGCGCAGGCAGTACAGCCATTGCAACTCTCAGCATCGATCTGGTAAATAAACAGGGGCTTGCAAATACCTGCATTACAAAAGCCTTCGTTAATGTGTTCTTCATATTCATCGCGGAAATAACGGATTGTGCTCAAAACCGGGTTAGGACATGTCTGGCCTAACCCGCAGAGAGCGCTGTCTTTAATGCTGTGGGCCAAACTGTCCAGGGTATCGAGATCTTCTGGTTTGCCTTCACCTTCGGTAATCCGGTCTAAAATTTCCAGCATCCGCTTGGTGCCTTCCCGGCAGGGGGTGCACTTTCCGCATGATTCTTTCTGGGTAAAACTTAAGAAGTACTTGGCCAGGTCGACCATGCAGGTCCGGTCATCCATAACCACAAGACCGCCTGATCCCATAATCGCGCCGGCCTTGGTCAATGAGTCATAATCAATAGGCAGGTGGAGGAGATCCTTGGGAATACAGCCGCCGGAAGGACCGCCCGCCTGGACCGCTTTGAAATCACGGCCGGCTTTAATTCCACCGCCAACATCGTAAATAACTTCTTCAATGGTAATACCCATAGGCACTTCACAAAGCCCGGTATTGCGAACTTTGCCGGCCAACGCAAATACCTTGGTCCCTTTGCTGCCCTCGGTACCTACTTTGGCAAACTCCTCGGCTCCGCCTTCTTTAACAATCAGGGGGATATTGGCCAGGGTTTCCACGTTGTTAATAGTGGTCGGTTTGCCAAACACCCCTACCTGAGCGGGGAAAGGCGGCCTTGGCCTGGGCATCCCTCGTTTTCCTTCAATTGAAGCCAGCAGGGCTGTTTCTTCACCGCAAACAAAAGCCCCGGCTCCTTCCTTGATATTCATTTTAAAATTAAAATCGTATCCAAGAATGTTTTCACCGAGCAGGCCATATTCTTCAGCCTGTTCAATTGCTATTCTAAGCCTCTTGATCGCCAGCGGATATTCCGCCCGGCAGTAAATATAACCCTCGTCGGCGCCGCAGGCTTTACCGGCAACTAACATACCTTCGAGCAGGGAATGGGGGTCGCCTTCAAGAATACTGCGGTCCATAAAAGCCCCGGGGTCGCCTTCGTCAGCGTTACAGACGATATATTTCTTGGGACCGGGAGCTTTATTGGTAAAGCCCCATTTCACACCGGTCGGGAAACCGGCGCCGCCGCGCCCCCGCAAGCCGGCATCCTTAACTTCATCGCATATTGCCTGCGGTTCCATTTCCAGGGCTCTCTTGAGTGCCCGGTAACCGCCGCGCATAATATATTCATCGATGCTTTCCGGATCAATTACCCCGCTGTTCCGCAGTACATTAAATTTCTGTTTTGAATAAAAGGGAATGGAGTCATAAAAACGGGCCGGGGCATCTACATCCGGTCCCTTGTAAAGCAGGCGCTCTACAATTTCTCCACCTACAAAATGGGTTTCAACCAGCTCAGCCATGTCCTTCGGTTTCAGGCGGCAGTAAAAGACCTCGTCGGGGAATATCACGATGATCGGCCCGACCTCGCAAAAACCGGGACAACCGCCCATTACCAGGCGATATTTATCTTTGATCCCGTGTTTTTCGAGTTCTTCGTTTAATGCTTCCGCAACCTGGTTTGAACCCGATGAGAGGCAGCCTGTCGCGCCACAAATCATAATGTGTTTTTCGTACACTGTCCTAATTACCTCCCTCTCCCTGGCTATATTAATTAACAGATCACAAATTTTTCATCCAGGGCTACTTTTTCAATAATCTTTTTCCGTTTATCCGCACATGACTGGTCGTCATGGCAAATCGGCCCTTCAACACAGCATTCAACAAAATCTTTACAGGGCGTATCTTTGGAATGGGTACACTTTTCACAGCAGTGGTCAACAAACCTTTCCACAACGCCACCTCCTACATATTATTCATAGCTGTCCAGAATTTCTTTCATCTTGTCCGGGGACAACCGTCCGTGCGGGTTGTCGTTAATCATGATCACCGGCGCCAGGGCACAGGCCCCGATACAGGCTACTTCTTCAAGGGTAAACTTAAGATCGTCGGTGGTTTCTCCGCTGGGAATATCCAGCAGTTCTTCAATCCGCTCCGCAATCTTGGGACTACCCTGGATATGGCAGGCCGTACCTTTACAAACCCTGATGATATAACGCCCACGGGGCTTCATTTTAAACTGGGCATAAAATGTAGTAACTCCGTAGAGACGACTCAGGGGAATCCTCATGCGGCGAGCCACATATTCCATGGCCGGCCGCGGCAGGTAACCGTAATGATCCTGCACTTTCTGCATGATTGGGATGATCATTTCCTTTTTGCCCAGGTACGGTTCCAGGATAGAATCGACCGGGCTTAAATCAATGTCCTGGTTGACGGCTGCAACTTCGGCCTCACTGCTCAAAATCTTAACCTCCTTATCTGTTCTGATCTAAGACTAAAGTCCTTAGTACAAATCTCCTTATAAGATTCTCGTTTTTATGAATAAATCCTGCTCACAAATAAAGAATTTGAGAAAAATAGAACATAACCTTTACTGCTCTAATAATACCGGTGAAAAGTCAATCCCGTCGGCAGCAACAAAACGATAGTGCACTCCCCCTCTCTCTCCCTGGAAAAAAGAATCCCTGCCGTTATCATGTATATGTCCATAAATACAAATTTTTACCCCGTATTCTTCCAGCACCCTGGTAAAATCACTGCTACTCCCCCTGCGGGTAAAAGGAGGAAAATGCAGGGCAGCAATAATTGAGTCAAATGAATCTTCTCTTGCCCTCTCTAAAGAAAGGCGGAGACGATGCACTTCCCGTAAATATATTTTTTGATCCTGGTCATTGTCGAAGCCTTCTTCTCCCGGGCAAATCCAGCCCCGGGTGCCACATACAGCCCAATTGCCCCAGGCAAAATAATCATTCTGGAGCGCAAACACAGATGGTGGTAGTTTCTCCCGAAGCTTGCTGATTGTAGGCCACCAGTAATCATGGTTGCCCTTAATCAACAGCTTGGTTCCTTTGCGGGCAGCAACCCATTCCAGATCAGGGATGGCCTCATCCAGGCGCTGAGCCCAGGAAATATCCCCGGGAACAATAACCAGATCGCTGTCTTTAACTAGCGAATCCCAATTTGCGCTTAGTTTAGCAGTGTGTTCTTTCCACCCGGGGCCAAAAACGTCCATCGGTTTTTCCGAGGTGGAGGATAAATGCAGATCTCCAATTGCATAGATGGCCATGACCACTACCTCTGATAGCAGATATTTAAATCACATTTCACCGGTTGATGAAGCAGGCTGTATAAGAGTATACTTACCACTTTAACCTTTTCAATCTTACTAAATCAGGCGCTGAAATGCAAAAGTAGATTTTTTCTGCTTATTAAAACTTTTTACATCTAAAATAAAGCTTTGCAAATATTTTAATAAAATGATATACTGTTGTTATGATTAGTGTGTCTATTCAAACAAGATAAAGGAGGTTGCCAACCTGTGGCTAAAAAAACATTTAAAAGGCCGCGCCGATACCTGCGCAGTCGGATCACACGCAAGTTAATCCTGGATACCGCTTTGGACGTATTCCTTAATGAGGGTTACTCCAAAACTACTATTGCCAAGATCAGCCAGCAGGCCAGGGTCGGTTATGGAACAGTTTACAGTCACTTTAAAGGAAAAGATGATATTTTAAGCAAAGTAGTTGACAGTGTCATGGATGAGTTTTACAACCTGTTGGAAGTGCCTTTTGACCCTGATACCCTGGAAGATGCCCGCAAGATTTATTACAACCTGGTGCTAACCTCATTCCGCCTGGCAGAACAACATCGGCCGATAATGAAAGTATACCAGGAAGCAATGGGCCAATCGGAAACAATCGCAGGGCACTGGCACACCGTGATTGAACAGTTCATAACAAGTTCATCCCGTTCATTCGCCTACTCACAAAATAAAGGATTCGCCAGGGATTTCGACATTGATGTAGTCGCAAAGGCTTACATCTTACTCGCTGATCGCTTTCTATGGGAAGTGGTCAATGAAACTGAAACCGATTTGGAACATATTGCCGAGACCATTATCGAAATGCTGTTTAACGGATTTTTTAACTCAAAAAAATAGCCTAAAAAAAGAGTTGCAGCACGGTCATGGAGTCACAAGTTAGATTTGAAGCTTCACTAATCTTTCAATCAGAAAGTAAGTTTTGCATTTATTACCCTATAATTAACCAATTAACTGGGAGCTGCAACCGGCCCTCTAACTCCGGGCTGGCCGCAGCTTCTTTTAGTTACAACTGCCGCTTTTGCTTCTGTGGAGTACAGGAGTAACAATCAATTATCTGTCCGGCAGAGGCCATAAAATTTCTAAAATTTTATGGCCCGTTAATGATCCGGTCCTCGGTAATTATCAAATCTACCCGGCGATCCCACTGATCTGAAGGGATTTCAGTTAAAATCTGCAGTTCAAAAGCCAGGGCTACGAGGGGCGTATTATTCTTAAGACTTTGAAAGAAGCGATCATAATAGCCGCCACCATAACCGAGGCGCTTTTTTTCAGGATCAAAGGCCACACCGGGAACAATCAATAAATCTATCCTTTCAGGAGGATAAGGGCGCAATGCTTCCCGGCGCGGTTCGGGAATATTATAAGCTCCGGGGGTTAAATCCTTTTCCCAATCTGTGATTTGCGAAGGAACCAATTCGCGGCTTTCAGGAAAGGTTTTGGGTGCCAGGGCAATTTTACCCCGTTCAATAGTTTCTTCGACCATCGGGCGGGTATCAACCTCGCTGCCAAAGGAAAGAAAAAACATTACCACCCGGGCGTCATGGTAAGCCGGCAGGCGAAAAAGTTTTTCTCCTACCATCCGGCTTTTCCGGGTTATTTCTTCCGGGCTGAGTTCGTCCCGCATCCGGATGATTTTTTTCCTCAACTTGCTTTTTTCTTCTTTTATGCTCATTGCTTAATAGGCCCTGGCAAAGTAAACTACTTCTTCAGCTTTTTTATCGCAAACCAGGCAATTTTTATGCTCAATTTCCCGGTCAAAGGGAATACAGCGAATTGTTGCCCTGGTGTCTTCCTTAACCTTTTCCTCGCATTCCTCTTCCCCGCACCAGGAAGCCAGGAATAAACCGCGTTCTTCTTCCATGACCCGCTTAAACTCTTCGTAATCATCTCCGCTCCTGGTATTAGCTTCACGAAATTCAAGAGCCCGCTTCAACATGTCGGATTGAATTTGTTCAAGCAGGCCGGGAATATAACTGTTCAATTCTTCCCGGTGGATAAAATTTTTCTCCCCGGTATCACGGCGGACTACAACTACCTGGTTTTTGTCCAAATCCTTCGGCCCCACTTCAATGCGCAGGGGAATGCCGCGCATTTCCCATTCATTATATTTCCATCCCGGCGAATACTCTTCGCGGTCATCAAGTTTAACCCGGACCTGGCTGCCCAGTTCCCCGGAAAGCTCCCGGACAGACTCTAACACTTTCTCCCGATCTTTCTTGGTCAGAATCGGCACAATCACCGCCTGGTAGGTAGACATGCGGGGCGGCAGTGCCAGGCCGCGGTCATCGCCGTGCACCATGATTAAAGCACCGATCAACCTGGTTGAAACTCCCCAGGAAGTTTGCCAGACATATTTAAGCTGATCATCTTCGTCCAGGTAAGTAATATCGAAAACTTTGGCAAAGTGCTGGCCCAGGTTATGGGATGTGCCTGACTGCAGGGCCCTGCCGTCAGTCATTAAAGCCTCTACCGTGTATGTCCGCAGGGCTCCCGCAAATTTTTCCTGTTCGGATTTACGCCCCACCAACGCCGGAATGGCCATTTCTGTTTCCATAAATTCTCTGTAAACTTCAAGCATTCTTAAGGTTTCTTCTTCGGCTTCCTCTTCGGTGCGGTGGCAGGTGTGGCCCTCCTGCCATAAAAATTCAGAAGTGCGCAGGAAAGGCCGGGTTGATTTCTCCCAGCGGACCACATTACACCACTGGTTAATTAAAAGGGGCAAATCGCGATAAGATTGAATCCAGCGCGAGTAGAAATCGCAGATGATAGCTTCTGAAGTAGGCCGAACCACCAGCGGTTCAGTTAATACTTCATCGCCGCCCTTGGTTACCCAGGCCACCTCAGGGGCAAAGCCTTCCACGTGTTCTGCTTCTTTGTGGAGCAGTTCCTGGGGAATAAACATCGGAAAATAAGCATTTTCATGGCCGGTTTCCTTGAACCGCCTGTCCAGCAATTCTTGTATTTTTTCCCAGAGCGCAAAGCCGGCCGGCCTGATCGCCATAAACCCTTTCACCGGCGCATAATCCATCATTTTTGTTTTTAAAATTACATCGACGTACCACTGTGAATAGTTTTCCGCCTTGGGGGTTATTTCCCTGACAAACTCCTTGTTCCGGGCTGCTTTTTCCTCTCCGGCCTTTTTTTCCAATGCTTTCACCCTTTCCCGTCTCTGTTTGACCATTGATCCGCCGCAGGGCAGTCCTGAAAAAAATCAAGCCACCCTGCTTTATACCCTGCTATTCTATCACAATTATTAACCGGCAGCCAACTCCCGGCGGTATTTTAGAAACCTCTGCCAGCTATCTTCGCTTAAGGGACGGTTAAAGCTGCGGAAATTGGCCAGTTTAAAACCGTGCTCGTGAGCCCAGTACCTGGTCTGCAGGATAGTTTCCAGGTTAACCCCTGAAGAACCGATGCTGTAATGCTTGTAGCGTTGTTCCAGGGCCAGCATCATTGTTTCAGCCATACAGGCATAAGCCAAACCTTCTTCAAAGCCAAAGTCCCAGCCCAGGGAAGGTTGGCCGGGGACTTCCACCACTCCGCCGTCAATAACCAGCACATCCGGACGTGCCTGGTCCACTTCTTCACTGACGTTGGCGGGACGGGAAATGTCACAAACAACCGCGCCCCGCTTCAAATTCCCTTCGTGGATCACCTTACCGGTGGCGCTGGTAGCGCTTATCACCACATCAGCCCGGGCTAACATACTGTCTAGATCGGTGGAAAATTCAATAATACCCTGCCTTCTACCTTCTGAGTCGGCAAAAGCTTCAAACTCCTCCATCGGGGCGTCCGGCGAAGGCAGTTCGGGACATTTAGCAAGCAAGTGACCCATACTGCCCGGTTTTAAAGGCCTGCCCTGCTGCAGCAAGGCCGATTGATAGCGGTAAATTTCAGCAGCAACCAGGTGCAGCCTCTCGCTGGATGTATTGTTATTAGGGTTGCCGATTAAAAGCAAGCGTGGTACAGTTTCGGAAAGAAGAAGCGATATGCCTTTGCCGATAGATCCCGTCGCCCCGACGATACCGGCGGTTAGTTTTGAGCGGTCCAGGTGCAGTTTGTCGGTAGCAGTATTAACTGCATCGACTGCCGAAACTACTGTATAACTGTTGCCGGTAGTAACCGGCACCCCTTCGTTTTTCAAGTATAAGCCGCCCATCGAGGCTACCGCTGTAAAGGCACCGAGGCCGACAATTTTTGCGCCCCGTTCTTTAGCCATTTTAACCGCAGCTTTCAACTCTTCCAGGGCCTGCTGACGGGGCATTTGCACGAATTCCTCGGTGGTCCTGGGAATACCGATAAATTCACCGTAAGCGGTTCGTCCCGCTTTTGAGTGGATCCGGGTTTTGCCTGCTATAAAGGGACCGATCATATCACCAAAACGGCCGGTAAAATCAGCCAGTTCTTCTTCGCTAAAAGCGAGGAGGCTGTTGTCAAACTGGTGATAGTTCTCCAGGTCGAGGGCATGGATTAGAAAAGCAAAACGTCCCTCGTCCGGATCAGAACCCGTTTCCACTTTTTCAGGGGTATAAGGGGTGAATTTTGTGAAATCACTTTTTTCTGGGTCCGACCTGACCAGGTAAGCCAAAAACCGGGCGGTATTGCCCTCGCTTAATACCGCTAGCATTGAATCAAGCCTGGCAATTGCTTCCCGGCACTGGTCTTCGGTGATGGTCAGCGGAGGTTCAATACGGATAACTTCATTTCCGTTTAAAGTTGGAGCCACCCGCAATTTTTCAACGTTCAACAGGTAGGAAGATATTGCAGGGGTCAGCAATTCCTGTTCAGCCATCACCCCAATCATGCTGCCCGGGAATTGATCGCGATCCATGTTAAACTCCAGCCCCAGCATCAAACCACGGCCGCGCACCGCCCTGATCAGCCCGGGATATTTCTCCTTCAATTCCGACAGCCCCTCTTTCAGCAGCTTCCCTTTTTGCTGAACGCTCTCAAGTATGGCCCGGTTTTCTTCGGTAAGCAGTTCCATAACTTTTAGCCCCACCCGGCTGGCAAAAGAATTGCCGGCAAAAGTGGAGGAATGTTTTTGGCCAAAATCTTCGGTATATACTTCCGCAGTGCTCATACAGGCACCGACAGGCATTAACCCTCCACCCAGGGCCTTGGCCAGGATCAAAATGTCGGGGTTAACCTTTTCTTCTTCGCAGGCAAACAGAAAGCCGGTGCGGCCCAGCCCGGTCTGGATCTCATCAAAAACAAGCAAAACCTTGTAGCGGTCACATATGTCCCGGACTTCCGCCAGGTACCCCTCCGGAGGTTCGACAATTCCACCTTCCCCCTGGATCGGTTCGATTATAAAAGCGGCATAATAACCGGGATTTGCAGACAGCTCCGCTTCAAGGGCGGATGCATCTCCGTAGCGGATATGATTGAAATGCTCGGCAGGCGCCCCGAATGATTCCTGGTAACCGGGATTGCCGGTAGCCGATAACGCCCCAAATGTTTTGCCGTGAAAACTGTTTTCAGTTGCCAGAATACCCTGGCGCCCGGTAGCAGAGCGGCTTAGCTTGATTGCCGCCTCCACCGCTTCAGCTCCACTGTTGGTAAAGGTCACGTATTCAAGCCCCTCCGGGGCAACTTCAACCAATCGCCTCGCCAGCTCCCCGGCAGCCTCCAGGGCCGACGGTTGAACGAAATTTGGTTCTCCGCTGGCACTATACCGGTTGATCGCTTCCCAGATTGATCCCGGATTATGGCCAAACGGCAGAGCTCCGTAAGCAGCAATGCAGTCCAGGTAGCAGTGGCCCTGGTCATCGTAAAGATAGCAGCCGTCCCCGCGAACATATTTTTGATCTAGTTTAATATTCTCGAGCATTTCTCCCAAGTATGGATTAACGTGCCTGGTAAAATTATTCATTATTGCCCTCCTGTTTGCCTTGCAATCTTTTACTCCTCAACCCGTGTTTTTGTGCACAATTATGTGCACGTCAATAACGATATTTTAACCCGGAAAGAAGAAAAAATCAACCACCGGGTTAATATTAAGCGTTTCTGTTCAGCGGTGCTGCTTTTGGCCCTATGACGGCTCATCGCGGGAAATGGCAACGATTCAGCTTTAGGCCTTCGCTTTGGTTGCCCTCGGCATTCGCCATCTAAGGCTTTAGGCCTCGGCAGCCTGCCTCCTTGCAGGCCGACCGGCTACAGCCTTTACTTCATCGGCCATTGCACCCGCTCTATCGCAATGTCATCAGGCCAAACGCAGCACCGCAAAACAGCATTAATTCACTTCCATTATGTCTCAGCCGTGCTGCGTTTTTAGATGTCTTCGGGGGGAACTACCATGGAAACTGCGTGCCTTTTGTAATCAAGGTTTTCTTCGATCAATTCCATGGCCTCTTCTTTTTTGACCTGCTGCAGAATTGCGGGAAGCTCGAAAAGATCGGCTTCCCTGAACCGGTAGGCCAAAAAATTATTGGCAATAAACTCTAAGGAGTTAAAGCGCCTGATATAACCACCGAGGATCTTGCGGCGGTGGCGTTCAAACTGTTCCCGCGTGATGCCTGCGGCTTTAATTTTTTTGATGCCCTCCATAATCTTCTCGTACAGCTGATCGGGATCCCTGGTTTCCCCCCCGACCATGGTATAGCCGTAATTTACTTCTGCAGTGTATTCCGCTCCAAAATTTTCATCGATTAAATCCTCCCGGTAAAGGTCGTTGTAAAAAGGCTCACTTGAGCCGAAAAGTATATCCAGGAGCAGCTCCATCAAGATTTCCCGGCGCATTAAATCTTTTCCGTTAAAGTATTTAGCCCGGTTATCCTTGAACCCGACAAAGACAATCGGTTCAGAGACCACCAGCTCTTTAATGCTGCGTTCCCGGTTAATGTCCTCCGGTTCGTCCGGGAAAAGGCGCACTATTTCACCCATCGCTGTATACCCTCGCTTTTCCAGGTTGGCTTCCACCCGGCTGCCCACCTGCCCGGGATCGAGATCGCCAATAATGAACAGAGCCATATTGCTGGGGTGATAAAAAGTGCTGTAACAACGGTAGAGTAGATCCGGCGTAACCCGAGCAATACTTTCCGTGGTTCCAGCAATATCGTTACGCACCGGATGTTTTCTGTATAACCCGGCCAGCAGGTTAAAAAAGACCTGCCAGTGCGGGTGGTCTTCGTACATCTTTATTTCCTGGCCGATTATGCCCTGTTCTTTGCGCACGGTCTCCTCGGTAAAATATGGTTCCTGAACAAAGTCAAGCAGGTGTTCCAGGGACTGTTCAAAGTTGGCCGTGCAAGAAAACAGGTATGAAGTTTGGGTAAAAGAGGTGTAAGCATTGGGTGATGCTCCCAGGGTGGCAAACCGGTCAAATACATTGCCCCTCTCATCTTCAAACAATTTATGTTCCAGGAAATGAGCGATTCCGTCAGGTAATTCTGTAACCTGTGGATCGGGTTCCACCCGAAAGCGGTTGTCAATGGAACCAAATCGGGCAGAGAATACAGCATACTTTTTTTGGTAATCCGGCCTCGGCAGCACGTACAGGTCCAGGCCCGGGAAAAACCGGTAATGGTACAGAGTTTCATGCAGTTCCCGGTTTTCAATTAAATTAAAAGAAGCGCTCATTGTTCACTGCCTCCTTCGCGTGGACGCAAGATATAAACCGTGTCCAGGGTAACTTTTTCAGCCACTTTTCGGATTGCTTCCCTGTCCACAGCTTCTATTTCAGCAATTAGTTGATCGGGGCTATAGACTTTGCCCCCGATCGCCCCGTTTAAATGAAAGCTGACCAGCTGTGTGGGGCTGTCCTGCTGGGAAAGCAGACTGTTAATCAAGCCTTTTTTGGTGTTCTCCAGTTCTTGATCAGTAATATTCCCGCTTTTCATATCATCCAGCTGCTGTTCGATAATATCCTGTACCTGCTGCTTGTCGTCATAATTAATCCCGGCTGATATAATCATCAGCCCCTTATGCCTCTCCAGGCGGGAGTGCACATTATAGGCCAGCCCGGCTTCCTCCCTTACTTTCATAAAAAGCTTGGAATGCGGGAAAGCTCCCAGGACTCCGTTGTATACCAGCAGGGCAGAATAGTCATTGTCCCGGTAGGAAGTATAGGTGCGCAAACCAAGGATCATCTTAGCCTGGTTTACAGACATTTCTTCTTCAATGTACTGGACTTCTTTCACCGGATAATCAATTTTCGCTCCCGNCAAAGTTTTTGGTTCCCCGTTGCGGGAAAAAGAAAAAGCCTCAGCGGCTTCCTCTAAAACTTGACCTACTTCAAGGTCACCGACAACATAGAAGTCGATCGGGTTGTGAGTAAAAATATCCCGGTAGTAAGAATAAAGACCTGCCGGATCAATATTATCGTAATCTTCAATATGCCCCAGCTTGTAAGTGCCGAATTTTTCGTTTTTGCACATCAAGGACATGCACCGCTCATAAGCATAAGCGCCCTTCTCATTTAAAAGAGCTTTAATTTCCTTGATCAGCTGATTTTTTTCCCGGGACACGTACTCTTTTTTAAATCCGCCGTTTTCTATAAGCGGGTCGCCAACAATTGACCCCAGGACAAACATATCCTGTTTAAGNAGTTTACCGCTTTCTCCTAAGTATTTGTCATGGGCCGATTCGAAAGTGAANGCGGGAATGTGCCTTTCCCCGGTTTTTAAAATATCGGCATACATGTCGGCGCCGTAAAGCCTTTCAAGTTCACGCTGCAATCTAAGCTTATCCGGATATAGCCTGCTGCCCTGCTCAAGCACGGCCGGAAGCAATGCATTCATCGCAGCCAGCTCCCGGCGCAGTTCCTGGTGCAAAAACAATCCCATCGTGATCGTTTTAAACTTGGTGGTAGGAATGAATATTAACCTGATCCCGTTCGGAAGATAGTGTTCGTTATATTCCACCTGCAAGACCGGGCCCTCCTTTGCATCATTTATAAAAAGTATGTCCCTGCTCAACTCTGCTGCATTTTAGACTGGTGAACAGCAACACTAGTAATAATTAATGTCATCGACTGTTCCAGGAATAACTCCTGCAAAACACTGTTTATTATTATAACATGTAAGCATATTTTTCGTGCCCCTCTTTTAACTGCGCAGGGCAAATACCTGTTTATTTGGATCTGCAAAACCTTGATGCATTTTGGACCGGTGCCGGCTCATTGCGGGTTATAGTAGCGACTTAGCTGCAGGTTTTCTCTTTGTTTCACTTTAGCATTCGCCATCTAAGGCTTTAAGCCTCAGGCGGGCTGCTTCCGTGCAGGCCGGACCAGCTACAACCTTTGCCCCACCGGCCATTGCTGCCGCTTTACATGCATAGACCCCTGCCCAAAAAGCAGCAAGGTTGTGCAGTAACGTTTATTTTACCTAAAATGAACCTCAAGAAGCAGCAATATGGGCTTTTTTGCACAAATACGGCTTATGCTGTAATATAGTGCCCAACAAAATAAATAATTAAAACCGGGAGGAGAACAATGCTTTTAATTAAAAATGGTAATGTTTTAACCATGGCGGATCAAGATGAACAGGCAAAAAAAATGGATCTTCTCATAGAAGAAGGTAAAATAAAAAAAATCGGGGCAAACCTGGAGGCTCCGCAGGATGCGGAAATAATTGATGCCACAGGAAAAAATGTTATGCCCGGGATAATTGACGCTCACACTCATTTAGGTATTTTTGAAGAAGGCAGCATGAATGAAGGAGACGACACAAACGAACTGACCGGGCCGATCACTCCCGAACTACGTGCATTGGACGGGATTAACCCCTACGATGAAGGAATCAAAGATGCCCGCTTAAACGGGATTACCTCGGTGGTAACCGGGCCGGGGAGCGGTAATGTGATCGGCGGGCAGGCCGTGGCAATCAAGACATTCGGCAATATAATCGACGATATGATTATAAAAGAGCCTACGGGTCTAAAAGCCGCTTTTGGCGAAAATCCAAAGCGGGTTTACAGCGGTCAAAATAAAGCGCCTTCAACAAGAATGGCAACGGCGGCTCTTTTTAGAAAAGCTTTCTATGAAGCTCAAGAATACAAGGAAAAACTCTCTTCCTCTGAAAGCAAAGACAACCGGGAAGATACAGACAAAAACGATTCGCAGCAAAAAGACTTTCAAAAAGATGTCCTGGTCAGGGCCTTGAATAAAGAAATGCCGATCAGGGCCCATGCTCACCGGGCTGACGATATTTTAACCGCCATAAGGGTGGCCCGGGAATTTGACCTGGACCTTTCCATCGAACACTGCACCGAGGGGCATAAGATTGCCAGGACCTTAAAGCGTTACGGTGTCCCGGCCATAGTCGGACCCACCATGAGCGCCAGGACCAAGATCGAGCTTAGAGAAGCATCTTTTGAAACCCCGAAAATATTTTATGAAGAAGGGGTCAAATTCGCGATCATGACAGATCACCCGGTTATCCCCATTTACGCCCTGCCGATCTGTGCTGCCATGGCTGTAAAAGCCGGTCTGCCCCGCCATGAGGCTTTAAGGGCAATCACCATTGCCGCCGCTGAAATATCGGGCATAGCAGACCGGGTCGGGAGCCTGGAGGAAGGTAAAGACGCCGATATTATTATTTACCGTGGCGATATCTTAAGCGTCGACCCCCGGTTAGATCACGTTTTCATATGCGGGATAGATGTCTTGCAGGCTAACCGCTAAGTATTTTTTCCGCCAGGGCATAGGGCAGCCGGTCCCTGTTGTCCTGGCTTATTCTCCAAACTGCAACGGCATTAAGTTTTTTCAGGCTATCGCAAAATGGTTCAGGGCGGGCCATGATTGTAGCTACCACCGGGTAGCGTGAATTTAATGCTTCAAGAATTATATCCTTAAACTGCGGGGAATACAGTTCCATTTTGCCGATTTCGTCGATCAAAAAACAGCGAGGATTACCACAGTGTAAAGCAAGACCTAATTCATCCAAAAAAGGATCAAGGTTTTCCGGTTTTACCCCGTACTTGCCCACCCGTTTAGAAGAAGCAAAACTAACATGGGCCAAAGGCAGACGTTTCCCGGAAGCCAGCGAAACCAGTTCGAAACCAACCCGGCGACTGCCTTTTCTGATCTCTTCAGTATAGAAACCGACAACATCATTTTTTAGTTCCCTGGCAAGTTTTATGATTACAGTAGTTTTACCCAGCCCGGGCTTGCCGGTTAAAAGCACTTTTTTTCCGGCTTCTGCTTTAATCGTCTCACAATTCACCTTTGCAGCCTCCTTTAAAAACCCGCCTTATGTTTCAGTTAATCATCTTGAGAGATCAAAATCAATATAAAAATAAAACCGACCGGTAATATTAAAACAAATACTTGGTATTCATTTCCCTGTTTGCTATAATGTCAATATAATATAGGAGAATAATTATTAACCGGCAAATAATCAAATTGACAATTATAGGAGGTAATCAACAAAGTGAATATTCTGCCTTTACTAATCCTGGGGGTAGTATTCGTAGCGATAGTCCTTGGAGCCAGGTATTTTACTTATAAAACAATGACCGAAAGGGTATGCGCCAAAGACCCGGACAGCGAATATTGCCGTAAACATTACCAGAAAAACATTGATCAAACCGAGCAGTACAAGCATTGTGAGTTTGTCTATGGCAATACCCCTAACGGAGGAGTTAAGACTGTGATCTGTTATATTGACGATAAAAACAGGAGAGTAAAAAAAGGCGATGCGTCCAAGGTGATGATCCGCGAGCTGGATGCAAAAAACAAGCCTGTCTATGAAACCTGGACCACCCTGGAAGAATATGCCAAAGAATCTTAAATGTTTAAGTTAGAGCGGGGATTTAATGACATTTATCTACCACTAACAATAACGCATTTTGTACCTGCTCTAGCTTGCTGCATTTTGGACTGGTGCCGGCTCACCACCGGCAATGACAGAGACTTGCCTGCAGGGTTAGCATTAACCATATTTTAACAGTTGGTTTGACTTGTCTGTTGCCCGGTGATATCATGTTTATATAAAAGGTAGGCAGGCGCCCGTGGTGAAAGGGATATCACGCAGGCCTCCGGAGCCTGAAGTCGGGGTTCGAATCCCTGCGGGCGCACCATATAATCAGGAGCAACCTGCTTGAGGTTGCTCCTGCCTGTTATCTTCGAAATATTCATTCAAACAATAACAAGGGAGTGGTAGCAGTCATGCCCATAATTACATTTACCCCACAAAACAAGGAAATTGAAGTTGAAAACGGAACAAACCTGCTAAAGGCGGCAGACCAGGCCGGGCTTTACATCGAAGGAGACTGTGCCGGAAAAGGAACCTGCGGTAAATGCAGGGTCAGGATCACCGAAGGTGAAGCCGGCGATCCGACCAAAGCAGAAAAAAAACACCTCTCAGATAAAGAATTAGATGAAGGATGGGTACTTTCCTGTCAAAAACGGATTAAACAGGACCTGACAGTTGAGGTGCCGGCACAAAAAGAAGCTCATTTGCGAAAAACCACTCTGGCCGGGGGAGTTGAAGAACTTAAAGCGGATCCGGCTATCGAAAAAGCCTCAGTTAAGCTAAGCAGACCCAGTGTTGAAGACCAAACAGCAGACTTAGAACGCCTGCTCAACCATTTAGAGCGCCCGGACCTTTCGGTTGAGCTGCGCGAGTTAACAAACTTTCCCAGGATGATCCGGGACAACGGCTATAAAGTGACAGCGACCATATCCGGTAATAGAATTATTTCTCTGGAGCCTGGAGATACCAGCGAACAGCTTTACGGAATCGCTTTTGACATAGGAACCACCACGATCATGGGTTCCTTGATAAATCTTGCAGAAGCGGAGGTAATCGCGGTAGGAGCAACAACCAACCCGCAAAACATATATGGAGCCGATGTGATATCCCGCATTAACTATGCTTCTGAAGGGAAAACAGAATTAAAACAACTACAGGACAAAGTTATTGAAGCAGCCAACCAGATTATCAGGGATCTACTTAAACAAACAAGGGTAGCCCGGGACCGGGTATATGAAATTACGGCGGTGGGAAATACTACTATGAGCCACCTGTTTATGGGTATAAATCCTACTTATCTGGCCCCTGCCCCCTTTATTCCGGCTTACAGCAGGGCTTTGGAAGTAGAGGCCTCAGCCCTGGGCCTGGAAATTAATCCTGGTGGAAGAGTCACTTTTTTGCCCAATATTGCCGGCTACGTGGGCTCAGATACCCTGGGGGTAGTTTTGGCAACTGAAATGGACCAGCGAAAAGACAACTGTGCCGCTATCGATATCGGAACTAACGGTGAACTTGTCCTTGTGGCCAACGGTAAATTAATGGCCTGTTCTACCGCAGCCGGCCCGGCTTTTGAAGGCGCCCAGATTAAACAGGGTATGCGCGCTGCCGCCGGCGCAGTAGAAGCGGTAAGCTATGAAAATAACCGGATCAGCGTCAGCACGATTGATGATGCCCCGGCCCGTGGAATCTGCGGTTCGGGTTTGATTGACGCCGCTGCGGCATTAATTGATGCCGGCCTTATCGAAGCAAGCGGCCGATTTATCAATCCGGAAGAAAACCCTGAAGCTGTTCCCGAACATTTCAAAGACAGGCTTAAAAAAGGTCAGGGCGGTTGGGAATTTGTGCTCGTCCCGGCAGAAGATGCAGAGACGGGAGAAGATATAGTTCTCAACCAGGGAGATCTGCGTGAACTGCAATTAGCTAAAGGTGCTATTTATGCCGGGTTAATGATTTTACTAAAGGAAGCAGACATCAGCGAAAAAGATCTTGATGAAGTGCTTTTAGCCGGCGCATTCGGTAATTATGTCCGCAAAGAAAGCGCCTTAACTATCGGGCTGCTACCGCAGTTACCCCCGGAAAAAATCACCGCTGTCGGAAACGCTGCCGGCGACGGCTCAAGAATGGCCCTGGCATCAAAGGCCATGCGGGAGAGAGCTTTCTCTCTTCCGGAAAAAATCAATCACCTGGAGCT
>SL_5KL_010_SEDDRAFT_10000695_pt1 | contig 21518 bp, 20 predicted proteins | sample SodLakKL_010_SED_FD_9118 | JGI IMG/M metagenome (IMG submission 9118) | reverse complement strand
GGTTCGCCGCCGCCAGGCAGCCGTAATTTGTCGAATAGAGTTCGCCGCTCTTTACTTCCCGGGCCCCGCAGGCTCCCACCTGGCCCTCTTTGAGCCGGCAACCACGGGGGCAGAGCAGGCACTCTACCAGGTCGTCTTTTTTTTGATAAAATCTTGCTATTTGCAAGCTATCCTTCTCCCAGCCATAATTTAGATCAGATCCGGGCCTTTCTTCTCGGGGTAACGGGTCACTTTAAAACGATACAGTTCCGGCTTTTCGCCCGGCATTATGCCGGCCTTACGGCAGGCGATATCTACCTGCTGTTCAACCGTATCTACCCCCTCCAGGTCCGGAAGCAAAAGACCGGTCCGCGAACCTTTGCGAACCATTATCCCGTATTCCTCCGGGTCAAGCTCTGTTTCCTTTTCCACCTTTTCAACAGGACCCAGTATATCAACCGATATGTCCAATTCCGGCAGCTCTTCCCTTCTTACCGGCGGAAAACGCGGATCCCTTACCGCAGCGCTCACGGCATTGGCGGCAATTTCTTCAGCCAGGTTTTCCCGGACCGGTTCAAAGGTCCCGATACAGCCGCGCAGCTGCCCGTCTTTTTTCAAAGAGACAAATACCCCGGCCCTCATTTCATATTCGGGGGGAAGGGAATCGGCCAGGTTGGGCAGGTGACCTTCCCGCAGGTAGTAATCAAGCGTCCGCCGGGCCAGTTCTGCGGGATGGAGGTTTAAATTCTCTTCAGCCATCTTTTAGGATTCTCCTTTACCGGAAGGGGCATTTTGTTCCAGCGGATGCAGGGCCGCAACCATGTAACCAACCCCGAAAGGCCCTTCATAAGAAATAATCTCCGAATGGAAACCGGTATCTTTAAGCGTGCCTAAAGCGATCATAATAGGGCGCATCCCGCATTCGCCGGCATCTTCAATCAGGCCCTGGTCCATGGTGAACAGATCCTCAACCCGGCCTTCATTGATTAAGCTGACTAACTGCTGATCAAACTCTTTGCCCCGGGGGTCAAACCCGGCCGGAGCTCCCGGTTTCAAGCGGTGTGAAAGATCCCCGCTGGCAATGACAGCGGCGGAGACACCTCTTTTGTCGATTGCTCTTTTCACAGCCTGCCCAAACACGTATAAATCCTGGTAGGAATCAAAACTTACGGTTACATGCACACCGGGGGCGGCCACTTCCGCTTCCCGCAGGTAATACAGGGGAACCATTGCGCCGTGATCAAGGATCCTGCCGCTCTGCAGACGCCGGTCCTGCCCGTCAAGGAGAACCGGTTTGGCCGGCAACCCTGAAGCTTCTTCCACCAGTATATCAACCAGTTCCCGGTCTGTTTCCATCTCCAGTTTAATCGCCGGAAAGCCAAACTGACCAAAATCACCTGAAAGCTTATCACCCGCCAGAATGGCCGGACCATTGCTGACAATCTGCCCGTGAGGGGTAATCAGCACTAAGAGTTCGGGTTTTTTTTCTTTGACGCGGCGGCTCAATTCCTTCATTCCGCTCACTGTTTTTTGCGCTTCCTGCAGCCGCCCCCCGCCAATTTCAGGAATAATTATCGGGGGATGAGGGGCAATACCCACTATTGAAAGCATAGTTTCAACACCTACCTTTACTCCGAGGATCTCTAAAACGAGGAAAAGCAGCGTCCCTTTATACTGCGGCCCGGATTATTGATCTTTGCCGATAAACACTCCTTGCTTAATCATTAGTATATCAAATTCTAAAGCCTCAAACAATTGCCTGGAGGCCAGATCTGTCCCTTTTGATGCTTTATTTTAACTTTTCTCCATTAACAGGCAAAGATAACTCATCTTGACAGATTTAGGCAAATACCATAATCTATGAATATATAAGCACGGGTCGTGGAAAACCGGAGCGATCCGTTATAATCACCATCCCCATTTTGGTTCATATTATAGATAACGCGGGAGATTAAATTATGAACAAGGAAGAATACAGGGATACTGAGAAATTTACCTCTGCCATCCAGGCCATTTTCCCCAAATTGATGCATTACCTCAATGCGGAAGAGAGCCGGGAACTGACCGGCCTGGGTATTACCCCCAGCCAAATTAACGCCCTTTTGGTCCTCTATTTCCACGACAGCCTGACTATGGGCGAATTGAGCTCCGAGATCTATCTGGCCGAGAGTGCGGCTACCCGCCTGGTAAACCGCCTGGTCAATCTCAACCTGGTCAAGCGGCGCGGCGATGAAAATGACCGTCGTATCGTCCGGGTCGCCCTGACTTCTTACGGCCGTCAGCTATCACGGCTGGTTTTTGAAAGGCGCTCCTTCCGCTTTAACAACCTGGCCCAGCGCCTGGAACCCACGGAAAGAGAAAACCTGGTCGTTTCCCTGCAGGCGGTAATGCGTGTTTTTGAAAGCCAGGAAGGCAAAGTCATGCCCAGTGAACATGAAGTCGACCCCGGCATAAAATAAGAGCGGCCGGAAACGCGAAAAAACCTTGCCGGCGCCTGGACCCGGACTGGAAGCCCAATCAACCACATCGGGCTCAGGCTGCGCGTAAATGCCGACGCGCCGGGACCATCACCGGTCTGGTCATGTTCCCGTATTAAACAGAATATGTTATAATCAGTAATGGAAACTAAATATAAACTCCGAGCCTTTATACCTACAGCCAAACACGGCTACGGTAAAAGGCCTGGGTTGGGTGAGAAATCCCCCCGCCTCCCGTATTTGGAAAGGAGATCATGCCAGCAAAGGCCGCGTTTTCTTTTTAAGGAGGCGCGGCTTTTTAAATTGAACCGAGGTGCTTAGAAAAATGAAATTGATGCGGGTTACCGACCCGGATGATGTTTTGAAAATAATTGAAGAAAATTTTAGCCCGCTGGATAGCGAAACTATTTTACTGGAAAAAGCAGGTGGATACACCCTGGCTGCAGATATTAACGCACCGGAAAACATACCAGACTTTAACCGCTCCACGGTAGATGGTTATGCTTTAATGGCCAGGGATACTTTTGGCGCCGGTGAAGGAATTCCGGCTATGCTGGAGTGCACAGGCGAAGTTTTGATGGGCCACCCCGCCCCTTCAATCAGCCCCGGCCAGTGCTGCCTGGTCCATACCGGGGGCATGCTTCCCGAGGAAGCCGATGCGGTGATCATGATCGAGGATACCGAGGTCGCCGGCGCTATGGTCCAGTGTTTTAACCAGGTTGCGCCGGGCGAAAACGTTATTCAAAAGGGCGAGGATTTAAAAAAAGGCGACCCGGCCCTGACAAAGGGCAGTCAATTGCGGGCGCCTGAAATCGGCCTCCTGGCTTCGCTGGGCATAACCGCCGTAGAGGTGCACCGCCGGCCCCGGGTGGGATTTTTCTCCACCGGAGACGAGCTGGTTGATTACAGCAGACCTGAACTTAAACCGGGTCAAATCAGGGACAGCAATACACCGGCCCTCCTTTACCTGGCCGGTCAGGCAGGAGCAGAAGCACAATATGGCGGCATCCTGCCCGATCAGTTTGCGGCATTCCTGAAAGAAAGTAAGGCCATGCTGGAAAGGGTGGACCTGCTGGTTTTTTCCGGCGGCAGTTCTGTAGGGACCCGCGACTATACGGCACGGACCATGCAGGAGCTGGGCAAGCCGGGTTTGCTGGTGGAGGGGATATCCATCCAGCCCGGGAAACCGACTTTGCTGGCCAACTGCGGCGGCAAACCTGTCCTTGGCCTGCCCGGACACCCGGTATCAGCCCTGAACATTTTTAAGATTTTCGGCGGAGCTACTATTAACCGCCTGAGCGGGCGCCGGGAAAACATCTTTAAACCGGCTGTTAAAGCCACCCTGGCCCGTAATATTTCTTCACGATCCGGCCGGACCGATTATGTGCGGGTCAGGCTCGAAAAAGCGGCCGGAGAAATCAAGGCCGTCCCCGTTTTCGGCCGCTCGGGTATGCTGCGCACCCTGGCTGAAGCCGATGGGTTACTGGTCATCCCCCCTGAAAAAGAAGGGCTGACCTCCGGAGAANTTGTGGAGGTAGAGCCGTGGGAATAAATAACCAGTTTTTTCTTGTAAAGATTATAACGGAGGTGCCTCTTGCGTAAAATATATTTAAGCAACATCCCCCGACAGGAAGCNCTGGACAAGTTTATGGCCGAAGTGGACCTGCCCCTGCGCACAAAAACTGTTCCCGTNCGCGAAGCCCTGGGCCGGGTAACATCTGAAGCAGTTTTTGCCCGGTTTTCCATGCCCGGTTATCATGCCGCGGCCATGGATGGCATCGCCGTGCAGTCCGAAAAAACTTTTGGAACCTCCGATCAGGCCCCCCTGCAGCTGGCGCCTGAAGAGGATTACCGTCATATCAATACCGGTGAACCTCTGCCCGTTGGCTTCGATGCGGTAATTAAGGTCGAAGAAGTCCAGTTTTATGAGGACGGCCGGGCTGAAATCCTCGCTCCAGCCGCCCCCTGGCAGCATATCCGGGCCGTCGGTGAAGATGTGGTAGCCGGCGAACTGATCGCGCCCGCCCGGCACCTCCTGCGCCCCCAGGACCTGGGAGCGCTGCTGGCCGGTGGGGTTACCGAAATTGATCTTTTAGAAAAACCCAGGGTGGCCATCATTCCGAGCGGATCGGAGATAGTCGACCCGGATGCCGAACGTAAAAAAGGCAGCATCCCGGACTTCAACACCACCGTAATTGCTTCCTACTTAAAACAGTGGGGCGCAGAACCGGAAATTAAGCCGAACGTGCCCGATGACCCGGAGCGCATTAAAGAGGCGCTCTCCGCAGCTGTTCAAGAATGTGACCTGGTTATCATAAATGCCGGCTCATCGGCAGGCGATAAAGACTATACTTTTTCAGCAATAGAGGAGCTGGGACAGGTTTTTTTGCACGGTGTAGCCACCAGGCCCGGCAAACCGACCATTTTGGGTCAGATCGATCAAAAACCCGCAGTTGGCCTGCCCGGCTACCCGGTTTCTGCTTACATGAGCCTGGAATGGTTTGTCAGGCCCCTGGTTTACCGTTACTTTGGCCTGCCCCTGCCGGAACGGCAAAAACTTCCGGTTACCCTGGGCCGCAGGGTGGTTTCGGAGCTGGGGGTGGAAGAATTTGTCCGCATGGCAGTGGGCCATGTAGAAGGCCGCTTTCTAGCCAATCCCCTGGCCAGGGGCGCCGGAGTAACCATGTCCCTGGTGCGGGCGGACGGCTTGCTGATCATTCCCGCCAACTCGCTCGGTTATGAGCAAGATGAGACGGTGGAAATCGAACTTTTCCGCCCCGAATCCGAACTGCGCCATAACTTGCTGACCGCCGGCAGCCACGACCTGATCATCGACCTGCTGGCCACAGCCTTGAAAGAAGGTCACCCATATTTAAGCCTCTCTTCGGCCCACCTCGGCAGCATGGGCGGAATTGCTGCTGTCGGACGCGGACGGGCCCACCTGGCCGGGGTGCACCTGTTTGATCCCGCAAGCGGGGATTACAACTGGCCCTATATCGAAAAAATGCTACCCGGGCAAGAAGTGCGCCTGGTTAACCTGGCCTACCGAATGCAGGGCTGGATAGTGCCCCGGGGCAACCCCGACGGTATAGAAACAGTAGAAGATCTGGCCGGATCCGGGCTCAGTTTCATTAACCGGCAGAAAGGCGCCGGGACCCGCATCCTTTTCGATTATCTCCTGCGAGAAGCAGGCCTTAACCCGGAGCAGGTTTACGGATATGAGCGGGAAGAACATACCCACCTGAACGTAGCCGCCGCCGTAGCGGCCGGCACCGCCCGGGTCGGCCTGGGAATTTTACCGGCTGCCAGGGCTTTTGACCTTGACTTTATCCCCCTGGTTGAAGAAAGGTACGACCTTTTGATGAGCGAGCGCTTTTACAACAGCAGGGAAGCAAAAATCCTTTTTGAAATTATAGCCGATCCCGGCTTTCAAGAAAAAGTTGAAGCCATGGGCGGATACAGCATGAGAGATGCCGGGCGGATTATTGAGAGAAACAGCGAAAGCAGATAAACCGTTTACTATCGTTGCAAAGGAGTCCAGAAACATGACCTTAAAAGACGGACAGGACAGGAAACACGATTACCTGAGAATCTCGGTTACGGACCGCTGTAACCTGCGCTGTATCTATTGTATGGGCGAAGACGGGATTGAACAAAGTTCGCATGAAACAATTTTAAGTTATGAAGAAATTATGAAAGTTGTATCCGCGGGCGCTGAACTGGGCATCAGCAAAATCAGGATTACCGGGGGAGAACCCCTGGTCCGAAAAAATTTGGTTGAGCTGGTCCGGATGATCGCACAAGTGCCCGGCATTTCCGACCTGGCTATGACCACCAACGGCACCCTCCTGCCCCGCTATGCTGCGGACTTAAAAAAAGCGGGCCTGGACAGGGTTAATATCAGCCTGGACACTCTGCAAGCGGATAAGTACCGTAAAATTACCCGGTGCGGCAGCCTCGACGAGGCCATGAAAGGCATTGAAGCCGCCCTGGAGCACAACCTGGAACCGGTTAAATTGAATACCGTCCTGATCAAGGGAATAAACGACGACGAAGTGCTCGATTTCCTGCACCTGGCCCTTGAAAAGCCGCTGCACATCCGCTTCATTGAATATATGCAGATCGGCGATCATGACCGCGCCTACAGCGGCCATTACCTGCCGCTAAGCTTCATTGAAGAAACAGCAAAAAAGGCGGACCTGCCCCTGACTCCAGTGCCCCTGCCGGGCGGGGCCGGGCCGGCCGAATCCTACAACATCCCCGGCGGCAGGGGGACCATCGGCCTGATTCACCCGATCAGCAAACACTTTTGCGAAAGCTGCAACCGCCTCCGCCTGACGGCAGAAGGTTCGCTTAAGGCCTGCCTCTACTGGCAGGATGAAAAACCGGTCCGGCCGGTATTGCATAACAAGGAAGCCCTGCAGAACCTGATCAGGGAAGTGCTGGCAGGCAAACCGGTAGAGCACCAGATGGCGGCGAACGGCAAATGCGGCACTGTCAGCCCCGGCACAATGCGGGGCATGTCCAAGACCGGTGGTTAATGATTAATCAATACTTTTCCACAGGCGCTATCAGGCTAAGCAGACAGAGTACTTGACGATTTATCACAGGGGGTGGGTTTATGCCACCAATAATTATACACCTGGTCGCTTCCCGGTCCAAAACAGGAAAAACGACCATTATAGAAAAAGTGATTCCCATCTTAAAACAAAGCGGTTTGCGGGTGGCCGCCCTTAAGGGCCACCTACAACACTATGACCTGGATTTACCCGGGAAAGACAGCTGGCGCTTTGCGGCAGCCGGGGCCGAGGTAACGGGCCTGACCACCCCGGACAGCTATATCCTGATCGGCGCTGGAGGGCTAAAAAGCGGCAACGAAGCGGCGGCCGAGTTGTTAAAAGATCTGGACCTGATTATTATCGAAGGTAATAAAAAGACGGTCAACCCCAAAATTGAGGTGGTTCGCAGCGATCTCAACCCGGAACCGCTGTTATTGCCTAATACCGCTGCCGTAATCACCGACCGTAACGACCTGGAAACTAAAGTCCCGGTGCTTGACATCAATGACCCCTCGGCTCTGGCTGAATTTATCTGCACGCAGTATTTTGGCATCACAGCAGGAAGCGCTGTTGATGGGGAAAAAAGTGCAGTCGATGAAAAAAGAAGTAAGGACGATAACCTGACCCACTTTGATCAATCCGGCNGGCCCAGGATGGTCGATGTGTCGGAAAAAAATAAAACCAGGCGNGAAGCCTATGCCCGGGGAGAAATAACTATGGACCCGGAAACCCTGGACCGGGTCACGGCCGGAAGCATGNCCAANGGCGATGTCCTCGGTGTGGCCCAGGTNGCTGCTGTAATGGCCGTTAAAGAAACCGGACGGCTAATTCCGATGGCCCACCCCCTGGGCATCTCCGGCGTTGANGTTGACTTTANNCCCATCAAAGGAGATCCGGCCCGGATCGAAATTGGGGTCAGGGTGAAACTGGCCGGGCAAACCGGGGTGGAAATGGAGGCCCTGACCGGGGTCAGCGTAGCCGCCCTGACCATCTACGACATGTGTAAAGCGGTCGATAAAAATATGACCATTGAAAACATCCGCCTCATTGAGAAGAAAGGGGGACGCTCCGGACATTACCGCCGCGAGCAGAACTAATGCCTGAAATTATTGCCGTATCTACCAGCATGAACAAGGGAGAGCGCAAAAAAAACGTTGGAAAAAGTTTTTTGCTTAAAAACAGGGGCATGGAAGGCGATGCCCACGCCGGCTTCGCCCACCGCCAGGTCAGCCTCCTGGCCGAGGAAAGTATAGCTAAGATGACCGCGCAGGGACTGGAGGTCGGCCCCGGTGATTTTGCTGAAAACCTGACCACGCGGGGTATCAACCTGGTCAACCTGCCCGTGGGAACCAGGCTGCAGGCCGGCCCTGAGGCCGTTCTGCGGGTAACTCAAATCGGCAAGGAATGCCATGACCGCTGCGCCATCTATTACCAGGCCGGAGACTGCGTAATGCCCCGGGAAGGTATTTTTGCCGAAGTGCTCAAAGAAGGAATAATTGAAGCAGGCGACAGCCTGGATGTAAAACCTTCGTACCGGTTCGGAATAATTACCGCCAGCGACAAGGGAGCCGGTGGAGAACGCAAGGACACCAGCGGTCCTGCGGTGGGAGATTTCTTGCTGCCCTGGGGAGATGTTGTTAAAACTGCTGTGGTGCCGGATGAACAGGAAAAACTGAGCGCAAAAATGCGGGAGTTGATCGCAGACGGACTTGACGCCATTTTTACTACAGGCGGAACCGGGCTTAGTCCCCGTGACGTAACTCCCGAGGCGACCATGGCCGTAATTGAGCGGGAAGTGCCCGGCATCGGTGAAGCTATACGCCGCGAGACGGCGGCGGCAACGAAAAAGGCCATGTTATCCAGGGGGGTAGCCGGCATCAGCGGTTCCACCCTGATCGTAAATCTTCCCGGCAGCCCGAAAGCCGTGGTTGAATGCCTGGAGGTGCTGGCGCCGGTCCTGGATCACGCCCTGGAAACAGTAACCGGCAGAGGTGGAGAGTGCGCCCGGTAAACCATAAGAAAAAAAAGGGCACTTATCAAGTGAAGGCTTGAAATGCCTCTTATTCCTTCAGGGCGCTCAAGATAGAACGCAACCTTTCCCGGTAGCCCGCTGTCTCGATAACTGTTCCGGTCACCACGATATCGGCCCCGGCCTGGCGGACCCGACGGGCGTCAATAGCAGTTCTGATCCCGCCCCCTACAATCAGGGGCACAGAAATTTCCCTTTTAACCGCCCTGATCATTCCAGCGGGCACCGGTTGAGCCGCCCCGTTGCCGGCTTCAAGAAAAACGTAGCTCATACCCATGTACTGCGCTGTAAGGGCATAGCCGATAGCCTGCCAGAAGTTATCGCGGGCAACCAGGTCCGCTTCGCCGATCTCACCCAGTTTCATTCCGGGTTCAACCATGATATAACCTATTGACAGCACCTCGATATCCAGGCGTTTCAACACCGATGAAACCCGGGACTGGGTGCCGCTAACAAACTTAGAATTACGGGAGTTCAAAAGGCTGAGCATCAGGAAAGCATCCAGGTTAAGGCAGATCGATTCAGTCCCGGTAGGGAAAAACAACACCGGGATGGAGGCCCTTTGCTTAACCACTTCAGCCGTTTCTGTCAGGGCCCTCTGGGTAACCCCGGAAGAGCCGCCGACAAAAATTAAATCGCTTCCCACATCCTGGGCTGTTTCAGCCAGCCTGCCGGCCGCTTCAGGCACCTGGCGCGACGGATCAATCAGCGTGATATGCACAGCGCCCTGCTCAAGTTTTTGCTCAATATATTTTTGGACTTTCATCGCTATTACCTTCTTCTTTTAAAGCTTCAGTTTAAATACCTTGCCTGCCCTATTACCATCCAAAAACCTAATCGGTAATCAGATATTATTTTTTACCCTAAGCTTATTATAATTTAGATCGCCCGGTTTGACAACTGATTACGCATCCCGGAAAAGCCCGATTTGGGCGGCTTTTACTTTCCCTGCTACTCTTTTGCGGCAATTCCTCTTTTAAATTAACTCTATAATTCTTATTATATGCTCTTTTCCCGCAGTAACAGGCCCGCTTCTGGATAAGTTTGAGCAGTATTATATTAACCGGCTCATCTGTTGATAACGTTCAGCAAAGAAATGATACTTTTCATATCGAGCTTATCAGTTACATTAATATGAGCGGATTTTTTAGCAGGACCTTGCTATATATAAAGGTCTATTTAAAGAATTTAAAACAGCAGAGCCATTATTTATGATAACATGTAAGCAAATCCCTTTGTAATTTGTATTGAATGTATGGAACCAGCGCTTTTAAACCAGCACAAGAACAGGATGCTGTAAAATAAATAACAGCTGCCGCTTAACCGCAATAAGGCATATGATCAAGAATTCTGAGACAAGTAAAAAGCTTGCAAAGCACTCAAGGAGGATTATAAACTATGGAAAATATAGCCAATATGACAAAAGCTGAAAAACTGATGGACGGAGCTGTAGACATGCACGTCCATACCAGTCCCGACTTGTTCCCTCGTCTGGCGGATGATTTAGAGATAGCCCGTGAAGCCAAGGAAGCGCGAATGGGTGGTATTGTAATAAAAAATCATTTTACAACCACCGCTGATCGCGCCCAAATAGCCAGCGAAACCACGAGTTTCCCAGTTTTCGGAGGGCTTGTACTTAACACCCCTGTCGGAGGATTAAATCCTGATGCAGTAAGAGCTTCCCTGCAACTAGAGGCTAAAATAATCTGGATGCCAACTATTTATGCCGAATTCCAGCTTAAAGGCAATTCCCATGTACCCATGTTTGGCCAAATCATTAAGCCCGGCACAAAAGGGATCAACCTTCTTGACTCTCATCAGAAATTAAAAAAAGAAATCATGACCATCATTGATCTTACTTTGGAATATAATGCTGTCCTGGCAACGGGCCACATCTCGAAACTTGAAACTGCCATATTGGTTGAACAAGCAGCTAAAATGGGCCACAAAAAAATAATGCTGACCCACCCTCTTTCACCAATGCTCGATTATTCTATTGAAGAGATCAAGGAATTAATAGATCTAGGAGTCACTTTTGTAGAGCTGAACATCCTTGATACCACAAATGTAGTCAACAATCCCATTTCCACAAAAACTATCACCCGTGCAATAAAGGAAGTAGGTCCGAGTAATATTGTAATGGCAACCGACGGGGGGCAAACAATCAATCCCAGTCCGGTGAAAATGTTAAGACAATATATCAATATAATGCTGGATCATAGTATTTCTGAAGAAAATATTAAAACCATGATCCGGTACAATCCGGAATTCTTGCTTGATATTTAGAATAACGACCTGCATACCCTTCAACCGGATTATTCCATTATTTTTTAAACAAACTATGAACAAGCCCTATAGTCTCTATGATTATTCTGGCACAGAATACAGATAACCCCAGAGGAACCAGAGCCCTGATATACCAGTTCAAGTAAGTGCCGGGTTCAGTCGTCGTATCGCCAATTAAGAAAGCCCGCCATGCCCCAACAATTGTTATCACTATAATGAGTACCAATACGATTATTTCGATCAAGTTATACACTAGTTTAACTAACTTTCCATTACTCTCATTTAGCTTTGATAACAAGAGACTCATTTTTAAGTGGCCATCTTCTTTCTGTATATGTGAAAGGCCAAGATAAGTAACACCAACCATGGTGAAACCAACCAGTGCGTAGCTGTCACGAAATAGGTGTGGAACTCCCAGGCGGGTTGACATCTCCGAACTCATAAAGAAAACCATTATTAACAGTGAAATAAAAGCTAAATACATGCTCACCCTCTCAACATTTTCGAATACTTTCACCTTAATCACCTCACGTAATTATAATCTATATCCTGTCTCTAAAAGAATTTTACAGTAAGCAGCAAACCATGATATGTCAATTACATCATACCAGGCAGGTAAAGGGACAAAAATGGAAAAGCAATCAATAAAATTAGGGTGACCAAATCAACCAATAAAAACCTGGCAGAACCTCTGAATACATAGTCAAGAGGTACCTCTTTAGGCATAATTCCACCCAGGATAAAGCAATTTATCCCTACCGGGGGGGTAATCATTCCCATTTCAACTATTTTTATCACCAGTATTCCAAAATAAAAGGGATGGAACCCTAATGCCTCAACCGTTGGAAACACTACCGGCACAGCAATCATGATTAATGCAAGAGGAGGTATAAACATACCAAGTATTAAAAATACAAGGAGGATACATAACAATATTCCAATATCAGGCAAGGGCAAAGCTAGTAACCAATCAGTAAAAATGTATGGAAGACGGCTGTGCGTTAAGAAGCGAACAAAAAACATAGAACCCAGGTAAATAATAAAAATTGCTCCCGTGGTCTTTACAGTATCAAAAACCCCATTGACTATTTTTGAAACACTTAACCTCCTCGTTATTGCCCCCAGGAAAATTACTGCAAGAGCCCCTGCAGCGCCAGCTTCATTTGGAGTAAAAATACCAAAATAAATACCACCCAAGATAAAAATAACCAGTGCGATAATCACCCAGGAATTAGCCATAAGTTTTAGTTCATTCCACAGCGAACCTTTTTTTACTGGTTTGACCTCAGGAATCCCTTCAGGGTTTTTTAATGCCCAAACATATACATATATGAAATAAATTAGCGCCGATAAAATACCCGGAATAATAGCGGCCATGAAAAGCCGTCCTATATCTGCATAAACAATATAACCATATATTATCAAGTGAGCGCTGGGGGGAATAAGAGATGCTAATGTACCTGAGGCAGCAATACTTCCAGCTGATAGGCTCCGATCGTACCCTGCATTAAGCATCTGTGGCAAAGCAATTTTTCCCATCACTGCAGAGGAGGCCATGCCTGAACCGCTGGTTGCAGCAAAAATTGCCGAACCGGCTACAACTGACATTACCAGCCCACCTCTTAAGGATGAAAGATATCTTTGAGCTGTTTCAAATAACTCTTTGCTGTAGCCAAAATAGTGGACCAGGTTACCCATCAGGATAAACAAAGGAATTACGGCCAAACCATAAGAAGCCAGTTCATGGTAAGGCAGACCTCTAATTGTAGAATAAACCAGGCCCATGTCACCTCTAATTAAATAGATGCCAACCAGGCTAACAAGACTTAATGCGACCCATACTTTCATTCCTAGAATAATTAAGGTGATTAATATAATAACACCCAGCAACCCTATATAAACAGGCTCCATTATATCCCTTCCCTCCAGTAAATTTAGTAATTATAATTTAGCCAGGCAGAAAAAGCAATACAGGTTATTACCGGGCTAATTATATGTTCCACCGAATAGAACATAGTTCTATAAATTTGCCTATTCTTATATTCAATATAGTCAATTATATTCCTTCCTATAACAACAAAAAAAATTGCTCTCATCATTATTTTCGATCATCAACCACCGGTATTTACAACCTTGAGCCCACTCTCATATCCTTTATCAAGCGCCATTAAGTTAATTTTCTCTGTTCCTTTCGGCACCCGGCTTGTAACCGCTTTTTTTAAAGCCTCTAGGCCTACTAGACCGGTAATAGCTGCAAAGCTCCCCAGTGCAACCATATTTGCAGTTAGCGCTTTGCCTATCTGTTCCTGAGCTATATTTGATATGGGAACGGAATAAACACGGCCACATGCAGAACCGTTATGTATTACATGACCGGGATCAATTATTACTGTAGCGTCTTCTTGAATGTCTTCTATATACTTGTCATAAGCCTGTTGAGAAAGGGCCATGAATATATCCGGTTTTGTCAATTCAAGAAGATCAATTTCTTTGTCACTAATCACTACTTCGGCCCGGCTGGCGCCTCCTCTTGCTTCTGGGCCATAAGATTGAAACTGAACCGCAAACTTTTCTTCATAGAGCGAAACGGCCTCTCCCAAAATGATGCCCGCTAATATGATCCCCTGGCCGCCAAAACCGCTCAACCTGATTTGATATTCTTTTTTCATTATTGAGAGCCCACCTCCTGGAGCGATTGAACTAGCTTTTTGTACTCCTCAGTAAATTCTGGGAGCTGTTTATGAGATAATACTCCAACCGGGATTTTTTCCTCCATTTCCTGATCATACCGATACTGATCAGGTTTGACCCTGATCGTCCTTTCTTTAACCCAGCGCATGATTTCATATGAAGAAGAAAATTTGTTTCTTCGACCATAATATGTAGGGCAATGACTGATAGCCTCTATAAAAGAAAACCCTTTATGGTTGATACCTTCAAGTATTAATTTGCTCAAATGTCTCGGATCATGAGCGATACCTCTTGCCACATAAGAGGAGCCAGCGGCATCAGCCAGTTTGCAAATATCAAAATCCTGCTCAAGATTTCCATATGGTGAAGTAGAAGCTGTTTTTTGGTAAGGGGTTAGTGGAGAGTATTGTCCACCCGTCATGCCATAAATATTGTTATTCAAAAGTATAGTGGTTAAATCAATATTACGGCGGGCAGCGTGAATCAAGTGATTTCCACCAATAGCAGCACCATCTCCGTCTCCAACAAACAAGAGGACGGTTAGATCGGGGCGAACCATTTTAATACCACTTGCAAAAGCCAGGCTACGACCGTGGGTGGTTTGAATTGTATTACAATTCATGATCGCATTTGTTCTGGCAGAACAACCTATACCGGTAACTGCTACAGTCCGATACGGATTAAGATCCAAGTCATCCATAGCTCTTAATGCTGCGCCCAAGATTATTCCGTGCCCGCATCCTGGGCACCATATATGCGGTAGCTTATGATCCCGCAGGTACCTTTTAAAACTATTCTTTTCCATATCAAGTAACCTCTCTTATTTTATGGTAAATTTGATCAGGGGTTATCAACATACCGTTACTTTGATGCAATCCGTGAACCTGGGTTTCTGTTCCGTGAACAGCCCTCATTACTTCACTTTCAAGTTGGGACATGTTCATTTCCACGCAAATCAAATGATTTGTCTTCCCTGCAATGGCTCCCAGTTCCTGGTAGGGAAAAGGCCAAACCGTTTTAAGGCGGAATAGACCCAATTTGATTCCTTCTTCCCGGGCCATCATCACTGCCCTGCGTGCAGAACGGGCTACAGAACCAAATGCGAAAAGTAAAATTTCTGCATCATCTGCCATAAATAGATCATAATCGATAATCTCTTCGCGATACCTGTCAATTTTGTTATATAAACCTTTTATGCGTTGATCGGCAATGTCATGATCATATGTAGCCGGGAATCCTTCATCATCATAGTTGTTGCTGGTAATATGGAATAAGTAATCCTCACCGAGGTTAGCCATAGGTGGTATGCCTGTACCATCATCTTCGAAAGGCTTATACTCTGCTGGCTCGACTGAGGGCTTCTTTCTCTCTACCAACTGTAACTCTTCACTCCTCGGTAGAGTTATTCGTTCCCGAACATGTCCGATTATAGCATCTGATAAAATAATCACCGGTATTCGAAACCGTTCAGACAAATTAACCGCCCGTACTGTCAGATCAAAACACTCCCTGACAGAATAAGGGGCCAAAGCAATAATAGGATGGTCACCGTGGGTTCCCCATCTGGCCTGCATAACATCAGACTGGGAAGGCAGGGTAGGCAAACCTGTACTTGGTCCACCCCGCATTACATTCACCACCACACAGGGAATTTGAACCAGGATTGCATAGCCCAAATTTTCCTGTTTCAAGGTAAACCCTGGACCACTGGTTGCTGTCATGGCTTTTGTGCCGGCCACAGAAGCACCAATAACTGCACCCATGCTGGCTATTTCATCTTCAAATTGAACAAAAACTCCCCCCAGGCGCGGTAATTCTCTGGCCATTACCTCCGCAATTTCTGTTGCCGGTGTAATAGGGTATCCGCCAAAAAATCTAACCCCGGCTTCAATCGCTCCTAATGCGCATGCTTCATTTCCCTGTAAAAAAAGAACTTTATTTTCCTGCACCACCAATCGATCTCTCCTTTATGATTAAGTAATAGATCTTCGATTATTAAGCTATTCGTTTATTTTTATGGCAAAGTCGGGACAAATCCAGCAGCAAGTTGCACAATCGCTACATTGTTCGGGATTATTTTGAACTATATCGCCCCGCTCATTCTCAATTAACAAACTCTTTGGACACATTTCAATGCAAATCCGGCACTTTTTGCACCATTCGTTATTAACAAAAACTGACATCAAGTATCCTCCTTAACATATTTTTTGAAATTACTCTTAACTCCCTCAAGGTGTTCAAACATATATTCTTGTGCTTTTTTGCTGTCCTGGTTCTTCAGTGCTTTTAAAATCAAGCCATGCTCTTTGATAGTAGCCAGAACCCTGTTATGATCATCAAGGGAAAACCACCCGGTTTGTTGTAAGCTCTTTCGCATCAAGTCGGAAAGAGCGCTTAAAGTTTTAACCAAAACCTGGTTTCCTGTTGCCGAGGCTATAATAAAGTGAAACTGGAAATCATATTCTTCACCTATTTCATCACGAGCTGAAACTTCTTCCATATCATTTAATACTCTCTGCAAGTTATATAAATCATCTTTAGAAGCATTCTTCGCGGCCAGGGCTGCTGTCTGAGGTTCTATGATCATTCTAACCTGTAAAAGCTGTAACGTTTGTTCCGGCTCTATATCAAACAATAAAGAAAAAGTATCAAAGTAGTGCTCCCATGATTTTTGATTGCGAAAATCTCTTACATAAGCCCCCTTGCCTCTTTTGACCTCAATTATACCCAAGCTTCCCAAAAGCGTTATTGCCTCCCGTACTGAACTACGACTAACCTGAAAGGTTCCAGCCAGTTCCCTTTCTGATGGGAGAAGTGAACCCGGCCTAAAATAACCCTTTTTAATATTGTCTTTTATTTGATCGACAATCTCCATGTAAACACGTGTTTTTGGAATAATTGGCTCAAGTCCCATTATATCTCTCCTATCAGGTGTCCTGACCAGTTGAAGCTTTAAAAAAACCTTCCCAAGCTTCTTATACAATTTAGTTCCTTAAATAATTTCAGTTACTATAACTTGCCTATCATAAGCAAATTTTGAATAAAGCTCTATAGTTCACTTTACTTCACATAATAATAACATTTTAAAAGCCAATAATCAACGCCTGGCCGTCGGCTGTGTATAAATGTGTGTGAGTGATGAATTCAAGGAGTAACCTCTTTTGCCTTAAAAACAGAAAAAACTTTGATTAATAGCTTTTTTAATGGCACAATAATAAAAAGCCCCTTGTAAAAATGATGTCTTTATATTAAGATAAATAATGATAAAATTATATCTAAAGCTGCTTATTAAGCTCTTTTTCAGTTAATGTATTCGGTAAAAATAAAGTATAGTAGACTTTTTATTGGAGCGACTTTTTATGGTTGACCATGAAATCAAGCATATTAAATCAGTGGAAAAAGCAATGAAAATATTGTCAGCATTTTCAGTGGATGAACCTGAACTTGGGGTTATAGAATTAAGCAAAAAGGTAGGGTTGTATAAAAGTACTGTATCCCGGTTTCTTGAAACATTGCAGCAGGAAGATTTTGTTCGTAAAAACCCGGAAACAGGAAAATATAAATTGGGAATGAAGATGTTCTTTCTGGGCAGAATCCCGGTTGAGCAACTGGACATTGCACAACACGCAAAACCATATTTAAAACAATTATTCGGTAAGTTTGATGAAACCGTTAGTCTGGCCATACACGATGATGAAAATATTATCAGCATTGATCGAATTGTAAGTACAAAGCAGGTCGCAATGAGGCCAAGGGGATTAATTGCCCCTTTTCATTGTTCAGCGCTTGGCAAAGCTATAGTAGCATTTTTGCCAGAAGATGAAGTAGATGCATTTATTATTCGAAACGGCATGCCTCCTTATACAAAAAAGACCATAACTGATCCTGAAAATTTAAAAGACAACTTAAAGGAGATCAGAAAAAAAGGTTACGCTTTTGACAACGAAGAGCATGAAGATTGGCTTAAGTGCATGGCAGTTCCTTTAAGAGATTACACCGGTAATGTTACCGGCTCAATAAGCATATCGGTGCCATCGGAAAGGCTTACTGATACACTCTTTAATGCTATCCTGGAAACCTTAATCGAAATAAGGGATAAAGCATCTCAGGATCTGGGCTATAAAAAGAGCGCTGAAAAATAATTAAGTTCAATTTATAAAAGCATTATTTACGTTAATAAAGTCGCTTCCATATTTGGCTTTATTTTTTTTGTTTTTTTCTGTTTTCAAGAAGGAGATCTTGGATTATAATAGAATAAAAAAAGGGAACGGTGTTCTATTTCTTGTAACTACTTATCAAACATGTGTTAAGATTCTAATGGAGGTGCTTAATATTATGAGTTTAGAAGGCAAAAACATTGCAATCATATTGGAAGATTTACATGAAGACCCGGAGTTTTGGTATCCATATTTTCGTTTCCAAGAAGAAGGCGCTACGGTAACTGCAGTAGCACCGGAAGTAAAAGAATATAAAAGCAAGCATAACTATGCTGTGAAACCTTACCCTGGACCTAAGATCACTAAACATAAAAAGTGGGAGTTCGATTGGAATTGGCTAAATCCTTCCACAATAAAACATTTTGTTGCCGCCAAGGATGCCAAAGCGAAGGATTTCGATGCTGTTGTGGTACCTGGGGGATGGTCTCCGGATAAAATGAGGCGATCACCTGAATTAATGAGCTTCTTAGCGGAATGTTATCAGCAAAAAGTTATCACTGCTGCGATTTGCCATGGGCCATGGATGCTTTGCTCTATAGAAGGAGCGCTAAGAGGTCGCAAAGCTACATGCATGCCTGCAATGCTGGATGACTTGGTGAATGCAGGAGCAGAATTTATCGATGAACCCGTAGTAAGAGACGAACATGTTATTACTTCAAGGGTACCGAATGACCTTCCTCAATTCTGCAAAGAAATTATTGAAGCGCTTAAGAAATAAAGACTTTTTGAGAGTTAAGCGCAAGATAAATAGTTACCAAAAAGCATAATTATTCTTTTAGGAAGGAGGGATTTAGGCACGTAAAATATTTATAGTGAGGTAAAAGTAAGGTGGCCAGAATAAGCTGAGTGAAAGATTATTATTTTATCCTTAGGGGGTTTAAAAGTTAATGAAAACTAAGTCTTTAGCTTTGTTTCTTGTTTTGATGTTAATGGTTTTTGGCCTGACTATCACAGGTTGTGAGCCTGAAGAAGTTGAACCGGATCCCGAAGAGGTCGATGAACCCGAAGAAGTCGAACCGGATCCTGATGAAGTATACGAGTTAGTAATCCATGATCCATCAAGCATTTTAACCTTTAAAGAAGGTTTGCCTTTCTTTAAAGAAGAAGTTCCAAAACGTACAGACGGCCGTGTCGAAGTTGAAATGATTCTGGGCGGCGCGCTTGGTGGTTTTGAAGAACAGCCTGATGGTATTTCCGAAGGTGTTTTTGATATGGGGATGCTCCCGATTGGCTACCACCCGGGCAAAACTCCTCTGTGGCAAGTATCAGAAATGCCAGGTATAACCAATAGTATTTACGCCCATAACATGGCCCTGGTTGAAATGGCAGAGCATCCTTCCTTAAAAGCTGAATTGGAAGAAAGATGGAACCAGAAAGTATTGTTCCCAGGTTCGATGGACAGTTTTGAAATGCTGACAGCAGATCCTATTGAAAGTATCGATGACTTAGACGGTTACTCTATCCGTGCTATAGCCCTTGCTTCAACAGTCCTGGAAAGGCTTGGGGCAGATGTTAGCGCTATTCCAGGACCGGATGTTTTCTCTTCAATGGAACGTGGAGTCGTAGATGGCGCAGTTTTTCCAGTTGACACCTTTGTTGATCGTGATTTACATACACTGGCCGACAACCTAGTATTATCAGGTCAACTTGGCTTTTACTTTGGCCTGGTTACCATTAACCTTGATACCTGGAATGAGCTGCCTGAAGATATCCAGGAAGTTATTAAAGAAGTATCTGATGAGGCCATTGAAAGAAATATTGAAATCTACCTGGAAGCCAACCTGGCAGCCAAGGAAGCCTATGAGGAAGCTGGTACTAACATAATCAGGCTTTCCGAAGAAGAAAGGGCACGCATCCAGGAAGTTAATGAGCAAATCTGGGAAGAATGGATTGAAGAAAGAGAAGATCAAGGCTATACAGAAGCCAGAGAAATCTTTGATCTCTGGGTAGAGCTGGTAGAAAAGTATGAAGAAGAAGATCCTTATGCAGATGAATGGTGGCCGGAAAGATTCTAAGCGGCACATATTATAATCATGGTTTGTTAGTATCAACAAATTATACTTAAACCTTGATTTCTTTTAAAGAGCTGCTTTACAGGTCGCCTGTGAGGCAGCTCTTTTTTATATATGGCTACAGGGAATAAATCCACCATCTCTTCTTCGGCAATGAAGCTATACTTTTAAGGGTAGTCGAATCATCGCCATGCGACGCTAATCATGTGCCAATTCAGTTATTTGCAAAACCAGTAAATCTCAGTTATAATATAGAACAATAATTATAACGATTATTAATTAAGGAGGACTTAAGTTGGCTATCAAAACCAAAGATGAATATATAGAATCGTTAAGGGAAATGCAGCCAACGGCCTATATGTTTGGCGAAAAAGTAACTAATATCGTAGATAACCCCAGGCTAAGAGCCGGAATAGAAGCAACAGGGGCCACTTATGAAATTGCGCATCTTGACGAATTTAAAGATCTTGTTGTGGCTTACAGTCCATTGATTAGTGAACCGGTTAACCGCTTCACTTTACCCCCTGCTTCAATTGAAGACCTGGTGGCAAGAGTAAAAATTAACCGCAAGCTTGGCAACTATGTCGGAACCTGCCATCAGAGGTGCACCGGGCTGGACTGCCTTTCCACCCTGTCGATTGTTACATATGATATAGATCAAAAATACGAAACAAGCTACAATGATAATTTTATAAAGTTTTTAAAATACATGCAGAAAAATGACCTAACCGCGAACGCCGGTGTAACTGATGTCAAGGGAGATCGTTCTAAAGGGCCAGGTGAGCAAGAAGATAAGGATATGTATTTACGAGTAGTCGAAAAACGCGACGATGGCATCATCGTTAGAGGAGCCAAGGCTCACCAAACCGGTTCCCTGTCTTCTCACGAAGTGATTGTCCTGCCAACAAGAGCTTTGCGTGAGGAAGATAAAGATTATGCCCTTGCATTTGCCATTCCAACAGACACCCCGGGCCTGATCCATGTAGTAGGGCGATCTACCCTTGACATGAGAGAAATGGAAGGTTGCGATGTTGGAAATACCCGTTACTCTAAATACTGTCCAACACTTATTTTCGATAATGTTTTCGTTCCCTGGGATAGGGTTTTTATGTGCGGAGAAACTGAATTCGCCGCCGACATGGTAATTCGTTTTTCCTCATTCCACCGGCAAAGCCACGGCGGGTGCAAGTCCGGTAAAATTGACTGCATGATAGGAGCAGCTCAGCTAGCCATGGAATATAGCGGCACCAGCCGCGCCAGCCACCTGC
>SL_5KL_010_SEDDRAFT_10000692_pt1 | contig 21591 bp, 21 predicted proteins | sample SodLakKL_010_SED_FD_9118 | JGI IMG/M metagenome (IMG submission 9118) | reverse complement strand
GCGCCGCCGAAGAGCCCCACCTTGCCGCCCTTGGCGAAGGGGCAGAGCAGGTCGATGACCTTGATGCCCGTCTCGAGCAACTCTTGGCCGCCGGATTGCTCTTCGTAGGTGGGCGCGTTGCGGTGAATCGACCAACGCTCGTCGGTCTTGACGTCGCCGCCCTCATCCACCGGCTTGCCGAGCACGTCCATAATGCGGCCCAAGGTCCCCTGGCCGACCGGGACGGAGATCGGGCCGCCGGTGTTGGATACCTTCTCCGAGCGCGTCAGGCCGTCGGAGGACCCCATAGCGATCGTGCGGACGACGCCGTCGCCCAGCTGCTGCTGGACCTCGAGGGTCAGGCCCCGCTCGTCGACCAGGAGGGCGTCGTAGATCTGCGGTACCTGGTCGCGTGGGAACTCCACGTCGACCACTGCACCAATCACCTGAACGATCTTTCCAGCGCTCATTCGGATCCCCTCAGATAGCTTCTCGCGGGCCAACCGGCCCGCCGTGATGTTGGAAATCGGTGTTAGCCCGACACGGCCTCGGCGCCCGAGACGATCTCGGTCAGCTCTTGCGTGATTGCCGCCTGGCGGGCCTTGTTGTACGTGACCTGCAGGTCGTCGATGATCTCCGCGGCGTTGTCCGAGGCGCTCTTCATGGCGATCATCCGCGCCGCCATCTCACAGGCGATGTTCTCGACCACGCCCTGATAGACCTGGGACTCGACGTAGCGGCGCAGCACGTCATCAAGCAGCGATGCGGCGTCCGGCTCGTAGATGTAATCCCAGTTCTCGAGCATCTCCTCGTCGCGGATCGGCTCCACCGGGATCAGCCGCTGAACTCGGGGGCGCTGGGTCATGGTGTTGACGAACTCGTTGCTCACCAGATTGACCCGGTCGATGGTGCCGTCGACGTAGGCGTCGAGCAGGACTTTGATCGGTCCGATCATCTGCTCAAGCTTGGGGCGATCGCCGATATCCCGGACCTCTGCGGGGATCTCGACGCCGGTGCGCTCGAAAAAGCCGATGCCTTTGGCGCCGATCGGGACCACCTGGGCGCCCACGCCCTGCTCCTGCCAGGCCTTGAGATCGTTGATCGCCGCCTTGAACAAGTTGACGTTCAGACCGCCGCAGAGGCCGCGGTCCGAGGAGACGACAATGTACCCGACCCGCTTGATCTCGTCGCGCTCTACCAGGAACGGATGCCGGTAATCCGGATTGGCGTGGCCGAGGTGGCCAATAACCTGCCGGATCTTCTCGGCGTAGGGCCGTGTCGCCTCCATACGCTCCTGGGCCCGCCGCATCTTCGAGGCGGCGACCATCTCCATCGCGCCCGTGATCTTCTGCGTATTCTGTACGCTCTTGATCTTGGTCTTTACTTCTTTCGCCCCGGCCATGCCGTCACCTATGCGTCGTTAAGGGGCCGGCCGGGGAGCGCGCGGCTCCCCGGCAGCGCGTACTCACCACGTGCGATTCTTCTTGAACGCCTCCAGCGCCTTCTGCATCTCGGCGTGGATCTCGTCGTTGTAATCGCCCGTGTCCGTGATGCGCTGAAGCAGCTCCGCATGCTCTGCGCGGAGATAATCGAGCAGCGCCTTCTCGAAGCGGACTACCTGGTCGTTGTCGACGTCGTCGACGTAGCCCTCGTTGGCGGCGAAGAGCACGAAGGCCATCTCGCCGACGGACTGCGGCTCGTACTGCCCCTGCTTCATCAGCTCCATGGTGCGCTTACCGCGCTCGAGCTGTTGGCGGGTCGCCTCGTCGAGGTCGGAGGCGAACTGCGAGAACGCGGCCAGCTCCCGGTACTGAGCGAGCGCCAGACGCACGCCACCGCCGAGTTTCTTGATGATCTTCGTCTGCGCCGAACCACCCACCCGGGAGACCGACAGACCGGCGTTCACCGCAGGCCGCACGCCCGAGTTGAACAGGTCGGTCTCGAGGTAGATCTGCCCGTCGGTGATCGAGATCACGTTGGTCGGCACGAACGCGGAGACGTCACCGGCCTGGGTCTCGATGATCGGCAGCGCGGTCAGCGAGCCGGTGCGACCCTTGACCTCGCCGTTAGTGCGCCGCTCGACCTCCTCGGCGTTGATGCGCGAGGCCCGCTCAAGCAGCCGGGAGTGGAGGTAGAAGACATCACCCGGGTACGCCTCACGACCCGGCGGCCGGCGCAGCAGCAGCGAGACCTGACGATAGGCCCAGGCCTGCTTGGTCAGGTCGTCGTAGATGATCAGCGCGTCCTCGCCGCGATCGCGGAAGTACTCGCCCATGGCGCAGCCGGCGTACGGGGCGATGTACTGCATGGCGGCCGACTCGGAGGCGCCGGCGTTGACAACGATGGTGTTGTCCATCGCGCCGTGCTCCTCGAGCTTACGCACCACATTGGCCACGGTGGAGTTCTTCTGGCCGACCGCGACATAGATGCACTTAATGCCGCTGTCTTTCTGGTTGATGATGGCGTCGACGGCCACGGCGGTCTTGCCGGTCTGACGGTCGCCGATGATCAGCTCACGCTGGCCGCGGCCGATCGGCACCATGGCGTCGATGGCCTTAAGACCCGTCTGCACCGGCTGATCGACGCCCTCGCGGGTGATGACGCCCGGGGCGACCTTCTCAATCGGCTCGCTGGCCTCGGTCTTGATCGGACCCTTGCCGTCGGTGGGGCGGCCCAGCGCGTCGACCACGCGGCCGAGCATCGCTTCGCCCACGGGGACCTCAAGGATGCGGCCGGTGCACTTGACCGTCGCCCCCTCCTTGATGTGCTGATAGTCACCGAGGAGGACGGCACCGACGGAGTCCCGCTCAAGGTTCAGGGCCATGCCGAAGGTGTCGTCAGGGAACTCCAGCATCTCGCCGAACATGACGTCGGCGAGGCCGTGGATGCGGCAGATGCCGTCGCCGACGCTGACGACGGTGCCTTCGTTGCGCGCCTCAGCCGCCGCGTCGAAGTTCTCAATGCGACGCTTGATGAGCTCGCTGATCTCCGATGGATTGACTTGCATCGTCCTACCTCGTCAATGAACCAGTGCACTCGAGAGGCGGGCCAGTTTGCCCTTCACCGAGCCGTCTATGGTGGTGTCGCCAGCGCGGATGATGGCCCCGCCAATCAGGGACTCGTCGATCCGCGTCTGCAGCCGCACCTCTCGGCCGAGGCGCTTGCGCAGCGCTTCGGCCAGGCGTTCCTGCTGCGCGTCTTCAAGCCGGGTCGCCGACAGCACCTCGACGTCGACGATGCCCTCGGCCTCGGCACGCAGCTGCTCGTAGACCCGGGCGACCTCCGGCGCATACTGCAGCCGCCGGTTGCTCGCCAGCAGCCGGACGAAGTTCTGCCCGGTCTGCCCGATGTCGCCGGCCGCCTCGCAGACGATGCCGGCAATCTGCTCGGCGCTGACCCTCGGGTGGGTCAGCAGTGAGGCGAGCTCCGGCACCTGCACGACGTCGGCGACCGCCGCAAGCCGACGCGACCAAGCCTGGCGCTCGGTCGCGTCGTCACCGGCAAGCTCGAAGACGGCGCGCGCGTAAGGTCGGGCCAGTGTGCTGCGCTCGGCCATGGCGCCTCCCTAGATTTGCGTCGCCAGATCGTCGATCAGATCCTTGTGCGCCTTGGCGTCCACCTCGCGCTTCAGGATCTGGCTGCTCGCCTGCACGGCGATGGTCGAGACCTGCTTGCGCAGGTCCTCGCGGGCCCGCTGGATCTCCTGATCGATCTCCTCGCGGGCGGAGGCCAGGATGCGGTCGGCCTCGGTACGGGCCTCGGCCCGCGCCTCCTCGATCATCTCGGCCTGACGCTTGTTGGCCTGGTTGATGATCTGGCTGGCCTGCTCGCGGGCATCCCGCAGCATGGCCTCGACCTCGGCCTGAGCCTTCTCCAGCTCCTCCTTGCCGCGTTCACCGGCGGCGAGGCCGTCGGCAATCTGCTTCTGCCGGTCGGCAAGCGCCTGTTGGATCGGCGGCCAGACGAATTTCATGGTGAACCAGACGAACAGCGCGAAGCTGATCATCGGCCCCCAGAACGTGGCACCAAAGTTCACGGTTTCACCTCCGATCGAGCTGGCGGCTTAAAAGCGCCGGCGTGTGGTTACGCGCCGGCGGCGGCCTCGACAGCACCCAGGAACGGGTTGGCGAAGGTGAAGAACAGCGCGATACCCACGCCGATCATGGCGACCGCGTCGAGCAGGCCAGCGACCAGGAACATGCGGACCTGCAGCATCGGGGCCATCTCGGGCTGGCGGGCCACACCCTCGAGGAACTTGCCGCCAAGGAGGCCGAAGCCGATACCAGTGCCGATGGCGCCACCGGCGATCAGGATGCCCACGGTCAGGGCGGTCAGCCCCTGGACGTTAGCAATGAGCTCTGCGAGTTCCATGTGATTCCTCCCGGATTCTCAGTAGCGAAAGTGGGGCAGTTTAATGTTCTTCATACGCCATGGCCAGGTAGACCACGGTGAGCATCATGAAGATGAAGGCCTGCAGCGGCACAACCAGGATGTGGAAGATCGCCCAGGGGGTGCCGAGCGCCCACTGGATCCACCACGGCAGCAGAGAGATCAGGATGAAGACCAGCTCCGCGGCGTAGAGGTTGCCGAACAGTCGCAGGGAGAGCGACACCGGCTTGGCGATGAACTCCACGATGTTCAGGATCAGGTTAGCCGGCGCCAGCCAGGGCCCGAGCGGATGGGTCACCCAGCTCTTCAGCCAACCGCCGACGCCCTGCCCCATGACGCCGTAGATGATGATCAGCGCCAGCACGCTCAGGGACAGGCCGAAGGTGAAGTTCAGGTCGACACTGGGAAGGATCTTCCAGTAGTCCACCCCCACGGCCATCATGATGCTCGGCACCATGTCGATCGGCACGAGGTCCATCAGGTTGGAGAGGAAGACCCAGCAGAAGATCGTCAGCGCCAGGGGCGCGATGACCTTGCTCTTGGCGTGGAAGGTCTCCTTCACCGTCTTGTCGATGAACTCGATCATCGCCTCGACGAAGTTCTGCAGTCCGCCGGGAACGCCCGGGGTGGCCTGGCGGGCGGCCAGCCAGAAGACGTAGCAGAACAACGCACCGAGACCGAACGACATGATCAGGGTGTCGATGTGGAGCGTCCAGAAGCCGGTGGCCTCGGAGTCGATCGTACCCTCGGTCAGGTCCAGGCGAAGGTTGGTGAGGTGGTGCTGGATGTAGTCCGTCGCGTCGAACTCGCTGTCGGCGCTCATGGCAAACGTTGCTCCCCGGTTTGGTACCGCGCGGATGCGCTAGGTACGGAGGGCCCCCAAGAAGAAGAACCAGTAGGTGCCTAGGGCGGCTGCGTACGTTGTTATCAGCGGCAGAAAATGCGCGCTCAACCATCGGAGCGCGATAATAAAGAGCACCGCCGTGAGAATCAACTTCACGACTTCTCCGACATAGAAGGCCCGCAGGACCTGCCGGGGGGCCGTCCCCGGCGCCTTGGAGAAGACATGGGCCGCGTAGTAGGCCGAGGGAATGAGGGCGATGGCCGCGCCGCAGGCCGCGGCGAGCGCCGAACCGCCACTATCCAGAAGCCAGAGGCCTGTGGCGACGGCGCCGACACCAGCCTGGGCCAGAAGGACGGCGAAGACCACCCGCAGCGCGGGGCGGCGGCTGCGCCACATACCCTGTGGCTCGTAATCCTGATTGAGGGCTTCGCTCACTTCCACGCTTGACGCCCTACGGCATTAATAAGTGGCGGAGTCTAAACGGCGGCATCGGGGGGGTCAAATCAGCAACGCTTAGTCACTGAATACGCCCAAGGATGCCGTCGAGTTCCTCCAGGCTGCTATAGCGGATCACCAGGCGACCCTTGCCCTGGCGCCGACTGTGCTGGATGTCCACCGGTGCGCCCAGCCGGTTGGCGAGCGTATCGCGCAGACGCTCGACGTCGGGATCGGTGCGTTCGGCCCCTCGGCCGTTGTCGCCGTCACCGGCGGCCGATGAGGCAGCGGCCTGCTGATAGCGACGCACCAGGGACTCGGTCTGACGGACGGTCAGGTTGTCCCGGGCCACTCGCGCCGCCGCTTCGCTCTGGGCCGTCCCGGTGAGCCCGGCCAGGGCCTTGGCGTGGCCGGCCTCCAGACGGCCTTCGCTGACCAGTCGCTGGACGTCGTCGTTGAGTTCAAGCAGCCGCAACAGGTTGGTCACCGCGGTACGCGAGCGGCCGACGGCCTCGGCGGTCTTCTGGTGGGAGAGACCAAACTCATGGATCAGACGCTGCAGGGCCCCGGCGGCCTCCAGCGGGTTGAGGTCCTCCCGCTGCAGGTTCTCGATCAGGCCAACGGCGATGGCGGCCTCGTCAGGGATATCCCGGACCAGGGTCGGTACCGTCTCGATCCCGGCCCGCTGGGCGGCACGCCAGCGCCGCTCGCCGGCAACGATCTGGTAACGCCCCTCCTCCCCGGGGCGGACCACGAGCGGCTGCACGACACCCTGGGCGCGGATGGAGTCGGCCAACTCCTGGAGCGCCTGGTCATCGAAGTGCCGGCGCGGCTGGTGGGGGCCGCGCTCGAGCAGGTCCACCGGCAGGTCACGAAGCTCGCCGCCATCCACCGGCTGACCGGCAGCGACGGCACCGGGCTCGGCTCCGAGCAGGGCATCCAGACCGCGGCCGAGACCACGCTTCTTGTTCGACATACGTTCGCTTTCTCCTCGGGTTGCGGTGGGTCGCTCAGGCGGAGGCGGCGGGGGCCGCCTGGCCGCTGCGGTGGCGTCGTTCCATCTCGGTGGCCAGGGCCATGTAGGCCAGCGCGCCGCGGGAGGCGCGATCATAGGCCAGGGCCGGCAGACCGTGACTAGGCGCCTCGGCCAGGCGGACGTTGCGCGGGATCATGGTCCGGTAGAGCTGCGCCTCGAAGTGGGCGGCGAGTTGCTCGCCTACCTGGTTAGCCAGGTTATTGCGCGCGTCGTACATGGTGCGCAGCAGGCCGTCGATAACGAGGTTGGGGTTGGCACTGGCCTGGACGCCGCGGACGGTATCGAGCAGTGCGGTCAGACCCTCAAGGGCGAAATACTCGCACTGGATCGGAATCAGCACGCCGTGGGCAGCCACCAGGGCGTTCAGGGTCAGGATGTTCAGCGACGGCGGACAGTCGATCAGGATGTAGTCATAGGCTTCGGCCACCTCGCGGAGCTGACGACTGAGTCGCTGTTCACGTCGATCCGCCTCCAGCAGTTCCACTTCAGCGGCGGTGAGATCGCCATTGGCCGGCAGCAGGTCGAAGCCGGCGTCGGCGATCGGGTGGATGGCCTCGCGCACCGCCACCTGCTCGGCCAGGACCTCGTAGGCCGTGGGGGCCACCGCGCGGCGGTCGAGGCCTGATCCCACGGTCGCGTTGCCCTGCGGGTCCAGGTCGATGAGCAGGACGCGCTTGCGGTTGGCGGCCAGAGAGGCAGCCAGGTTGACGCAGGTGGTGGTCTTGCCGACCCCGCCCTTTTGGTTGGTTACTGCGATGATCCGACCCATGACACTCTCCTGCGTTTCAGGCCCCGGCCACGCCGGGATCGGTGTGTACAGCTGCGCCGGCGATCACGAGGCAGGCCCGCCCCTGACCGGGGAGCCTCGGCAATTCGCGCACCTCGAGCGACGCGGCAACCTGGGGATCCAGCTCGGAGAGCTCCTCTTCAACCCGCTCGCCTTTCAGGGCAAACAGGGCGCCATCGGGGGCCAGGAGGCCGGCTGCACCCGTGATCAGCCGTTGCAGGGAGGCGACGGCCCGAGCTGTCACCACCGCAAACCCGCCCTCGTGCAGATCCTCCATGCGTGCCTGGTGCACGCGGACATTGGCCAGGCCGAGTTCCGTCGCGCACTGGCGCAGGAAGCGCGTCTTCTTGCCGTTGCTGTCGATCAGCGTGACCGGTCGTTGCGGCTCGACCAGGGCCAGGGGCAGACCGGGGAACCCTGCCCCGCTGCCGACGTCGGCCAGCGCACCGCTGGGCAGATGGCCCCACACGACCAGGCTGTCGACGAGATGGCGGTCGATGAGCGCCTCGGGTTCGCGGGCAGCGGTGAGATTGTACGCGCGATTCCAGCGCATGAGCAGAGAGAGGTAACCCTCCAGGCGCTCCCGGGCACCCGCATCCAGGGCGATTCCGAACTCGTCGAGCCGGCGATTCAGGTGATTATGCGGCATCTTCACCCTCGTTCCCGGTGCGCAGCCAGCCGCGGCGACGCAGGTGGATCAGCAGCAGGGAGATCGCCGCGGGGGTCACCCCGGGGAGGCGGGCCGCCTGACCGATGGTCGCCGGGCGCATCCGGCTCAGCCGCTCGCGGACTTCGGTAGAGAGGCCGTCGATGGCGGTGTAATCCAGGGCCTCGGGCAGCTGGACCCGTGCGTAACGCTGATGCCGTTGGTTCTCGAGCTCCTGGCGCTCGACATAACCATCGTAGCGGGCCTCGATCTCGAGTTGGCGCACGACGCGCTCGTCCGGTCGCGGCGTGGAGAGATCGCCAATCACGCGGGCGTCGTCGTAGGAGAGCTCGGGGCGACGCAATAGATCGTAGAGGCTTTGGTCCCGGCGCAGTGGACCGCCAAGACGCTGCTCCTGCGCGGCGGAGAGCCCGCCGGGATGGACTCGCGTGGCCTGCAGCTGTTGGCGCTCCGCCTCCAGCGCGTCGCGGTACCGGACGAAGGCCTCCCAGTGCGCATCGCCGACGGAACCGAGACGACGGCCGATCTCGGTGAGCCGGTCCTCGGCGTTGTCGTCCCGAAGCCGCAGCCGGTGCTCGGCGCGGCTGGTGAACATCCGATACGGCTCCGTCACCCCGGTGGTGACCAGATCGTCGATCAGCACACCGATGTACGCCTCCTCACGGGTCGGGAACCACGGGTCGTCCCCGGCCGGTACGCGGGCGGCGTTGAGCCCGGCAATCAGACCCTGGGCGGCGGCCTCCTCATAGCCGGTCGTGCCATTGATCTGCCCGGCCAGGAAGAGCCCGCCGACGCGCGCGCTCTCCAGCCACGGCGTCAGGCCCCGGGGATCGAGATAGTCGTACTCGATGGCGTAACCGGGACGGGTGATCCGTGCTTGCTCGAGGCCTGGCATGCTGCGGACCAGGGCCTGCTGGACGGCAAACGGGAGCCCGGTGGAGACGCCGTTCGGGTAGAGCTCGGTGGCGTGGAGCCCCTCCGGCTCGAGGAAGACCTGGTGGTGGTCCCGGTCGGCGAAGCGCACCACCTTGTCCTCGATCGAGGGGCAGTAGCGCGGCCCCACGGATTGGATCGCACCACTGTACATCGGCGACTGGTCCAGGGCGTCGCGGATGATGCGATGGGTCTCCGGCGTGGTCCAGGTAATCAGGCAGGCCGCGTCCGGCAGCGGGTGTTCCGGCGGGCAGAACGGCGAGAACTGCGGTCTCGGGTGGTCACCATGCTGTGCGTCGAGCTGATCGACCGCCACGCTGCGCCGGTCAATGCGCGGTGGCGTCCCGGTCTTGAGGCGTTGCACGCCGAGGTCCAACTCGCGCAGGGAGCCGGCCAGCCGATCCGCGGCGGGATCGCCGGCGCGCCCTGCGCTATGACGGGCACCCCCAATGTGGACCTGCCCCGCCAGAAAGGTTCCGGCGGTGATCACCACGGCATCGGCATGGAAACAGGCACCGCTCTCGGTCCGGACGCCGTGACAATGCCCGCCATCGACCAACAGCTCGTCAGCGGCATCCTGGAACAAGGCGAGCGTGGGGAGGGCATCGAGGGCCTGTCGGGCAGCGCGGGCGTAAGTCGGGCGGTCGGCCTGGACACGGGTGGCACGCACAGCCGGGCCCTTGCGCTGATTGAGCACACGGGCGTGGATGGCGGCGGCGTCGGCCAGGCGACCCATGAGGCCACCGAGGGCCTCGATCTCGCGCACCAGGTGGCCCTTACCGATGCCACCAATGGCGGGGTTGCACGAGAGCGCGCCGATCGTCTCCAGGTTGTGCGTGATCAGCAGGGTGGCGCGGCCCAGGCGGGCGGCGGCCGCGGCGGCCTCGGTACCAGCGTGCCCCCCGCCGATGACGATGACATCGAAGCGGTTGGTGTTCATGCGGGGATTTTGGGCTGCCGTGGCCGAAGCCTCAAGGGGGGGGATGTTCCACGTGGAACCAAGTCTGCGCAGTACCGCCGCCCGACCCGGTACCGATCGATGTTCCACGTGGAACTATTTGCCGATACAGAACCCGGAGAAGATCCGATCGAGCAGCGCCTCGTGACTGACCCGTCCGGTAATCTCCCCTAGCGCCTCCTGGCACCGTCGCAGCGCCTCGGCGACCAACTCCTCCTGCCCGCCGTGCTCTGCCGCCGCCTGCGCGATCTGCAAGTCTCGATCCGCCCGGTCCAGTGCCTCCACGTGCCGCCGCCTAGCCGCCCAGGCATCCTCACCAGCCGCCCCGGCGACCAGTGTTTCGAGTCCGTTGCGCAACACCTCGATCCCCGCACCGGAATGCGCACTTACCCAGGCCGTAGAGACGTGGGGCCTCGAGCCTGCGCCATCGACCCACCCGGGTTCCTCTCCGGTCTGATCGATCTTGTTCCGCACCACCACCGCCGGCCGCGGCGCCTGCGCCTCCAGACGCGCCTCCAACTCACCATCGAGCTTCGCCCCAGCCTCGACGACGATCAGCAGCAGGTCGGCCTGCCCCGCCGCGACCCTTGCCCGCCGCGCGCCCTCAGCCTCGATCTCGTCCTGTTCCGCCCCATCGCGCAGCCCGGCGGTATCCAGCAACTCCGCCTGCCGTGGGCCGATCACCGCCCGCTGACGCACGACATCCCGCGTTGTGCCCGCCTGCGCCGAAACGATCGCCGCCTCCTCTCCGCTGAGCCGATTCAGCAGGCTCGACTTGCCGGCGTTCGGCGGCCCGATTAGAACGACCCGCATCCCCTCCCCGAGCCTCGCCCCGGCCACCACCCGCCGCCGGATCTCGTTGAGCTCGGCGCAAAACCCCCGGACCTCCGTGCCGAGTTCCGGCGCCTCAGCCGGTACATCCTCATCCTCCGGGAAGTCCAGGAAGGCCTCGACCCGCGCCCGCAGGTCCATCATCCGATCCGCCAGGCCATTCACCCGCCGGCCGAACTCCCCGGTCAGGGCACGCACCGCCGCCCGCCGCGCACCATCGGTCTCCGCCTCGATGAGCGACGCAACCGCCTCCGCCTGCGTTAGATCGAGTCGCCCATTGAGAAACGCCCGCTCGGTAAACTCCCCGGGCCCGGCCGGCCGCGCCCCCGCCGCACACAGCGCCTCAAGGATCGCCGCCACCGCCGCGGGACTGCCGTGCCCCTGAAGCTCGACCACGTCCTCGCCGGTGTACGACGCCGGTCCGGGAAACACCAACACCAGACCGTGATCGAGCGTTTCGCCGCCGCGATCCCGGAACCCCCGCAGCGCCGCCTCTCGAGGACCTGGCAGCGGCCCGGCCACTGCCTCGGCCACTGCGAGCGCCCGCGGTCCGGATACCCGAACGACAGCGACCCCGCCCTGACCGGACGGGGTCGCCATCGCGCAGATCGTATCGGCGGCTTCGCCGACGTCTACGTCGTGTCGGACTTCTCTACCTGACGCAGTATGTACCATTGCTGTGCGATCGACAGGATGTTGTTGGTCAGCCAGTAGAGTACCAGTCCCGCCGGGAAGAGCATGAAGAACCCGGTGAACACGAACGGCAGCACCTGCATCACCCGTTTCTGGATCGGGTCCATCGGCGGCGGGTTGAGCTTCATCTGCACCAGCATGCTCGCGCCCATCAGCAGCGGCAGGATGAAGTACGGATCGCGGCTCGAGAGATCCTGGATCCACAGCATGAACGGCGCGTGGCGCAATTCCACGCTCTCCACCAGGACCCAGTAGAGCGCGATGAACACCGGGATCTGCACCAGAATCGGGAGACACCCGCCCAGCGGGTTGATCTTCTCCTTCTTGTACAGCTCCATCAGCGCCTGGTTCATCTGCTGCCGATCATCCGAGTAGCGCTCCCGGATCTGCTGCATCTTCGGCTGGACCTTGCGCATCTTCGCCATCGAGCGATAGCTGATCGCCGAGAGCTTATAGAACGCGATCTTGATCAGCAGCGTCAGGATCAGGATGGCCACGCCCCAGTTCTTCACCAGGTTCTCGATCTGATCCAGCGCCCAGAACAGCGGATTGGCCAGGATGGTGAGAAAGCCGTAGTCAACCGTCAGGCGCAGGTCATCCACATCCAGCGCAGAGCCCACGGCCGTCAGCCGATCCTGCTCCTTTGGGCCGATAAAGAGGTGATTCGTCCTCTGGCCGCTCTCCCCGGCGGCCACCTCCAGCCACGGCGACGACATGCCCAGCAGATAGGTCTCCTGCGGCAGCGCCCGCGTGTAGAACCGGTACGTCTCGCCCCGTTCCGGGATCATGACGCCGAGGAAGTAGTGCTGGAGCATCGCCGCCCAGCCGTCGCGTACGTCCTGCGACAGGTCGGAATCCTCCATGTCGCTGAAGGAGATCCGGCTGAAGCGATCCTCCTGCGTATACAGCGAGCCGCCGGTGAAGCTGTGGATGTACCACGGGGTGGTCCCGGCCGGATCCGGACGCCGACGCAGCTGGACATATTGGAACCCGCTCCAGTCTTCCTCGGCGTCGTTCTCCACCTCGTGACGCACGTCCACCAGGTAGCTGTCGCGCCGGAAGGTGTAGACCTTGCGCACCTTGACGCCGTCTTCCTCCCAGACGAGCGGCACCTCCAGCTCGTCTTCGCCGTCCGCCAGCTCGAATTCGTCCTGCTCCACCTCGAAGCGGGCATCCCGTGCCGGTACCGGCCCATCGCCACCCAGTCCGGCCTGGGCCACGAACAGCGGCTCACCCTCATCCCGGAGCAGACGAAACGGCGTGGGGTCGTCCGAGGCCTTCCGGTGCTGAAGCAGATCAAGCTGGCGGATGTCACCACCCTGGGTGCTGATCTCCGCCTCTACCAGATCCGTCTTCACCCGGATGCGCTTGGCGTCTTCCTCGTCCGGCTCGACCGCTCCTTCGGCCATGGGATCGTCGGCGTCGGGCTCCTCGGCCCGCGTCGGCGCGTCCGGCGCCTCCCCGTCGACTTCCGCATCAGTCTCCTGCTCTTCGACCACCGGTTCGGCGGCATCCATCTGTTCCCGCTCCCAGGCGAAGTACAGCAGCAGGCTGATCCCGGCCAGGGCGATCAGGAGGATGAGGCGTTGATTCTCCATGGGGATCTACTCTCGCGTACGGTCGGTGCGCTCCGGCACGGGGTCGAGCCCGCCCGGATGCCAAGGGTGACATTTGCCCAGACGTTTCACCGCCAACCATCCCCCGCGCCACAGGCCGTGCCGGGAGACCGCCTCGGCGGCGTATTCAGAACAGGTCGGGAGGAAACGGCAACGGGGCCCAAGCAGCGGGCTGACCGCGTACTGATAGGTTCGAATCACCCCAATCAGGAGCCATCGCATGGCCGCCCCCGCGCCTGAGCCCAGAGTTCATCCAGGGCGCCGAATAGGGTGGCGTTGTCCGCCTCGCCGACGGCCCCGCGCACCCCGACCACAAAATCCTGGTCCGGCAGGTCCCCCTGCCGGACCCGAAAACTCTCACGGATGACCCGCTTGATTCGGTGTCGTTGCGTGGCCTTGCGCAACACCCGCTTGGGTACCGCCAGGCCAAGTCGCGGACGACCGCACTGGTTCTGCCGTGCACTGATGCGGAAGTAGCGGTTGGAGGTCCGCCACTGCGGGGAGCGGAGCGTCCCCTCGAAATCCGCACGCCGCAGCAACCGCGCGGCCCGCGGGAACCTCTCGTCCACTGACAAGAGGAGGCCGGGCCCGGGTCAGGCCGTCGGCGTCAGACGCTTGCGCCCCTTGGCGCGACGGCGCTTGAGCACCAGGCGCCCGCCTCGGGTGGCCATACGGGCACGGAAACCGTGGGTCCGCTTGCGCTTGATATTACTCGGCTGATACGTGCGTTTCATGATTCAGGACTCATTGACAGAAAGGGATCGGGAGGCCGTCCTCCGGCCAGTGAGCCGCGAATCTACTTCGCCATCAAGGGCCTGTCAATTGCTACAGCGACGCACCGGCGTCCTGTGGATAACGCTGGAAACCTGTGGATAACTGCCCGACCCCCCTTTAGACTAGGCCGTCCGAAATCGCTGGCCTTCCCCGCCCACCCCCGGAAACAACGAGGTAGCCGTCACCATGGACGACTCGGTCTGGAGCGCGTGCCTTCAACAGCTTGAGCGCGAGATCCCCGAGCAACAGCTGAATACCTGGATTCGCCCCCTGCAGGCGCAGCTCGAGGGCGATACCCTGCGCCTTTACGCGCCGAACCGCTTCGTCCTCGATTGGGTGCGCGACAACTTCGCCGCGCGCATCACCGAGCTCCTCGATGAGATGCGCCCCGGCCAAGGGCTGCGTGTCGATCTGGAGATCGGCTCTCCCGCCGCCCCCGAGACCGAGGGCTCGCAAGGTGCCCGCCCGGCACCAAGCACGCGCGGTAACGAGCCCCGCCAACGCCCGGTCGACTCCAACCTGAACCCGCGTTTCACCTTCGACACCTTCGTCGAGGGCAAATCGAACCAGCTCGCCCGCGCGGCGAGCATGCAGGTCGCCGACAACCCGGGCGGCGCCTACAACCCGCTCTTTCTCTACGGCGGCGTCGGCCTGGGCAAGACCCACCTGATGCACGCCGTCGGCAACGCGATTCGCACCGCCCGCCCCGAGGCCCGCGTGCTCTACCTCCACTCAGAGCGCTTTGTCGCCGAGATGGTCAAGGCCCTGCAACACAACGCCATCAACGAGTTCAAGCGCCACTACCGCAACCTGGACGCGCTGCTCATCGACGACATCCAGTTCTTCGCCGGCAAGGAACGCTCGCAGGAGGAGTTCTTCCACACCTTCAACGCCCTGCTCGAGGGTGAGCAACAGGTCATCATGACCTGTGACCGCTACCCGAAAGAGGTCAATGGCTTGGAGGAGCGGCTCAAGTCCCGCTTCGGCTGGGGCCTGACCGTCGCCATCGAACCGCCCGAACTCGAAACCCGCGTCGCCATTCTCAAGAGCAAGGCCGTCCGCGACGGCGTCGATCTGCCCGACGAGGTCGCCTTTTTCGTTGCCAAGCGCCTGCGCTCGAACGTCCGTGAACTCGAGGGCGCCCTGCGCCGTATCACCGCCAACGCCCAGTTCACCGGCCGGACCATCGACGTCGACTTTGCCAAGGAGGCGCTCCGCGATCTGCTCGCGCTCCAGGACAAACTGGTCACCATCGACAATATCCAGAAGACCGTGGCGGCGTACTACAAGATCCGCGTCGGTGACCTGCTCTCCAAGCGACGCAGCCGCTCGATCACCCGCCCCCGACACATGGCCATGGTCCTCGCCAAGGAGCTGACCTCCCACTCCCTGCCCGAAATCGGCGACGCCTTCGGTGGCCGCGACCACAGCACGGTCCTCCACGCCTGCCGCAACATCAAGTCGTTGATCGAGGACGATGCCCGCCTGGCTGAGGACTATGACAACCTGTTGAGAACCCTGAGCACTTAATCGCGCGGAAGCTGTGGAAAACTCGTGGAGCAGTTGAACCCTTGATTCCCTCCCCAGGTTTTCCACACCTCTCCCAAGCTCCGCCCTGGTAGTTTTTGTGGACGAATTGTTCCTTTCCATACAAGGCGTTAGCCCGTCTTTCCACAACTTGACGGGTGGCCAATAACAACAACAAGCTTTCTCTTTTTCTAAGCAATCATTACAGCCAACGAGGACGACCATGCGCTTCGAGGTCCAACGCGAACCCTTGCTCGCCGCCCTGCAGTCGATCGTCGGCGTCGTCGAGCGTCGCCAGACGTTGCCGGTCCTTGGCAACATCCGCGTCGAGGCCCGTCCGGATCAGCTTCAGCTCACCGCCACCGACCTGGAGGTGGAGCTCGTCGCCTACCTTGAGGCGGAAACTCAGGAAGAAGGCGTGATCACGCTTCCTGCCCGAAAATGGTTGGATATTTGCCGAAATCTCCCCGAAGAGGCCTCGATTCGCATCGAAACCAGCCAGGACCGAGCAACCCTGCGCGCGGCCAGCAGCCGTTTCTCCCTGGCCACCCTACCGGCGGACGAGTTCCCCGAGGTGGAGTCCATCGGCGAGACCGAGTCGGTGGCCATCCCCCGCGGTGAACTCCGACGGCTCATCGAGCGCACCCACTTCTCGATGGCACAGCACGACGTGCGCTACTACCTCAACGGCTTGCTCCTGGAATTGACCGGCAGCGGCGCACGCGCCGTGGCCACCGACGGCCACCGGCTCGCTTTGGCGGAAAGCGACACCCCGGTACATGTCGCCCAGCCCCGCCAGGTCATCGTCCCGCGCAAGGGGGTGCAGGAACTGCTGCGCCTGCTCGACGACGCCGAGGAGCCCGCCACGCTGGAGTTTGGGACCAACCACGTGCGCGTCACCCTGCAATCGGTGCGCTTCACCTCCAAGCTGATCGACGGTGTCTTCCCCGATTACAACCGCGTCATCCCGCAGGACGGCGACAAGCATGTGCTGATCGATCGCCAGTACCTGCGCCAGGCCCTGACCCGAGTGGCCATCCTCTCCAACGAGAAGTACCGCGGTATCCGCTTCGCCGTGGAGGGTGAGACCCTGCGCATCGGCTCTCACAACCCGGAGCAGGAAGAAGCGGAGGAAGAGGTGGGCATCGAATACGGCGGCGAGTCCGTAGAACTCGGTTTCAACGCCAATTACCTGCTCGATGCGCTCGCCGCCCTGGACACCGAACGCGTCCACGTGACCCTGACCGACGCCAGTAGCAGCGGTCTGATCCGCGGCGAAGGTCGCGACGACGCCCGTTACGTCGTGATGCCGATGCGCCTCTAAGCCCCATGGAGCGCCTCGAGGTCCACGGCTTCCGCAACCTGGCCGAGATCCAGTTGCGGCCCCATCCCCACCTCAATGTGGTGATCGGGTCCAACGGCGCCGGCAAGACGAGCCTGCTCGAGGCGATCTACTTCCTCTCCCGGGTGCGCTCCTTCCGCACCCGACAGGCCGATCGACTCATTGGCTGGGAGGCGGACGAGGCCCGGGTGGTGGCACTGCGCGGCCACGATCGCCTCGGGGCCGCTCGCCGCTTGGGACATACCCGCCTGCGCCTGAACGGTGCCGATGCCAGTACCCGCTCGGCGCTGGCCGCACGCCTGCCGGTGCAGTTGATCAACACCGAACACCAGCGCCTGCTGCTCGACGGTCCCCGGGTCCGCCGTCAATTCCTGGATTGGGGGGCCTTTCACCTCGAGCCGGGGTACCGCGAGCTCGCCCAGCGCTATCAGCACGCCCTGCGCCAGCGCAATGCCGCGCTACGCGTCGGTGACCGTCGCACCGAGCGCGCCTGGACACCCGTACTCCTGGATTGCGCCCGTGCCGTTGATGCCGCCCGGTACCGATTCATCGAGGCGCTGCGTCCGGCTTGGACCGAGCTGGCCCGGCACTGGCTCGGTCTGGAGGGGCTGGAACTGCGCTACTATCGCGGCGCGGCCGCGGAAGCCGACTGGGCACAGGTCCTCGACGAGCAGCTTGAGCGTGACCGGACGGCCGGATTCACCCACCGCGGCCCCCACCGCGCCGATCTGCTCCTCACCCGCGATCGCATCCCGGCCGCCGACGCCCTATCGCGGGGCCAGCAGAAGCTGTTGGTGGTCGCCCTGCTGGTGGCCGAGGTGCAGCTCTGGGCCCGCCAGGGCCTGGCGCCCGTGTTGCTGATCGACGATCTGCCCGCCGAACTCGACCCCAAGCACCTGGGTACGGTCCTGGCCACGGTCACCGCTGACCCCGCTCAGATCTTTCTGACCGCCATCGACGGGGAGGCCCTCTCTGCGCGCCTGCCTGCCGGTCACTGGTACGAGCTGCGCGAAGGGAACCTCTCAGCGATGGTATAATGGACCCTTTCGACCGATCCCTCGGTCCTGATGCACCCCCTTGAGAGGCTGAACCATCGATGACGACGGAGATTACGCCGCAGTACGACTCCGAGAGCATTCAGGTGCTGCGCGGGCTCGACGCCGTGCGCAAGCGCCCGGGCATGTACATCGGCGACACGGATGACGGCACGGGCCTCCACCACATGGTCTTCGAGGTCCTCGACAACTCCATCGACGAGGCCCTGGCCGGGCACTGCTCCGAGATCACCGTCACCCTGCACGCGGATCACTCCGTCACCGTGACCGACAACGGTCGCGGTATCCCGGTGGATATCCACGCCGAGGAGGGCGTCCCGGCCGCGCAGGTGATCATGACCGTCCTGCACGCCGGCGGGAAGTTCGATGACAACAGCTACAAGGTCTCCGGCGGCCTGCACGGTGTCGGTGTCTCGGTGGTCAATGCCCTCTCCGAGCGTTTGCGGCTGGTGATTGAGCGCGACGGCAAGGTCCACGTCCAGGAGTACGCCGACGGGGCACCGACGACGTCGCTGAAGGTCGTCGGCGAGACGGAGCAGACCGGCACGCGCATCACCTTCAAGCCCTCGGAGACCATCTTCACCGAGGTCCAGTACAACTACGACATCCTTGCCAAGCGCTTCCGCGAGCTCTCCTTCCTCAATCCGGGGGTGCGGATCGTCCTCAAGGACGAGCGGACCGAGAAGGAGGATGTCTTCGAGTACACCGGCGGGATCCGCGCCTTCGTCGAACACCTCAACCGCAACAAGACCCCGCTGCACCCGACGGTGTTCTACGTCACCGCCTGGCGCGACGGCATCGGCGTGGATGTGGCGATGCAGTGGAACGACTCCTATCAGGAGAATATCTTCTGCTTCACCAACAACATCCCGCAGCGCGACGGCGGCACGCACCTGGCCGGGTTCCGCGGGGCCCTGACCCGCACGGTGAACGGTTACCTGGAGGGCGAGGGCTACCTGAAGAAGCTCAAGTCCACGCCCAGCGGCGAAGACGTCCGCGAGGGCCTGACCGCCGTGGTCTCGGTCAAGGCGCCGGATCCCAAGTTCTCCTCGCAGACCAAGGACAAGTTGGTCTCCTCCGAGGTCAAGGGCATCGTCGAGTCGCTGCTCTCCGAGTCGCTGCAGACCTTCCTCGCCGAGCACCCGCCGGAGGCACGTGCCATTGCCGAGCGCGTCATCCAGGCCAGTCGGGCCCGCGAGGCAGCGCGCAAGGCGCGGGAGATGACGCGGCGCAAGGATGCCCTGGACATCGCCGGGCTGCCCGGCAAGCTCGCCGACTGCCAGGAGCGTGACCCGGCCAAGTCGGAGATCTACCTGGTCGAGGGCGACTCCGCCGGCGGCTCCGCCAAGCAGGGGCGCGATCGCCGGACCCAGGCGATCCTGCCGCTCAAGGGCAAGATCCTCAACGTGGAGAAGGCACGCTTCGACAAGATGCTCTCCTCCGCCGAGGTGGGCACCCTGATCACCGCGCTCGGCTGCGGCATCGGCCGTGACGACTTCGATCCGGACAAGCTGCGCTACCACCGGATCATCATCATGACCGACGCGGACGTGGACGGCTCGCACATCCGCACCCTGCTGCTGACCTTCTTCTATCGGCAGATGCGTGTGCTGGTCGAACGCGGCAACGTCTACATCGCCCAGCCCCCGCTGTACAAGATCAAGCGGGGCAAGCAGGAGCATTACGTCAAGGACGAGCGCGAGCTGACCGAGTACCTGCTGGAGCTGGCCCTTGACGGCGCCGCCCTGCACCCCGGTGCCGGCGCGCCACCGATCACCGGCGAGGCCCTGGGCCGGCTGGCCCGTCGCTACTACGAGGCGATGGAGCTCATCGAGCACGTCTCACGGCGCTGGGATCCGGCCATCCTCGAGCAGATGACCACCTTGCCCCCGCGCGGCGACGACGACATCACCGACGCCGATGCCATGCAGGCGTGGTTCGAGCAGCTGGTCGAGCGCGTCGAGGCCGCCACCGATGCCAGCATGCGCTACCGCGTCACGGTTCAGCGCGGTCCCGACGGCGGCTTCCAGGAGGCCATCGTCACCCGGCGTCGCCACGGCCTGGATCAGGAGTACCGTTTCAATCCGCAGTTCTTCCTCTCTGCGGAGTACGAGACGCTCAAGGCCCTTGCCTCGCTGCTCGACGGTCTCCTGCACGAGGGGGCGGAAGTGGTCCGGGGCGAGCGCAAGCGGTCGGTTGGCAGCCTCCGTGAGGCGGTGGACTGGCTCATGGAAGAGGCCAAGCGCGGGCAGACCATCCAGCGCTACAAGGGTCTCGGTGAGATGAACCCGGATCAGCTCTGGGAGACCACCATGAACCCGGAGACCCGCCGCCTCCTGCAGGTGACCATCGATGATGCGGTGGCTGCCGACCAGATCTTCACCACCCTCATGGGCGATCACGTGGAGCCGCGCCGGGACTTCATCGAGCGCAACGCCCTGGCGGTCTCCAACCTCGACGTCTGATGCCGATGGCGCGGCCCCGGGGCGGCCAGCGCCGCGCCGGGGCGCAGCTCAGCCCGCCGGGGGACGATCCTCGAGCTCGGCCATCCGCGCCTCGATCCACGCCTCCGCCTCTGCGGTGACCGCCTCGGCGCTGCGGCCCTCCGTGGCGATCGGCGGGCCGATGTGCACCTGGATCTGTCCCTTCCGACGCAGCGGGCTGTTGCGGCCCCAGAATGAGCCCGCGTTGTGGGCCACGGGCACCACCGGCACCCCGGCGTGGATGGCCAGCTCGGCGCCCCCACTGCGGTAGCGGCCCTTGGTGCCGGGCGCGACCCGGGTACCCTCCGGGAAGATGACCACCCAGCGGTCGCGCTGCAGGCGATCGGNGCCCTGTTCGATGACCTGCTGACGGGCGGTGCCGCGGGCCTTGCGATCGATGGCGATGGGCTCGAGCAGGCGCAGCCCCCAGCCAAAGAAGGGGATGCGCAGCAGCGATTCCTTCAGCACCCATGTCTGCGGCGAGAACCACTTGAGCAGCGCCAGCGTCTCCCACGCGGACTGGTGCTTGGCCATGACCACCGCGGCATGGCGTGGACGGTTCTCCAGCCCGTGGACGCGGTAATCCAGGCCGCACAGCCAGCGCGCTGAATCGATCACCAGCAGCCCCCAGGCGCTAAGAAACCGATAGCGCAAACGATAACCCAGCGGATAGGTGAGGGCGCCGAAGACGGCCCAGACCGGCGCACTCAGCGCCATGACGGCCAGATGCAGACCGCTGCCCAGCCACTCCCGCGGTGTACCGCCTCGGATCCTCATCGCTTCTCCTCGTCGAGCAGCCGCGTCACCGCAGCGGCGAGATCGGCGTAGACCTCCGTGCCCGCGGGCAATCCGCCGCGCGCGAGGGTGGCCTCGCCCTTGCCGGTGCGCACCAGGATCGGCCGGGCGCCCACCGCCGCCGCGGCCTCCAGGTCCCGTGCCGAATCACCGACGACCGGGACCCCTTCCAGGCGCTCCCCGAGCCGGTGCGCCAGCTCCTGGTAGAGGCCCGGGCGCGGTTTGCGGCAGTGACAGCCGTCATCGGGCCCATGGGGGCAGTAGACGAGCGCATCGACCCGGCCGCCCGCCGCGCAGACGGTCCCGTCGAGCTTGTCGTGGATGGCCGCCAGGGTCGACTCATCGAATAAGCCCCGGGCCAGCCCGGACTGATTGGTGGCGATCGTCACCCGCCAGCCGGCCCGGGTCAGGCGCGCCATGGCCGCGATGCTGCCGGGGATCGGCAGC
>SL_5KL_010_SEDDRAFT_10000691_pt1 | contig 21671 bp, 20 predicted proteins | sample SodLakKL_010_SED_FD_9118 | JGI IMG/M metagenome (IMG submission 9118) | reverse complement strand
ACACTGGAATCCACTACCCCTTTTTCCCTGCCGGCCAGGGCCACCTGGGACAGGCCCTTGAGAGAAAAAATCAAAAGGTCCTGCAGAGCGGCCGTTTCCGGCTGCTTGCCGCACACCCCCAACCTGGTGCAACCTTGGCCTTTGGCGGTCTGTTCACATTGAAAGCAGAACATCTGTAAATCCTTCATGGCGTTAACCTCCCTTACTTGAAATTTAACCTGTTTGATAGTCAAGATAAGACTTTACGTTTTTTATGCCTTGACTTAAGTCAAACACAAGGAAATAAGAATAACGCTTTAACGTTATCACTGCACAGGTCATTTTATGCCTTATGATCTGCACATTTTCCCTGTCTTTGCCTCCCTGAGCCCTGAGCACCAGAAGGCCCTGGCCGCCATTGCCGGAACAAAGACTTACCAGGCCGGCCAGACAATTTTCCAGGAAAACGACCCCGGAGAAGGATTTTACGGGATAGTCCGGGGCAGGGTTAAGATCTACAAATCATCTCCTCTGGGTAAGGAATACATACTGCACATTTTCGGCCCAGGCGAGATCTTTGCCGAAGTGGCCGTGTTCGCGGGGAAAAATTTCCCGGCCAACGCCCTGTGCCTGGAAGAAACAAAACTTCTCTTTTTCCCCCGCACGCAGTTTAGACGTCTTATTGCAGAAAACCCGGACCTTGGGCTTAACCTGCTTGGCCTTTTGTCCATGCGCCTCAGACAGATGGTGGCCAAGGTGGAGGAACTGAGCCTCAAGGAGGTTCCGGCCAGGCTGGCAGCGCACCTCCTGCTGATCCGGGACAACCTGGGCCGGGACCTGTTCGAACTGGACCTGAATAAGTCCCAGCTGGCCGGTTATCTGGGAACCGTCCCCGAGACCCTGTCCCGGGTGATCCGCAGAATGAAAGAGGAAGGGTACATCGACATAAAAGGCAGGCAGGTCAATCTCCTGGATGTGCAGGGACTTGAGGACCTGGCCGGGGGAAGCACCAGGCTTCAGCCGTGAGGCTGATCATTTTTGCTTGAGCTGCGTTCTGGTGACTGTTTAACTGGTATCCTTGGTGCCGGTAAAGATAAAGGCCCGGGAAATCATTTTATAGAATCCGCCCTGGTCGATTCCCACCACCTGGCCGCAGGGACACATAATACGTCCATCTTTTTCCAGGCTCTCTATTTTTCTGGTTATCCGGCTTTTGTGACAGCGCAGCACCTGACCGGGCCCTGTTTTTCTGTATTTCCAGAGCTTTCGTTTACAACCCGAACACTTGATTGTAAGCATAATCTGAATTTCCTGAACACATTTTAATGCCTCCACGGTTGCCGTGGCGTTATGTTGAATCAAGATGCATTCTTTCTGCATTTAATTTTAAGCAAATATTATTGTCAGCCACCTCTTAACCTCGAGAAAAGAAAATGCGCGTTCACCCTGAAAGGATACAGGTAGTTAGATCAGCCCCGGGAAGATCCGGTCCGGTTGTTTACTGGATGAGCAGGGACCAGAGAATCCACGACAATTGGGCCCTGGTTCACGCCCAGGACCTGGCCCTGCAGACATCCGGTCCGCTGCGGATCGTGTTCTGCCTGGTAGAAGGCTTTCTGGAAGCAGGACTCAGGCAGTATGACTTCATGCTTCAGGGGCTTAAAGAATGCCGCCGGCAGGCTGAAGCACTGAACATCCCTCTGGACCTGGTCCAGGGCAAAACAGTAAAAACCATACCCGCATACCTTGAAAAACACAAAGCCTCCTTCCTGGTCATGGATTTTGACCCCCTGCGCATCAAGAAACAATGGCAGCAGCAAGTTATGAAACAGTCAGGTCTGCCTGTCCATGTGGTGGACTCCCATAATATTGTTCCCTGCTGGACTGCATCCTCCAGGCAGGAGTACGCAGCCAGGACCATAAGGCCCAGGATACACAAAAAAATGGATGAGTTTCTGGAAAAATATCCGGCCCTTGAGTCTCATCCCTTCAATTCCGACCATGGATCCGATTTTGATCCTGATACTCTGTTGAAGTCCATGAAAATTGACAGATCCATTCATACGGTAAACTGGCTGAAGCCAGGCCCCTCTGCAGGGCTTGAAATCCTGAAAAGCTTTATTGATAAAAAACTCCATGCCTACAAGGAGAAAAAAAACGACCCCAACAGGAACACTCTCTCCAACCTTTCGCCCTACCTGCATTTTGGGAACATAAGCGCCCAGACCGTAGCCGCCAGAGTCAAAAAACACAGGGATGCACCTATGGAAGCCAGGGAAACCTTTCTGGAAGAACTCATAGTCAGAAGAGAGCTTTCTGACAATTACTGCCATTACAACGGCGATTACGACAGCTTCCAGGGCCTCCCGGCCTGGGCGCAAAAGACCCTGGACAAACACCGCCATGACCACAGGGATTATCTATACGGTCTTAAGGAGCTTGAGCAGGCCCAAACCCATGATCTATTATGGAACGCAGCCCAGAATGAAATGATCCGAAGCGGCAAGATGCACGGCTACATGCGCATGTACTGGGCCAAAAAAATACTGGAATGGAGTGAAGAGCCTGAACAGGCTATTAAGCGGGGAATATATTTAAATGACAAATATGAACTTGATGGACGCGATCCCAATGGATATACCGGCATCATGTGGTCCATGGGAGGGTTGCATGACCGCCCCTGGAAAGAAAGAAAAATTTTCGGCACAGTGAGATACATGAGTTTTAACGGTTGCAGACGCAAGTTCAATGTGAATGAATACATTCAAAAATGGACATGACAGGATCAAGGAGCTGGACATGAAATATTACATACTCGGCGGCACAGGTTTTATCGGTAATTACCTGATCAGTTTCCTGCTGGACCAGGGGGCGGAGGTCACAGCCCTGGTCCGCGATGAATCCCGGATAAAAGCCAGATCCCAGAACCTGAAACTGATCAAGGGCGATCCCATGAAAAAAGGGACATGGCAGGAAACCCTCCACGAGTCAGAGATAATCATCAATCTGGTGGGTTTCCCCGTCATGACCAAGTGGACCGAAAAAAACAAACAGCTCATTCTGTCCAGCCGGGTGGATTCCACCAACAATGTAGTTGAAGCCATGAAACACACGGAACCCAGGACCTTTATCTGCGCCAATGCCGTTGGATATTACGGACCCCGGGGAGACGAGCAGGTGGATGAGCAGAGTGGTCCGGGCACTGACTTCCTGGCCCGGGTGTCTGTGCAGTGGCAGGAGTCGGCCCAGGCTGCTGAAAAACTCGGGCACCGCGTGATAATATCCAGATTTCCAGCTGTCCTGGGACAGGGAGGCGGAGCCATGGCCAAAATGCTCCCGGTATTCAGGCTGGGCCTGGGCGGAAAACTGAGCAGCGGTCGGCAGTGGTTTCCCTGGATTCATATCTTTGATCTTGTCCGGGCCCTGCATTTCTTGAGCTTAAAAAACGAGATACACGGGCCGGTGAACATCTGTGCCCCCCAGCAGATAACCAATGCAGATTTTACCAGGGCCATGTCCAAAGTGCTGGGCAGGCCGGCGCTGTTCAGAGTGCCCGGGCTGGCCCTGAAACTTATTTACGGAGAGGTGGGGCAGATGCTTCTTACAGGGCAGCGCTGCGTGCCGGGTATACTTCAAAAGGCAGGGTTTGAATTCAAGTTCCCCGAGATAGAGATGGCTCTTGCAGATATTGCAGCCAGATAGCCATTAATCAAAGCCTGCATACGTCCCTGAAGCCATGCCTGAAAATCATCAGAGCTGCGGCTGCCAGAACGAAACATCCGGCAAAAATCAATCTGTAGGAATCAGGAGAAGCAGGACCAAGAACTTCCAGAAACATACCTGCAGCGGCAGTGCCCATGGCCCCGGAAACAAAAAAAATCAGGTTGAAAACTCCCATACCCATGCCAACCCGGCCATGAGGCAGTGTTTTGGAAACTGCTCCGGCCAGAGAGGAGTGAATGATGGTAAACCCTGAATTGGCTGCCACCAGGCTGGCCGAACTGAGCAGAGGACCCTGCCCGGCAGCTGAAATAATCAGCCCGAACCCCAGAAGAAGGATAAGAAACCCTGCCTTGACCACAGGAACAGCACCGCAGCGGTCTACCACTCTCCCTGCCGCCAGACCCGCCAGGGCAGCGCTCATGGCTCCCGGAAAAAGATAAAGACCTATCTGCATTGTGGCCATATCGTACACATGCCGAAACATCAAAGGCATCATAAAAAAGGTGGCAAAAATAGTGCCCATGACCAGAAAGGCCACCACTACGCCATGGCGGTAGCCGGAACTGACAAAAAGACCGGGGTGGACAAAAGGGTAGGAAACAGACTTGATGCGCCTGGCAAACAACACTCCCAGCGCAGCTACCGCCAGGGCAAGCAGGCCCATGCGCATATTGACCATTACCAGCAGACAGCCCACGGCCGAGGCAATCAGGATGGCGCCCTGAAAATCAAAGGGTTCCCGCCGGAGTTCATCTTGAGGGGGGAGGGCCCTGCGCAGGAAAAAGATTACCGGCAGCAGAACCAGCGGGGTCAGGAAAAGATAGTTCCAGTGCAGATAACCAGCGATGAATCCACCTGCAATGGGACCTACCCCCAGTCCCAAAGCCACTGTGGAGGCAATAACCCCCAGCAGGCTGCCCCTGATATTATCCGGCACATATACTGTGGCCAGGACCATGGACAGGGCCGGAATGCCTGCAGCGCCACTGGCCTGGAGCATGCGGGAGGCAACAAGCATGGCATAGGAGTCACTAAAGAAACCGAGCAGGGAGCCGGTGCAAAACAGAACCAGTCCTGCAGTGATCAGGTCCCGCAGATGAAAGCGGTCCCCAAGACGGGCATAAACCACGGACCCAAAAGCAAAGATCACGATGTAGGCTGTGACCACCCAGCTTACCAGGGCCGGCGAGATATCGTAATCATGGGCTATGTCCGGAACTGCGACATTGAACATCACCCCGTTTAAAACTGAAAAAAATATGGTCAGAGATAAAAGTGGAGCGATAAACCGCCTCACCTGCCGGGATTCAAGCTTCATGCATTGCTCCGGCTAATCAAACACGGCCGGCCTGTTGGGATCGCTGACAAGGGCCAGGATGTCATCCAGGTGACGTTGAATGGTCCGGGGGTAAGAAAGAGAAGGAATCCTGTCAAAATCAAAAAAATCCACAGCAGAGGTTTCCTGGCTGGGCCGGGCTGCACCGCCGGTGATGCGGCACAGAAAAATAATTTTGTAAGCATGGAAAAAAGACAACGGCCGTCCGCCACGGTTGGCGTCATACACGCCCACCAGCCTTTGGGGTTCAATTATGAAACCGCTTTCTTCCAAAACTTCCCTGGCCACCATCCGGGAAGGGGTTTCACCTACGTCAGCCCAACCGCCCGGCAGACACCAGCGTCCGTCACGAACCTCCTGGACCAGGAGAATACGCTTTTGATCAAGTACCGCCCCCCGGACATCAACTTTGACAGTTGCATAGCCCTTCTGCTCCTGGAAGTCAGCTCTGGTCTCCTGAAAATCGAGATTGGAATGATAGGCAGCCATTTCCGCAGCTATTTCCAGGAGCCGGGAAAAATTTTTCTCATCATGATGATTCTTTTTGAATACGAGCCCGATCTGGCTGATGGCCTGAATTTCCCTGGCCCACTGCAACCAGACAGAAATATTCGAATCCTGCATTCTGCCCTCTCCTTGAAACTACCATGCCGGTCCAGGTTCTGACCGGCAGATACAAAATACGCCAAAGCCCCGGGAGGTCAGGACTTTGGCGCATATATCAGCGGTTGGTATTCGTCGGGTAAAACAACTCTTGTTTTAAAGCCTGCAAGCTTCTCCGCCCTCGCAATAATTGCGGATGAACTGTCCCAGCTGAATGCCGAAATGATAACATTCCTTGCCCTGTAAACAGTTATCCACGTCCTGTTCTTCCAGATGGGTGGAAAGCTGGTGGCTGTCTTTTTTGAAAGTGGCCATCCATGCCTTTTTGCTCTCATCAAACTCAACTTCGAGTCCTACCCCGTACTGCTGGATTTCAGGATAAATCCGGTTCAGCTTGTTCTTGATGTCTGAGGCCTGTGCCGCCATAAGATACCTCCTTATGTGGTTACAGAGAATAAAGTTAAACTGATAAGTATTATTTAAACCGCAAACCCTTTCCGACAAGAGCAGCATGTTGAGCCCCTGGTCTGAACCTAAGGGCATTCATAACCGGGGCTTGGGGAATAAGTTCTGGATAATATCTTTCACATAAAAAATTAGTATTCGCCATATTCAACAGAGTATTTTTCATCCAGTTCCCGGACTATGGCCACCGCCTCACTCGCCGGCAGATTCTGGGCCTCCTTTTCCTTTACCCAGTTGTCCACTATCGGGGTCAAATGGGCAAGCCACCTTTGTTCCTCTTCAGGGGAAAGCTCAATCACCTCCAGGCCATGCTGCTCTTTTGCAAACTCCAGCCCCTGCCTGGAAGCATCCGCAAAAAGCTTGCCGTATGTCAGGGCAAACTCATCGTTTAATTCCTCGAAAACCGCCTGGACCTCTGCCGGAAGAGCATCCCAGGACTTTTTGTTCATAACCTTTACAAAAACCATGTTGTACAGAAATGGAGTTCTGGTTAAGCTGTTGACAACTTCAGCCAGCCTGAAGCCCTCCAGAATATCGTTGGGCCCGAGAATTGAATTGACCAGCCCCTGATCCAGTGCCAGATATGATTCAGACATGGGCATGGCATGGGGAACAGCTCCCAAAACCCTCACCGGAGCGGTGCTTCCCCCCACAGCTCTTATTTCCAGTCGCTGCACATCTTCAAGGGACCTTACCGGAAATTTACTCATAATGTTTCCGGGTCCTGTCGCCCAGAACATAAGTATCTTTACTTCAGAAAACTCGTCAATTCCAAGCTGTTCGCGTATCTTTTTGTATCCTTCATGTGCGGTCATGGAAGCAGCAACAGAATTAATATTCTGATACCCGGGAAGCTCAAAGACTTCGGTCAGAGGAAACATGCCCGGTGTATAGGATGGACAGGTACTGCCAATATCAGCTACACCGGCAGCTACTCCATTGAATATTTCTCTTGCTCCGAGCAGAGATTCTCCCGGGTGCAGGTTGATCTTCACCTGTCCTCCTGTCCTTTCTTCCACCTCCCGGATCCATGTTAAGTGCCCGTCAGCCACCTGGGGATGCGAAGCAGGCCAGAAAGTAACCATGGACAGCTCAAGGGGTTTTTTCCTTGCATCATCAGGATCAAGACCATTATCAGTGGAACAGGCGAACATAACCAGGACAAATAAACAACAAAAACTCCAAAAGATAACCGCTTTGCTTTTAATCATTTTTATCCTTCCTGCGATTTTGATATTGACAAGTCCGGGTACTTTTCTCCACACAAAAATTATCAGTTTCCATCAGGCTCGAGCAATAATGTCTTTTAAGCCAAGAAACAAGAAGTTTTTTTCTCACCATGGATAAGATCCTGCAGCCAAAATACGCCGGGGTCTCACTATCCTGGTGTACGCTGTTTCAAACTGAAACAGGGGTAGAAATATATACGTCTTCGCCTCCATGGCTAATTGGGCTGAACATATCCGGACAATAAGGATAAAAAACCGGTTCATGGCTCGATATTGCTGCCCAGAAGCTGCAAAAACCTGTACATCCATTCCGGGTGAGCAGGCCATGCAGGAGCAGTCACCAGGTTGCCGTCTACAACCGCATTGGACAGGGTGTCAGCGGGATCAGTCCAGGTACAGCCGTTGCGCTCCAGATCAGGCTTGAGTGCCGGGTAGGCAGTGCATTTTCTTCCGGCCAGCATTCCGGCAGCCAANAGAACCTGCTGCCCGTGACAAATGGCTGCCACGGGCTTTCCGGCCTGGTCAAAATGTCTGACAATATCCAGAACCCGGTCATTGAGACGAATGTACTCGGGAGACCTGCCCCCGGGAATCACCAGACCCTGATAATCCTGGGGCACTATCTGATCAAAATCAGCGTTCAGGGTAAAGTTGTGCCCTGGTTTTTCCGAATAGGTCTGAGCCCCGTCAAAGTCGTGTACTGCCGTGCGCACCTGATCTCCGGACTTTTTGCCGGGACATACAACCTCCACCTGGTGTCCCACCATGAGCAGCATCTGAAAGGGCACCATTACTTCATAATCCTCCACATAATCCCCCACAATCATGAGGATTTTCTTGGCCGCCATAAACAAACCTCCTTGAGTGATACACATTAAGCCGGGTCAGGGAATATGGCTGGATTGGGCTCTTTCCCGGGCACCCAGCCAACATCTTCCTCCTGCTGCCTAAATGATCCCGTAGAGAGGCCCTCCTCTTACTCCCAGGCTGTCCACCCTCTTCTCCACTTCCGGATCATCCTCCAGCACAGGCGGATGGTATTTTTTCAGACGGGCATCGATGATTATGCCCTTTTCAGCACCCCAGTGTCTGCACCGGACAAAAGCTCCCATGCCGTAAACATCCGTAGCCGGGTCGGAACGGGTGAATACGGCCCACAAAAAATTATCCCAGCAGGCCGAAACAAATGCACTGTCGTCCACCACCACCACCAGAGGAAATCTCTCCATGCCCGGAGTCATATAGAGCCTTTCCCCCAGCCTCTCCATTTCCGGATCGTGTGTATCCCTTTTCTGGGTACTTTCAGGCCCCTGCAAGACCATGATCCCCGGGGCCATGAACCTTGGCTCTGCAAAATCACTGCTCAAGGGAAGTTCTCTGGGCAGCTTCATTCCGAGCTTTCTTTTAATTCTGCCTGCAGCAGCCATGATCAGCTTTGAACCCTGATTTAGGCTTATACCGGAGTAATCCAGGGTATCCATGGTTGTCCGGGTAATAAAGTGCAAGTCCCTGGTGAAGTCCAGCCTTTGAAGCACATGCTGCAGAAAACGCGGAATCCTGCTGGCAGACAGACCAGGGTCATCCTCTACGGCGGCAATAATCAGGTACTTGGCCAGGGATGTCTGACTCTGGCCAAGAAGATTCATGGCACTGGTCAACAGCTCCTGAGGCTGCCTTTCGCTGGCATAAGGCACATAGCTCTCCCGGCCCACGGCCAGAAGCAGGGGATGCACTCCTGCGGCATCCACTGCATGGACCTGGCGCACCCCGCTGAACACCGAAGGTATAAGCTGGGCAGTGAGTTCGTGGATCAGGGTCCCGAAAACAGTATCTTCCTGGGGGGGACGGCCTACTGTGGTGAAAGGCCAGACAGCATCCAGACGGTGATGTACCTTTTCCACACGCAGCACCGGAAAGTCGTGGCGCAGACTGTAATAACCCAGATGGTCCCCGAAGGGGCCTTCGGGGAGTTCTTTGTCCGGCACTATATGACCGGAAATACAGAAATCCGCTTCAGCAGGCATGGGCAGACCATTGGCAGCCCGGACCATTTTGATCCTGTGCCCCGCAAGCACGCCTGCAAAGATCACTTCTGGGACATTTTCCGGGAGAGGCATGACTGCAGCCAGAGTCATGGCCGGAGGCCCCCCCACAAAAACATTGACCCTCAGGGGCTCTTTTCTTTCCAGGGCAAGCTTGTGATGATGGCCTATGCCTCTGTGAATCTGATAGTGCAGGCCCAACTCCTGGTTCAGGACAAAATCATTGCCAGTAAGCTGCACCCGGTACATGCCTGTATTGGAATGCATCAGGCCTGGCCTTTGAGGGTTCTCGGAGTATACCTGGGGCAGGGTTACATAAGCACCTCCGTCCAGCGGCCAGGAAACCAGAGCAGGCAGGCGGTCAATGCTGGTGACACCCCTTGAAACCGGCCCTTTCAGGCTGCGACCCGGCAGTGCTCTGGCCAGAAGGGGTAATACATCCGCATACTTCCAGGGCTTTTTGAAAAACAGCAGTGGGTCTATCTTGAGCTTGAAAAGTTTGTCCAGGGCCTGAAGGGTATCCCTGAAGATGTACTCGGCCCGCCTTGTGGTACCGAAGATATTGCCGGCCATGGGAAAAGTGGTTTTTTTGACGTTGGTGAACAACAGGGCCGGACCTTTGTTTTTGAAAACCCGGCGCTGAATTGCGCCCACCTCCAGATGGGGGTCGACTTCCCTGCTGATCCGGATCAGTTCTCCTCTGGCTTCCAGGTCAGCCAGGCATTGGCGCGTATTCATATAGCCCATGTCAAGCTCCAGTATTTTTAATTAATGAAAAACAGAGGAATTCAGGCTTGAACCTTGGCCCAATGCCCGCTAAAGGTCAAGGAATAAACTTGGAATTGAAATATAAATATTATAACCTGTTGCAGCAAAATTATAAATATGGACAAGATACACGAAAACCAAGACCTGCAATCAACAGGCGCCTACCCCCGCCTGCCCCGGGCGGCTGTCGGGGCAGTAGTCATGCACGAAAAACGCTTCCTGCTGGTCCAGAGAGGCACTCCTCCTGCCCTGGGACAATGGTCCATTCCCGGCGGCAAAATAAGGCTGGGAGAGACCATGCAGGAAGCAGCCGAACGCGAGGTTCTGGAAGAAACCGGTCTCAGGATCAGAGCCAAAGAACCTTTGTTCACATTTGACCTGATCAAACGCGATGAACAGGGCAGAATCCTTTTCCACTACATTATTGTGGACCTACGGGCCGAATACCTGGGAGGTGAGGTCCTGGCCGGTGCCGATGCCATGCAGGCTCGCTGGATCGGCCTGGATGAGATGGAGAGCCTTGATATCAGTCCAACGACACTGGCCCTGCTCAGGGACCTTGCCGGAAAGGAGCAAGGTGTTTCCTTTACCGCCGGATAATGTACACGTTACCTTGCCTCATCCACCTATCAATCCTTTTGATCAGCCAGGCCTTGATAATCCTTCGTGACTGGGGGATCAGAAGAAAAAGCCCCATGAGGTCGGTGATAAACCCCGGGGTAAGAAACACAATGCCAGCGGTAAAAATCAAAAAAGCATCCAGGATATCGTCCGTAGGCGGAACCCCCTGCTGCAGGTTGGTCCTGAGACGGAACATGGTCTGAGACCCCTGCATCTTGGCCAGAAGAGCCCCGACAAAGGCTGTGGCTATAACCAGGAAGATGGTCCATAAGGCCCCGATATGGGTTCCGATTTTGATCAGTACATAGATTTCCACAATGGGCAAAATGACAAATGCGGCAAATAATTTGAACAGCATAATCTTTCCTTGGGCTGTATTCCCGGAACAATATTTTCATTAACTATGCAAAGGCCAGCTCTGAAGGCTTCTACCCGGACACGGGCTGGGTGGAAACTTTTCCTCTTCTCTGGGCAAATCTGGCCCAGTTGGTATATTGATATAAATATAACATTATCCCGGCCTGCATGACCATGGAAATAAACATGGCCATCCAGATTCCCGTGGCCTGCTGCATGACCAGATGGCCCAGCATATAAGCCAGGGGGAGCCGAATCAGCCATGACGCTGCCCCCATTCCAAACATCTGATACAGGGTGGCCCCGGCCCCGGTCAAAGCGCCACCCAGCACCATGGCCACCAGGAGAAAGGGAATAGCAGCCATATTGAACCTCAGGTAATTTACCGTTTCCCGGGTGACTTCGGGATCCGGGGCAATAAAGGCTGCCACAGGTTCAATCACCTGCCACAGGGCCACCGTAAGCAGGCCAACGGAAACAAGGGCAATGATCATGACCTGGTAACCGATCCTCTTGGCTCCCTGCACATCTCCCCGTCCCAGATAGTTGCCCACCAGAATGGAAGCAGTAAAGTTGAAGGCCACCCCTGGAAGGAACAACAGGGATTCCACCCTTAGTCCCGCGCTCATTCCTGCCAGGGCCGTCACGCTTCCCACGGGCAGAGCTGCGGTGATGGCAAACAGGACCAGATATGCCGAATGCCAGACCACCTGCATGAGCCCTGCCGGCCAGGCCACTTTGAACAGGTAAGGCCATGCCCTTTTTACCCAGCGCCAGGGAGCAAAGCTCTTGCGCTGCAAAAAGCCCTGTCTGTACAGGACGATGAGATTAAAAACAACTCCGCACAGTACTGCTCCGAAGGTGGTCCAGGCCAGCCCTTTATATCCCAGCTTGGGAAATCCCCACCAGCCGAGACCCAGAGCAAAATCACCCAGCGTGTTGACCACAGTGACAATCATCATGGAATACAGGGGGATCATGACCCTGTGCTGGGCCCTGAAAAAGGCGTTGCATATGATCAGCAGATAATACCCGGGCAGGATATATAAAAAAACCTGGAGAAGATACCCGGCAATGTGCTCGATATCCTCAGGCACCTGCAGCAGACCCAGTAGCAGATCTTTCAGCAGAAGACCCGCCGCCAGAAAGACAAAGCCCAGAACCACGCCTATTTCCAGGCCCAGGCCGATATACCGGCGAACCCTCAGCATAAGACCGGCACCGAAAGCCTGGCTTATGGCGGCCACGCTGCCGTTGGCCAAGGCTATGGCCACCACCAGGAAGAAAAACAGGGCCTGGGTGATCATTCCCATGCAGGCCTGAACGTCCTTGCCCAGACGACCTGCTACCCATACATCCACGAAGCCTATCAGGAAGTGAAAGAACATCATCAACACCTGGGGCCAGGAGAGGCTCCAGATAGTCTTGTAGGTGTCTTTTCGGAGCATTATCTGAAAACATCCAGCAGGCTTTCTCCCCAGAGGGCCATCATCCAGCACTCCACAACCAGGAGTCCGGCCGTGGCCCCAAAAAGAAAGTCGATTTTCCGAAAACTTTCCTGCAGCTCAACCACCCTAAGAGTGATAAGGCCAAAAGCGAATCCTGCAATTAATCCGAATAGATGCGCTCCCAAATCTGTATTTTCTCCTCCCACCCCCAGCATGGCCAGGAGGGCCAGTCCCAGGACAAAGGCATTGCCCAGAGAAAGTCTGGAGTCTTTGACGGTATGGATGGACATGATACCCACCGCTGCAAAAACAGAGGTGGAAAAACCAATACTGATGTGAGCTGGAGACATGACCCAGGCATTTACATAATTGCCCAGGGCTCCGGCCAGAATAACCAGCAGCCATCCCAGGCCCAGGCCCAGGCGGGAACAGACAGCTATAATAAAAGGAGCGCCAATGATTACATTGCCCAGGACATGAGCAGGATCACCGTGCAGGGTAAGGGCGGTCACAGTCCGCCACCATTCTCCTTCCTGGATGATCCTGGCCGCGTTGGCACTGCCCTGTTCCAGCCAGGGCAGGTACTGCCAATCCATCTGGCCCAGCCCCTCGTATACTACAGTAAAAAAAAGCAGAAGCAGGGAAAGAATAAAAACCGAAGCCACGGCATTTTTCCTCTTGGGTGCAGCCGAGTGAAAATAATGCTCCAGCTCTTTTTCTTCCTTTTCATACTGCCTGATCTCTTCCACCGCCCGGGGTGCCTGCGATGAAGGCACCAGCAGCCGGCCCTCCTGCCATTGATAATCAACTCCCATGGCAATAAGCACCAGCTCCCATTCCTTTTTCTTGGCCCGGCTTCCAGCGGTCAGGCCTACAAGGGCCAGTTCGTTTAAAACATCTCTTTGTGTCTCTGACATAATGGGGGCGCTTCTCAGGCCTTCCTGCGCAATTTGCGCCTATCCCCGACCCTGATGGTCAGTTTTTCCTTATCCATGAATTCCATCAGAGGTATGGCGAATTTGCGGGACAGGCCTGTGAGCTCCTTGAATTCCACTGGACCCATTTCCTCGTTTTCCTGCAGAAACGAGGTGATTTTTTGTTTAAGTTGGTCCACAGCCCCGGCAGAAAAATAAAAATCCTCATTAATCTTCACCAGGACCTTTTCATCCTGCAGAAGACGGAGAACCGGGCCTGCTTCCTTCATTTCCAGGTTCAGATCTTCCAGAAGTTTCTTCACTGTAGGAGGTTGAATGCCGGCCTGCTGGTAAGTCCTGACGACCTTCTGCTTCAGTTGCTCCTGATCCGCAGCCAGGGAAACCCTGTGTTCAGGGAGGCGATAAAATTCCTGTTCGGATATAATCCTTTCGCCGCGCACAAGGCGGTCCAGAACAAAAAAGAACAGCTTCTCAGGGATTTCCCTGGCCCATTTGCCTGCCAGCTCTCCCCTGGATATGCCCTGGCGCATGGGGAATTTACGATGCAGACTCTGCAATTCTTCCAGCATTCCCCGTTCCAGATCCGAAATTGCTTTGCCGCCCACATATATGCGATTTTCCTTGTCCACTAAAAAGACTTCCTGTTTGCCTCCCATTACCTGCAACTTTTTCTGCAATTCCCTGCTCTCCAGATCAGTCAGTATTATCAGCTGGGCCAGGGAAAGTCCCTTGCTTCCGGCAAGTTCCAGCTGTACCTGGATCAGCTCCTCTGCCCGGGCCCCGGCCAGCCTCTCAAGGATCTCAACCTGTGGTGAAAAGCGCTTGATCTTGCCGGCCAGGGGGTTGATAATCCTGGCACCGGCAATGGTTCTAAGAGGTGAATAAGAACGTATAACGCTCCTGTCTCCGTAAACCCCGGCCATGGAATCTTCAAAGCGAACCTGACATACGCAGCGATCCCCGGGCTCCAGCTTGTCCCTGTCCAGCAGATAAATCCGGGCCAGCACTTCTTTGGCCCCGTGGTGGAAATGTACCTGAGTGCGGTGTTTAAGAGGCCTGGGCGCGGACTTGAGGTAGGTCAGCTCCAGATCCCAGACCCTGGATGGGAAAAGCGTACCAGGCCTGGCCAGCACAAATCCCCTCTCCAGATCCTCAACCTCCAGGCCGTGCAGATTGACTGCAGTGCGCATTCCGGCCTGGCTTTCCCGGGTCTGTTCCCCGTGCACCTGCAAGGATCTGACCCTGGACGTAATCTCCTGGGGATAAACCATGACCTCGTCTCCAACGGCGATCTTGCCGGATACTGTGGTCCCGGTAATGACCGTGCCGTGTCCGCGCATGGTGAATATCCTGTCCATGGGAAGACGAAAAAGGTCTGAACGGCGATGGGGCTTGAACTCCCGGGCCATTTTCCGGATATGCACCAGCAGCTGATCTGTTCCATCTCCGGTATGCGCTGATACAGGTATGATGGGGGCATCTTTGAGGAAGGTATTCTGCAGATAATTTGAAACATCTTCCAGGACCAGCTCCAGCCATTCAGAATCGACCATGTCAACCTTGGTCAAGGCCACCAGCCCGATTTCCACCCCGAGCAGGGTGCAGACATCCAGGTGTTCCCTGGTCTGGGGCATGATTCCCTCATCAGCGGCAACAACCAGAAGCACGAAATCAATTCCTGATGCGCCGGAAACCATATTCTTGACGAATCGCTCATGTCCGGGCACGTCAATGATTCCAAGGCGAACTCCGGCTTCCAGGTCCATGAAGGCAAAACCCAGTTCAATGGTTATGCCGCGTTTCTTCTCCTCCACCAGACGGTCACATTCAATACCCGTCAGGGCTTTGATCAGGGTGGTCTTGCCGTGATCGATGTGTCCGGCAGTGCCCATTATTACAGGCATTTTACCTCCTCAACTGCGCATTTTATTGAATCCTTCAGCTGTTTAACCTTTAAACGGCTGAAAAAAACCTGGAGTAGGCCAGATATGTGGCATATATGTCCGCCTTGCTCACAATTTCAAACGGACTGTGCATTCCCAGCACGCCAGGACCGAAATCAATAATGTCCATTCCGTAGACAGCCAGGAACTTGGCCACAGTTCCACCGCCCCCCATGTCCACCTTGCCTGTTTCTGCCATTTGCCAGGGAATTTTTTCGCTGTTCAATATTCTGCGCAGCCAGCCTATATACTCGGCGTGAGCGTCATTGGCTCCCACCTTGCCCCTGTGGCCGGTAAACTTGCAGAAAACTGGACCATGTCCCAGGAGGGAGGCATTGAGCTTTTCATGAACATCCTGGTAGTCTGGATCCATGGCTGCATGAACGTCGGCTGACAGAGCTCTGGTATTGGCAAACATTGTTCTAAGCCTGGTTTCAGGCTCCCAGGCGTCCAAAAGCTCTTCCAGACAGTATTCCAGAAAAAGGGATTTAGCCCCGCAGGAACCTTCGGAGCCTATCTCCTCCTTATCCCAGAAAACCGCCACCCTGGAATGTACTGACGGCTCCGCATCCAGAAACGCTTTGAGCCCGGTAAAAACACAGGCCCGGTCGTCATGGCCGAAGCCTCCGATGAGACCCTGATCCAGGCCTACGAATCTGGCCGGACCGGCAGGTACAGCCTGAAGCTCGGCACTGTAAAGGTCTTCTTCAATAATACCGAACTTCCGGTTCAAAAGTCGCAACACACCATTCTTGACGGCCTTCTTTTCATTGCCGTTTCTTTCTTCATCCGGTTTGCCGGACAGGGGCACGTGCCCCAGGATCACATTCAGTTTTTCAGCTTCAAAGGCCTGGGACAGCCTCTTTTCAATCTGCTTGGAGGCCAGATGGGGCAGAAGATCAGCAACGGTAAACACGGGGTCATTATCGTCTTCACCAATGCTAACATTTACCCTGCTTCCGTCGGTCTTGACCACGGTGCCGTGCAGAGCAAGAGGCCTGGCCAGCCATTGGTGCTTACGTATTCCCCCGTAATAATGGGTCTTGGCCAGACTGATCTGGCACTCCTCGTAAACCGGCCTTTGTTTGAAATCCAGTCTTGGAGTGTCCACATGGGCCCCAAGGAGCCGCACACCCTGAGCCATGGGTCTGTTGCCCTTCCAGGCCAGGAATATGCTTTTGTCTTTGTGCACTCTGAACACTCTGTCCATATGAAATTCTTCTGCAAAACCCCGGGCAAGGACCTGGGAACGCACCCAGTTAATTGTTTCTCTCTCAGTCTTGCATTCACTCAGAAAACGCACATATTCATGAGCGACCCTGTCCATGGCTGTCCGGTGCTTTTTGCTTTTATAAACCTGCCAGCAGTTCCTGGGCTTGAACTCCATATTCTCTCTCCTGTGTCTGTGTTCTGAATCCAGTCGCCTGTTATCTGTCATCCACTTCCTGCAGAGCCTCCTTAAGTGCCGCCACTACCATTGTAAATTCCGAGTCATCAATGGTCCTGGGATCCAGACAGAAAAAATCCTCTTCCACCCGTCCCACCATGGGCGGATCAGTGCGCAGAAGAGCTGTCCTGATCTCATCACAGGTTAGACTGGAGAACTCAAGGCCCACCAGATATGTGGGCAGGTCCTGTTCCGGAAAAGCACCGCCCCCCACACGGGAATAGGCTGGAAAAACCTTTGACCTGACCTGTCCTCCCAAGTGGCGTCTGATCCGGTTTTTAAGTCTCTGGGCCTTATTCTTGAGTTCTTTTTCCCCCATGGTGATCATGCGCAACGTGGGCACTTTCTGCCTGGCCAGTTCAGGATCCAGGTAAAGCCTCAATGTTGCTTCAAGGGCGGCCAGGGTCATCTTGTCTATGCGCATGGCCCGGTTTAAGGGATTTTTCTTGATGCGATCGATATATTGCTTACTGCCGAGAATTATCCCGGCCTGAGGTCCTCCCAGAAGCTTGTCCCCGCTGAAGCAGACCACTGCGGCTCCGTCCCTGACCACCTGCTGTACTGTGGGCTCGGGCATAAAACTAAAACCGTGTGCCTGAAAGTCAAAAAAATTGCCACTGCCCATATCCTCGATAACCGGCAATCCATGCTCCTGGCCCAGCTTTACCAGATCTGCCAGGCTCACCTCTTTAAAAAAACCAATGATCCGGTAATTGGAGGTGTGCACCTTGAGCAGGGCTCCGGTTTCAGGGCCTATGGCCTGTTCATAATCCTTAAGATGAGTCCGGTTGGTGGCGCCTACCTCTCTGAGACGGGCTCCGGATTTGGCCATGACATCGGGAATGCGGAAAGAGCCGCCGATTTCCACCAGTTGCCCCCGGGAAACAATGACTTCCCTGTTTTTGACCAGAGTGTCCAGGGTCAGAAGCACTGCCGCTGCATTGTTGTTGACCACAAGCCCTGATTCAGCTCCTGAGATGCGGCACAGCAGATCTTCCACATGTGAATATCTGCTTCCTCTTTGGCCGGTCTGCAGGGAAAACTCCAGATTTGAGTAGTGCAGGCAGGCAGAAGTAACAGCCCTGGAAGCCTCCTCTGTCAGGATAGATCTCCCTAGATTGGTATGTATGACCACTCCTGTGGCATTGATCACCCGCCTGAAATGCGGACGTGCCTGAACTTTGATAAAGATCCTGAGCCTGGGCCATAGATTTTTAAGATCCAGAGCGTCTTCCCTGGTAATGATGCCTGAGCGGATTTCTTCCCGGCACAGATCCAGAAAGGTGTTGACCAGATCCTTGAGCATGTTTCTGGGCAGCGAGGCAAGGTCCTGTTCTTTTTCCACACGGCCCAGTACCGCATCCATTGAAGGCAGTTTTCGAAATAGTTCGGACAATTGTTCCTCCTGTCGCAGAGATGTCAGATATCAGACTCCAGAGACTGCCCAGCCTGCATGGCGGGGTCATGGACTGTTCGAGTCAATGAATAAACGGAATCCAGCCACTGCGGGAACAAAGAATAAATGTAACCCAGCAGATACAGCGAACCGCACACCAGCACAGGACCATCACTGGACCCCAACCGGGTGAAAAATCCCTGCAGATCATCCAACGGCTCTGCCCTGTGACCCAGAAGAGAAAGCAAATAATTTCTGTCGATCCTCCTGGGGCTGGATTCCATATCCGGAACCAGGATCCTGGCTGCATAAGAATATTTGATCATTTCTGCCAGGGGTTCTATTTCCTTGTCGTTTAAACAGGTAAAGACTATGCTTTTCAGGCTGATATCCTGTTTCTTCAGGAAGTTCAGCAATCCGGACAGGGCTGCGGGGTTGTGGGCCCCGTCCAGAATGATCTGGGGGTCCCGGCTTACCACATGCATCCGCCCCGGAAAAAAAGTTCCTTCCATGGCCTGCAGGCACTTATCCCTATCCAACCGGACATTCCTTTCTTCAGCCAGAAGCTGCCAGGCCAGCACTGCGCTCATGGCGTTATGCACCTGATAATCCCCGCCAAGTCCCAGATTCTGTGGACCGAAACAAAGATCAGGCTGCCTTGCGAAAATTACCCTGCTGCCTTTCCGGACAAAAAAATCTTTGCCCTGATAAAGCATTGCTCCTGCACTGGAACAGATGCTTTTTATCACTGTTTCAGCATGGACATGCGCCTGGTGCGCCAGTACAACCTTTGAACCCTTGTGTACGGCCATGGCCTTGTCCCGGGCTATTTCCGGGACGGTTTTTCCCAATACGTCTGTATGGTCCAGGTCGATGCCGGTAAATATCTGCATTCCAGCACCCAGAGCAGTTGTGGCGTCATGTCTGCCTCCGAGGCCGGCCTCCATGATTGCCAGATCAACCCCGGCCCGCTTGAAAATCAAAACACAGACCAGGGTTAGAAACTCGAAATAGGTAAGTCCCAGGTCATTGCACCTGGCAAGCACTTCTTCTGCAGCATCCAGCCAGTGCCCATCCGGAGCAGGCTTGGCGCATATCCTGATTCTCTCTTTAACACTGACCAGGTGGGGGGAGATAAAAAGACCGGTGACAGCCCCGTGCCTCAAAGCAATATTCTGCAGAAAACAGGCAGTGGAGCCTTTGCCGTTGGTACCGATGATCTGGACCATGTGCGGGTGTTCCGGCTGGATATTTAAAAGGGACAGGGCTTTTTGCATCCTTCCCAGGCCAAGCTCCATGCGAAACAGTCCCAGGCGAGTCAGATAATTCTCCAACGACTTAAAGTTATTAAATGTATGCATTTGCGCTCAAAATATCTTCTTGATCCGAAATGATAATTGAGATAAAATTTTATGTTTATGACTAAAAAAATTAATTTTAGATTACACACTTTATCATTTAAAATCTTTTACAGCTCATTCCATGTGTTGATCTCATGTTTTCCCGGGACATACGATCCCGGAGCATTCCATAAACAGAAGGAGAAAAGGTTACAACCAAATGTCCCTTTTCACAGTACAAGAAGCGCTTGAATACCACAGTATGGGCAGAAAGGGCAAATTGGAAGTCGTCCCGTCCAAGCCCTGCGCCACTCAGAAGCATCTTTCCATGGCTTACAGCCCGGGGGTTGCCCAGACCTGCCTGGAGATCGCCCGGGATGCCCAGCAGGTATTCACTTATACCAACAAAGGCAACCTGGTGGCGGTTATCTCCAACGGAACCGCTGTCCTGGGTCTGGGCAACATCGGCCCTCTGGCCGGAAAGCCGGTCATGGAGGGCAAAGGGGTATTGTTCAAGGCCTTTGCAGATATAGACGTGTATGACTTAAACATCAACCAGAGCGATCCTGAAAAATTTATCCAGTGGGTCAAGATGGTGGAGCCGACCTTCGGAGGGATAAACCTGGAAGATATCAAGGCGCCGGAATGTTTCCAGATAGAAGAAACACTTATAGAAGAGATGAACATCCCGGTTTTTCATGACGACCAGCACGGTACAGCCATCATTTCCGGAGCCGGGCTTTTGAACGCTCTGGAAATCACCGGCAAAAAGATGGAAAACCTGAAAATGGTGGTTTCCGGGGCCGGAGCAGCAGCCATAGCCTGCTGCAAATTTTATTCAAGCCTTGGGCTCCCGCAGGAAAATATCTTCATGTATGATTCAAGAGGCCTGATTCACAGGGGCCGCAAGGATCTGAACAAATACAAGCTGCAGTTCGCCCGGAAGAAGGATACGGGTGCCATGCAGGAGGTTATAAAAGGAGCAGATGTATTCATCGGCCTTTCAGTAAAGGGTCTGCTCTCGCCGGACATGGTCCGGAACATGGCCAGACCGGCTGTTATTTTTGCCATGGCCAATCCGGATCCGGAGATATCCTACACGGATGCCAAAGCAGCTGACCCTGAATGCATCATGGGCACCGGCCGATCCGACTTTCCCAACCAGGTGAACAATGTTTCAGGTTTTCCTTTTATCTTTCGCGGAGCACTGGATGTCCGCGCCCGCAGGATCAATGAAGAAATGAAGCTGGCCGCGGCAAGGGCCCTGGCTGATCTGGCCAAGGAGCCGGTACCTGATGAAATACTTGACGCATACGGGTTGAAAAAGCTGGAGTTCGGCCCGGATTACGTTATCCCCAAGCCGCTGGATGCCAGGATCTTGGAGTGGGAGGCCACTGCTGTGGCCCAGGCAGCAATGGATACAAAGACCGCCAGGAAAATCATCGACCCTGATGAATACAGAAAATCCCTGGGGACCAGATTGCGCCAGTCCCAAAAACGCATCAGGGAGTTCATCAGCTCTTACAATTTAAACCTGTGATTTTAACGGGTCAGTTGATAGCAGCTGATTTTGTTGTTTACGGCCTTGTGCATATCCACTATAAACTGATAACTGATAGCAGTTAACCGATAACCGATAACTGAAAACAGCAGATCGATTCCCAGCCATGCATGAAATGTCCATTGCTCAAAGCCTGATCAGAATCATAGAGCAGGAGATGGTTCGGAACCGTGTGGACAGGCTTGTACGGGTAAAAATCAGCTACGGCCGTATTTCTGCCATAGTGCCCGAGGCCCTCCAGACAGCCTTCCAGGCCCTTACTCACAATACACATCTTGAAGGTGCGGTGCTGGAAACCAGCGAAATTCCCCTCAGGGCAAAGTGCCGTTCATGTTTTCGGGAATTTTCCGGGGGAGATGATCTGTTTGTCATGACCTGCTCTCATTGCGGCGCTGAATTCGGTCACGAGATAATTTCGGGCAAAGAAATGTTCGTTGAAGAATTGGAAGTAGAATAAACAAGAACCAGGGGCAAAAAA
>SL_5KL_010_SEDDRAFT_10000690_pt1 | contig 21680 bp, 15 predicted proteins | sample SodLakKL_010_SED_FD_9118 | JGI IMG/M metagenome (IMG submission 9118) | reverse complement strand
CGTAAGAGCATGAGCTATTCCTAGGGCCTCGACCTGCAGGGTCCGCGGGGCAAGGTGGTCCTCAGCGGTAAACCAAAGCTGCGCCTCCACATGGCCCGCAGAGCCGTGCTGATCACGTTGCTCATGCTCTCCACACGAATGGCGTCAAGAACTGCCTGAACTGCAACCCGAGGCGAGATCCTTCTGCCATCCCGGAGAACAAGGAAGTCCTCTTCCCGGCCAGAGAGCAGTCTGAGATCAGGGCCGCGCGCTCCACACTTGCACCGCTCCGCCCGTCGCGCACCAAGCGCGCCCCGGTCGCCGATCTCATAGCGAACAAACGGCATGACCGCGTTGTACAGGCTTGTCAAGATGATCCTTCCCTCCTGCCCTGGGGCAACCTGCCGCCCCTCGGCATCGAGGACCTCCACCACGCATGTGTCCATGTTGAGATGCATGCGCCCTGAGATCTCCGGGCATTCCCAGGCAACGTTGCCGATCTCCTCGCAGCTGTAGTAGTCGGCCACCGGACTGAGGAACAGATCTAGCAGTTTCTTCCTCACGTGGGGGTACAGAATCTCCCCGAAGGACACGACGAGGTCCGGGCTCGGTGGTCGAACACCTCGCAGCTCCAACTCCTCTGCCAGAAGCTCCAGACAGCTGGGTCGACCCTGAACATACCGCGGCGTTCGCACATCGAGGATCGCCCGCACTTGATCCTCAATCGGCGCGTCTCGGGGAATGCGCACGATCTTGAACAACCCCAGACGCTGAACGACATCCTTTCTCTTCTCCCAGCTCGCGGTGCCCACGTCGACCATGGTCAGAGGGGGTCGAACGCTCGCGTTCTTCCCTATCGCTGCCACCAGTGAGGCACGCCGGAAGTAGGCTTCTCCCTTGGACGCGTACACCGTAAGTGGAAGAGCCGTAGATCCACTCGTGGACGAACGCACGCAGTCCTCAGGCCGTGCAAAGCGGTTCATGAACCCCATGGAGGGAGAGAGAAGAAGAGCCTCCTTCTTGGTGACCGGGAGCCGTGGCAGATCGCTGACACCTTGGAAAGACCCCACGTGCACGCGTGCCTCAGTCCAAGCCTGCTCGTAGTAAGGCACGTCTTGGTAGGCACTCCGCACCACGTATCGGAGCGCACGGTCGACGTCCACCGGAGACTTCGCAAGCTTGAACCTCAGCAGTCGCTCTGCCTGGTTCATCTTCCGCCCTGATGCTCACGGATCACACGCGCAGGTGTGCCGTACGCGAAGCTGTGGGGAGGCACGTTGCGCAGGACGACAGAGCCAGCGCCAACGACAGACCAGGCGCCCACGCGGACGCCCGGCGCGACCTTGGCCCCGATCCCCAAGAACGCCCCCTCTTCCACGATCGAGCCGCCCCCCAGGTTCACGCCAGGGGCGATCTGGGCGAAGTCCTCCACCCGACAGTCGTGGCCGACGGAGCAATGCGTGTTCAAGATGACGTGCGTCCCCACCGCGGCCTCAGCGTTCACCACAACACCCGCGATGGAGATCGTCCCTTGGCCAATCTGAGCATGCGGAGAGAGGGCCGACCAGGGGTGCACCAGCGTCAGAAACAGTCGCCCCTGTCCAGACAGCTTCTCCACGACCTTCGCGCGAGCCCGGTTGTCGCCGATGGCCACGAACACGCGGTCATAACTGCGGTCATGCGCCAGCTCTGTCACCGACCCCACAACGGGGTGCCCGAGAACCTCCCCCTGAGCTTCGTCGTCGAACAGCTCGATGATGTGGCCCGCGCCATGCATGAGCTCGAAGATCTCACAGGCTACCTTCCCGTGTCCTCCAGCGCCGACGATAGCTGCCTTCACGCGTCTTCCCTTCGCTCAGGCTCCACACCGAACATCTCGTTGATGCCCGCTGGACCATAGAGCCCCTCGCGCTTCAGGACAACCACGAGGGTGCGGAACAGCACCTTGAGATCCACCCACAGGGTCCAGTTGTCCACGTACCACAGATCGTGCTCGATCCGCTCCTCCCAGGAGATCGCGTTCCTGCCTTGGATCAGTGCCCAGCCGGTGAGCCCCGGCTTCACAAGAAGCCTACGCATCTGCCGATCATCGTACCGCTCCACCTGGTAGCAAAGCGTCGGCCGGGGCCCCACCAGGCTCATGTCCCCTTTGAGTACGTTCCAGAGCTGCGGAAGCTCATCCAGCCCCCAGGTGCGCAGGAACTTGCCCACCCTTGTGAACCTGGGATCGTTCTCCGACACCGTGTCGATCACCCCACGGCGGGACCCGTGCTGCATAGTGCGAAGCTTGAGCGGGATGAAAGCGTGCCCGTCCTTGCCCACCCGTTCCTGGCGGAAGAACACCGGCCCCCGGGAGTCCAGCTTGAGCGCCAGAGCGATCAACCCGAAGGGGAACACAAGCAGGCACAGCGCAACCGCGGAGAGGAGGACGTCAAGCAGACGCTTCAGCGCCCGTTGAACGCGCATGCCAGTGCTCTCACGATGGCGTCTGTGCTCAACCTCTCCGATCATCACCCCGACACGATACAGCGAAACCGATTATGGTGCAGGGCCCCCCTTCCCTTCGACCATCCTCTAGGTTCGTCCCCTGGAACCGAATCCGTCCGTGGCCTTTGGCCAAAGCCTTTCCTGGGGCCAGCGAGATATGATGTGGCGCCGTGAGACCGAAGTGGCAGCACATTGCCCGTCTGTTGCGGACCCCCCGCGGCCGAAGGCGTCTGCTGCGTGGCTTGCTTGCCCGTATGCAGCCAGTGATCTGGCCACTGGCGTCGGCCTACCGCCGAACCCTAATCCGGCATGTCAGGATCATCGCTGTCGTGGGTTCGTTCGGGAAGACGACCACAACGAGCGTCGTGGCGGCGGCGCTTGGCCGCTCAACCAAACCCAGCGAAGGGTGGAACGCAGGGGTCTTCCCAGCTCTTGAACTCCTGCGGGTTCGCCCATGGTCCGGCCATGCCGTTGTGGAGGTAGGGATCAGTAGACCAGGGACCATGAGAGAATACGCAAAGCTGGTACTTCCTGATGCGGTGATCGTTACATCCATCGGCAGCGAACACGGCTCCACCCTGGGCTCGCTTGAGAGCACACGAGAGGAGAAGGCTGCCATGGTACGTGCCCTCCCCCCCACCGGCCTTGCTGTTCTGAACGGGGATGACGCGAACGTGCTGTGGATGCGTGGGGAGACAAGCGCCGAGGCGATCACCTTCGGCCACGCACCCCACAACGATGTACGGACGCACAACGTTGGGTTTGATCTCATAGATGCCATGAGGTTCACCGTGCACATCGGCGGGGCGGACTACGGGGCGAGTACCCGTCTACTTGGGCGGCATATGGCCTACCCTGTGCTGGCCGCCGTCGCGCTGGTCGGCCGACTCGGGATGGATGTGAGCGTGGCTCTCAGAAGGATCGCGGATCTCCCGCCAGCGCCGGAGAGGATTGAACTCTCCCAAACATCCAGCGGATATCACCTGTTGATCGACACGTTCAAATCTCATCTTGAGACCGTCGAAGCCGCGCTGGAGACGTTCTGTGCCCTCCCTGCGATGCGGAAGCTCGCCGTGATCGGCGAGCTAGAGGAACCACCGGGAAGACAGGGTGACATCTACCGCGATCTGGGCAGCCGACTCGCCGAGCTAGCGTCCCATGTGGTGTTCGTCGGAGGAAAGAAGACGATGAGCCCCCTCTCCTCCGGCGCCAAAGCAGCGGGAATGTCTGGATCAGTGCTCCATTTCGCAGACAGGAGCCCCCGTCGAGCTGTGCAGATGCTGAGGCCTCTGCTTCGTCCCGGAGACCTGGTGCTCATAAAGGGAAGGTCCACACAGAAGCTGGTCAGGATAGCGATGGCCCTCGAGGGACATGCTGTGGCCTGCGATATTCCCCACTGTGCGCTGCAGCCGGGCTGCCGCATGTGCGAGCAACTGTCAGCCCCCCAGCGGAACAAGCTGAGCGATCAGCGCGAGTTCTAGTTCTGATAGAGTCTTCTGTCACGATCCGCTCAGCATGGCTATGCAAGGAGAGAGCATGTGCGGCATAGCAGGGGTAGTCTACAGAGAACGGGATAAGACGGGAGATGAAGAAGCCGTCCGAAAGATGGCCCAGGCGCTCCATCACCGCGGGCCGGACGCCGAAGGCTACCACCTAGCGCCCGGTGTAGGGCTGGGAGTTCGACGCCTTAGCATCATTGACCTCAAGACAGGTGACCAACCAGTCTATAACGAAGACCATTCGGTGGCGGTCGTCTGCAACGGGGAGATCTACAACTACGTCGAGCTATCGCGAGAACTCATGGCTAAGGGCCACAACCTCGCCACCTGTTCCGACACCGAGGTGATCGCGCACCTCTACGAGGAACACAGTGCGGAGTGCGTACATCGACTGAGGGGCATGTTCGCCTTCGCGCTATGGGACGCCCGTCGCAACCGACTACTGCTGGCACGTGACAGGTTCGGTATCAAGCCTCTCTACTACATGGAGACCCCTTGGGGACTCTGCTTTGCCTCTGAGCAGAAGGCGCTTCTTGCCTCCGGGTCTGTCTCACGGGATCTCAACACCCAATCTCTTCGTGATCTCTTCAGCTTCGGCTTCGTGTGCTCACCTGAGACGATGTTCTCCTCGGTCCATCAGGTTCCTCCGGCCTCATACCTGATCAGCCAAGGCGGGAGAGCTTCTCTGGTTCGCTACTGGAGTCACCCGATAGCTTCCGAGCAAGGAGACGAAGCGACCTTCGATGAGGGCGAGTGGGCGGAGATCCTGCGCCGCAAGCTGGAGGAAACGCTCATCCTACACATGAGGAGCGACGTACCCGTGGGAGCATGGCTCAGCGGGGGGCTCGACTCAAGCGCTATCGTCGCCCTGACGCTTAGGCTGACGGAGAGACCCCTCCACACCAGTTCACTCTGTTTCGACCAGGCTCGCCAAGACGAGATCCGCGGGAAGCGAACACTCCTTGACTACCCCGGGTACGACATCGTCAGTCGACTAACGACCTGCACCCGAGACGATCTCAGAGTTCTTCCCGAAGCACTTTGGTACTCCGAAGATCCGACCACATCAGGCCTCGAGGTCCCCCGGCTTCTTCTCGCTGCATCGAGCTCGGAGGACGTAAAGGTCGTGCTCACCGGTGAGGGAGCGGATGAAGTGTTCGGAGGGTATCCGTGGTTCCGTACGGAGAAGCTGCTTCATCTTGCCGGACGTCTGCCTCTGCCGCTGCGCAGAAGTCTGGCCAAGGGGCCTGTACTTACGAGCCGCTTCCGCACAGTTCGCCACCTGCTGGCGCATCCGATGCAACTCGGCCTGGCCCGGTACAGGTGTCTACTGAACGGCCCGAGAGAGATGGCGCCACCCGGCCTGTTCAGCAAAGAAGTGCTGGCAAGCATGCGGGAGGAACACCCCGTCGACGCCGGTGCCGTACCTCCGGAGATATCCAAGCTGCGTGACCCCTTCTCTTGGCTTCAGCACTTCGAGTTCCACGTGCGTCTTCCGTCCCTGGTGATCCCCACACTGGACCGAGGCTCCATGGCCAGATCGGTCGAGGCACGGGTTCCGTTCCTCGATCATGAACTGGTCGAGCTCGCCCCCCGCATTCCTACACGTCTGAAGCTCAGAGGATTCAGGGAGAAGCACATCCTGAGACAGGCCGTTCGCGATACGCTTCCCGGCGAGATCGCGAAGCGCAGGAAGCGGGGAATGAGGGCTCCGGTGCACGATTGGCTTCGGTCCGAGCTGCCCGAGTTCGCAGCGGACATGCTATCTGCGAAGTCGCTGGCGCGCGCCGGCTACTTCGAGCCGCGCCAGGTCGCCCAGATGTTGGCTGAGCACCGCGGCGGTCAGCGCGACTGGGGCTACCCGCTCATGGGGGTCCTGGGCGTGCAGCTGTGGGATCACATGTTCCTGCGCGGCCACGGGCCGCTGACCTCACGAACTGCTGCTCGATGATCAGAACGCTCGGATCACCTTGCGGAACTTCCCTCGTGGACCCAGAGGGAAACTCTCAACATCCTCCGTGCGACAGACCATACCGTCCCACATACCACTTACCGTGCGCTCGATCTTCCGGCGCAGTTTTTCGTCCGGCGAACCATTCCATAGAAGCCGCACGGTCACCAGGCTGGGCGACTCCTGGACGATCTGGAACCGCGCCACAGCACCGCTCAGGCTCTGCACATCTGTGGAGGAGCGTAGCGCGTTGAAGACCAGGTTGGCGGGAACCCGCGGGGATAGCTTCTCCCCATCGGGGCGGATCATGACGTCATCATCCCACCCTTCCACCCTGCCCAGCATCGGCCCCTCGGCCCCGCAGCTACAGGTGCCTTGGGGTTCTCCGAGGAAGAGCGCCCTGTCACCGATCTCGTAGCGCACAAGAGGCATCGTGAGGTTGAACAGGTTCGTCAGGAACACCTGACCTTCATGCCCCTGGACCACAGGCATCCTAGCATCGTTCAGGATCTCCAGATGGCAGACAGCCGAGTTGACATGCATCCGCGAGGGGTCGTCAGGGCACTCAAAAGCGATCTCTCCCCCCTCCACACAGCTGTAGAGATCCACGACCCGGCATCCGAACGCCTGCTGTAGGAGAGCCCTCACATGACCGTGGAGCACCTCCCCGCCGACAGCCACAAGTCGCGCACGCAACGCCAGACCCCGGTCCAGCAGGCGCTCAGCAACGATCTCCAAGGATGTAGGGAATCCCTTGACCAGCTGGGGATGGAAGGCAACAAGCTGTTCTACCTGCTCCTCAACCGGAAGATCAGCCGGCAGTCTGAGGACTCTGGCCAGTCCCGCACGCTGTATCCACGAGCGCCCGCCATGTGGCACCATCGACCCAACCGCTGCAATCGTCAACGGAAGTCGCAAAGAGACATATCTCCTGTACAGGCTCCAAAGCACCAGCTTCTGATAGGTGAACTCGATCCGGTTCATGTGCACTGTTAGCGGAAACCCCGACGAACCGCTGGTTGTAGTGCGCACCGTGGCTCCCACACGCACACCGCGCCTGACAAGTGTGCGCGGATCCGATCCAACCAGCACGCGCTTGTGCATCAAAGGGAGCCTAACCAGGTCTGCGGTCCCCCGTATGTCAGCGGGCCGGACCCCTGCAGCATCGAGCGCGGTGCGATGATACGCCACACGGGAATAGGCCTGGCGGATGAGGAATCGCAGCGCTCTGTCCACTTCGTCCCGGCGCTTGCAGAGCCTCATCCGCAGAACCCGGTCAGGAGCGATCACGTCTGCCTCGTCTGGTCAGCCGTACCCACGATCTCCTCATAGAGCGCATCGCGAAGCTCCAGCACACGCTCGAGATCGTACCCAGCCATCCGGGCTCGGCCGCGCCTGCCCATCTCACGCGCCTCGTTGGGGTGCTCGACCACCCAGGTCATCGCTCCGGCAAGGCTGCACACATCGCCCACTGGCACGAGGATACCCGCGTCGTCACCCACGAGATCCCGTATCCCGCGGACGTCAGCTCCCACAACCGGCACCTCCAGGCAGAGCGACTCCATCACCGTGCGCGAGAGCCCCTCGCGCTGGGACGGGAGGATCGTGGCCACACTGGCACGCATCAGGACCGGAAGATCACGGCGGAACCCCAGGACATGCACCCGCGTCGAAACCCCAAGCTGATGAGCCAGGTCACGGGTTGCCTGTACAAGGGGCCCGACGCCTGCAAGCGCTAAGTGCACATCCTGTCGCTCCATCAGAGCCAGAGCACGTATAGCATCCCTATGGCGCTTCCCTGGGTTGAACTCCGCCGCCATGACAAGCAGCGGCTGCCCATCCTCAAGTCGCAGCTCGTTTCGCGCGCGTGCGATCTCCTCAGCGCTTACGTTGTCGGGGTCGTACCGGGACATGTCCACCCCGATACCGGGGACATAGCGCACGCGGTCGGGCGGCACCAACCTGTATCGCCCTGCTGCGGCCTCGTCCTCCCGGTTGATCACCAGCAAGCGATCCGTCCACCTACCGGCCAGCTTCTCCAGGAGGATGTACAGGAGGTTCCTGAGCGGCGACCGCCCGCTATGGAAGTGGAAGCCGTGAGCGAAGTAGATCGTGCGGATCCTCGGGTCCGCCACCCGTGCGGCCAGGCGACCCAGGAACGCCGCCACCGGGGTGTGCACCTCCACCACCCGATAGCCTCTCTTCCGGATCAGCCGGACCAGTCTCCAGAAGCCCAGGAGGTTTCTCACCGACCACAGCCTGCGCCGGAGCGGCAGATGATGCACCTCGATACCCCGCGCGCGCAGCACCCTCCTCTTCTGCTCGCTCTGGACATTGCAGGCGACCTCGACATCGAAGCCCCGCTCCCGCAGCCGATCGATGTGCGGCAGCAGGAACCCCCGCACTGTCCCCGCGACTGTCGTCACGATCAGAACCCGGTGAGGCTTGACCGCTGACTCAGGCCAAGCTCTCTGCTGCATCGCCTGTTCAAGCAACACCACCGACAGCGCCATCAACAACCACAGATGCCGCTGGTACAGCGCTTCTATTCCCAACGCCAGAAACAGCATGGAGACCCACGCTGCCGTCCCCCCTACCGCCCAGGCCCGCAACGGTCCGCTTGACCTGAGTGCACCGCGCCAGTTTCTTCCCACGCGCAGCAGAAGCAGTGCCAAAGCACCGAACCCGATCAGCCCCATCTCAGCAAGGAACCAGACGTACGTGTTGTGGATGATCCATCTAGACCCGAGATGCCGCGAGACATCCAGGCCGATGCCCCACACAGGAGACTGCACGAAGTGCTCAAGGCCAGAACCGATCTGCTCCCACCGCACAATCACGTTCAAGGGGCTGAGAACGCCTGGCAGGATATCCAGAAGACGTGGGCCAGCCACGGCGAAGATGATCGCAGCTCCACCTGTCAGGACGGCTACAGCAACGACCGCTCGCCGCATCCTGATCTCTCGCCGCGCAGACCAGAGAAGCGTCAGGCCCCCCGCAACAAGGGCTAGCCAAGCCCCACGAGATCGCGTCAGAAGCAACCCAATGCCCAACAGCCCCGAGTTGACCGTCCAGATGAGCGAGACGAGAACCTCACGCCCGGCTCTGATGGAGAGGAGCGCCATCTGGAGAAGAAGCAGAACGACGAGGTACCCGCCAAACGCATTTGGATCTACTAAGAGACCCGAGAAACGCCCATGCCCGTGGACAAAGGCACTTGCTATCCCGCCGTAGTACCAGGCACCATAGAAAACAAGCCCGACCAGGTTCAGAAGTGAGCCCGCTGCCAGGAAGACCCTCAGTGCCCCGTGGGGCCGCTCCCGAAGCAGTACGAGCACCATGTAGAACGAGGCTACCATGACCAGGAGCCCCCCAAACTTGTTCAGCACAACATAGGACGACAGCACACCGACACGCAGCAGGGCGACCACCACCCCCATCGCCACCACTCCGGCAAGCGCCGCAAGGTGACCATCCAGGTTGCTCCGTGTAAGCAGCGTGCCGCCCTTGCGCGTCCGTCTGTCAGTCACCGCCCTGAGCGTGATCAGAGGCAACGTGGCAGCAAGAACGATATCTGACAGCGCCAGACGGAAACCCAACCATCCCTCCGTGGAGAGCTGTACGGAGACAAGAGTTAGCCAGAGGTAAAGCCCCCAGTGAACCCGGGACCATGCTCGCTCAACCAGGTAAAGCATCAGCTTTCGCCCCCCCGCCTCAACCGGCGTAGAACGTGGGCGGCCTGGTAGAGCTCATCCACGGTGACCTCCCCCAGGATCATCAACGCAACTACATAGACCAGAGGCGAGACCAGGGTGGTGCCAACTCGCGCAGCCCAATGGCCACCAAGCATCCCCCACCCCACCCAGAGAAGCCCTCCCGCAAATGCCGACGCCAGCGCCGCTGCTAGCAGGCTGCGCCAAGGGAATCTCCAGCGAAGCAGCGTCCTGGTTCCCAGGTAGACAAACACAGGGTACACGCCGTAGCTTAGCACCGTTGTAGCAGCCGCCGCCATGTACCCCCAATGAGGAACCGTGATGATGTTAAGCCCAACATTCACGAGGGCACATAGGCAAACCCCTCCGAGCATCGCCACCGTCCTGCGCGCAAGGAGGAAGCCCCTATGCCCCAGCTGCCCCAATGCCCACAGGCCATCCCCAGCGAGCACCAGCGGCATGACGAGTGCTCCCTCTCTGTATGCCGGAGCCAGAAACAGCCGGGCCAGGTGTGGCGCCAAGACTGCGAGCGCGGCTAGACAGGGCATGAAGACCAGCAGCAGCGTCCGTGTGCTTGCCGTCACAAGGGCCTGCGTCGGCGCAGGCCCTTCCTTCGCCCACGCGTGCATCACCAGCGGACCGGCAGCCGCAAGGAGCGGGATGAACAGAAGTCCCGCTCCACCGTCGGCCAGAAAGTAGTTCGAGGAGTAGATGCCCACAGCCTCACTACCCCAGAACCATTGAATGACAAACCGATCCCCCATGTTGAGGATCTCCCTACCCGCTGCCCATCCGACAAGGGGCAGGCCGTAGCTGGCCAGGCGTAGAGCCGACGAGCGTCCCATCGAGCTTCCCTTCCTGCCAGATCGCACAATTCGCTGTCGAAGTCCGAGATCTCGCCCGATCGCACTTCCCACCACAACGGTCGACAGAAGCAGTCCTGCGAACGCGCCAGCAACGCTTCGCTCAACTAGGAACAGATACGTGATCGCCAGCCCCAGACCCAGAACGGACCGCACCGCCTCCCACAGCGTGTAGCGCCTCGCCTGTAACCCCGCTTGCAGCAAGGAGTTAAGCGTCCCATACACGACCCCTGCAGCTACCCAGAGCGCGACCCAGGGCAGCAGCCCCCGGAAGTCAGGCGGGACAACACCCAGGATGTACACAACAAGGGCCACCAGAAGCGGTACGGTAGACGTACGCAATGCGAGTCCCAGAAGGCCGAGGATGAAGCTATCCTCTCTCTTCTCTCCCCTCTCCTCGAGAAGAAACCGGATCGCACACTCGCGAAGCCACCCGGAGAGCAACGCCAGAGCAATCCCCCCAGCGGCCAGAGCCAGCGCGTAGATTCCGTACGCCTCAGGTGTGAAGAGCCTTGTGAACAGACTAACCGTAGCCAGTCCCACAGCGGCAGGGATGAGCCGCGCGGGAAGATAGGTCAGGAAGTCCGCCCTAAGGCGCCTCTCGAGTTGGCCTTCGCCCGATAGGGGGTCGTCCACTCTCGGTGCGGCATTTCTGTCTCTCGCGTTCACGCTGAGATGATAGCTCTGCAGAGGGCATCAGCTGCGTACCCTGATGCTATCACCACTCCCTGACACACATGTCAGAAGCGTGCATACAGGGCCACGGCGATCACGCCGAAGACGCACTCGATCCCTATCAGAACCAGGACCAACGTCCGCTCAGTCGCCCCGCCCATGAGCTTCAGTACAAGCTGCGGCAAGCTCACCGGCCCGTGAGCCGGACAGCGGAGTCTTCCGTCCTCGCCGAGCTCCCCCGCCCAGCCCTTGGTAGGAAAGCGATGGAGCGCCTTGCACGCGAAGTCGAGCACATATGGGATGATCACAATCACACCGGCGCCCTGGAATCCCCCAATCATCACCGACGCCGCGACGATCGCTCCAATGGAGAGCGTCCCAACATCGCCCACGAACACCCTCGCCGGGTACCAGTTGAATGGCAGGGCCCCCAGAATCCCCCCGCAACCAGCCATCAGGAGCAGAAGCGAGGTGGGTCTGTCCACCGTGGCGGCAACGATCGCGAGTGATCCCATGGCCACAAGCCCCATGCCTAGTTCCAAGCCGTTGTACCCCGCCAGCATGTTGACAGCATTGGCTGCACCTGTGATACCGATCGGGACCAAGAGCAGCGGGTACAGAATGCCGAACTCCACGTGCCCCAAGAGAGGCAGATCAACCCAAGTCCGACCGATCTGCACCGCAGCAAGCGGCAACGCTGCAACCAGAGGGAGCAGCGCCTTGACCCACTGCCGGATGCCCATCAGATCATCTACAACTCCGATCAGCGTGGTGAGGAGCACCGTGCACAGGACCGCCAGGAGGTACACGTAGTCCACACTCATCACATGCGGCAAGAACGTGGTCACAGCAACCGACAACACCACACCGGCACCGAATCCAGCCACCACGATGAAGCCACCCATCTCGGGTATGGCCGGCTGCCCGGGCTTGTGTACATCATGACCGACAATCCCTGCGTTCCTTAGCTTAGGGATCATGACCAGCGCAGCAAGAAACGAGGCAAGGAGCGAGCAGCCTCCAACAAGAAGAGTCACACACCACCTCCGACTGATCGAGATCGCATCGCGTGCTGCAGTCCAGCACGGACACACGACCGTTCTGAGGGGGGCCTCCTAATCCCCACAGATCTAAGACTCTCCAAGAACTGCATGATACAGAGCAAGGGTGCGCTCGTACATGCGTGCGAAAGTGAACCCTTCCTCGTAGCGCACACGTGCACGCTGCCCCATGGAAGCCCTCAACGCAGGATCCTCGATCAGCTGTCTCAACCTCTCTCCCATCGAGCGATCATCCCCGCGGGGAGTAAGGTAACCCGTCTCCCCCTCCGATACGGCTTCCCGCACGCCGCCCACATCCGTGGCAACAGCCGGCAGGCCAGCCCTCATCGCCTCGATGATCGACCGAGGAAGCCCCTCCCACCTGCTTGCCAGGGCAAACACCTGCGCTCGTGCGAGGCACTCAGCCACATCATAGCGTGCGCCGATGAAAGCAACCCGATCCGAGAGGCCCAAGCTGTGTGCAAGCTTCTTCCCTTCGGCAAGCTTCGGCCCTTCTCCCACGAGGGTCAGAGACCACGGCTGGTCATGTAGATGCGCCAACGCCCTCAGAAGGGTGGGTTGGTCCTTCTGGCGTTCGAACCGCGCCACGCTGATCAACTCCGGAGGGTCCACACCGGGAGACGCGCGGAGCGAGTCCGGCACATCACACACACCATTGTGGACGGTCACCATCCTATCGGGAGCAACGACACGTTGCCGTATGGCCAGCTCTCGGTCGAAGTCCGAGACAGTGATCACGCGAGCTGGCAGCGTGCCCACCGCCCGTTCCGCCACACGGTACACCGCAGCGGCCAGTGGGGTCACCCCTTGGGTGAAGGCCCATCCATGCGCGGTGAACAGCACCGGAATTCCGAGACGATGCGCGGCAATACGGCCCAACCAGCCGGCCTTGGCCGAGTGCGTAGATACGATGTCTGGGTTCAACCTCCTGAGCGCGTGGCCGATCTCCCGAAGCGCCAATCCATCTCGAACAGGCCGTATGGGGAATCGTAGCGGCCTCCTCAGATGGCGTAGTGAGATGGTGGGAACGCGCTTGTTGCCGAGTTCATCGGTGAACGGCCCGGTCCCCCCCACAAGAACCGTGGGGAGATGCCCGTCCGCCAGCAGGGCAGAGCAGAGGTCGCGCACGTGCACCTGCACGCCCCCGACCACATCCGCCCGTGTCAACAAGAAAACGATCTTCAATGCCTCCGCCTCACTATGGCCCCCATCGTCGCCTGCCCATCGTAGCAGCCGCTCTCCACTCACGCACAAGGCTCGCCTGGCACTGGTGCAGTGCGGGAGAGCTGGCTGGACGTCACACCCAATCCATGAGGATCAGCAGTCTCAGAACCAGATTCTCCAGCAACGTCTGGCGGCGGAGTTCGGTGGTCAGGGCGTAATGGATCCTGGCGCCGAAGGACCGCTTCCGAGAGACAAACCGCTCAAGCATAGCGCGCTTCCGTGGTTCAAGGCTCGCCCCGTGTATCCGCAGCAACTCCCGTGCTTGTTGCGTGATGATGTGCCTGTTCCTGGTACGCAAGAACCGCCGCAGCCTCCGCGACCATCTGGTAAAAGGCGTCGCCGCGCCCCCGACGACATTCGCCGGCTGCTGCCGGTAGAGGAGCGTCGGATGGTCATCGTAGACGACCTCGCCCACCCCCGCGATCACCTGGTAGATCCACCAGTCGTGCATCCGGACAACCCTCGGGAACGCTTTCACGATGTGCTGGTGGGCAAGACGGTTGAACACCATCGTGCAGCCAGGAGCGATGTTCTGCACAAGCGCGTTCTCGAAAGAAGGCCGCGGCCGGACCTTCCCGTAGACCCGAAGTGGGCGTAGTTCCTCATCCACAAGCACCTGATCGGAGCAGTAGAGCGCAGGCGTGCCTGCGGCCGTGAACGGCGTGAGCTCGGCCACGGCACGACTGAGCTTGTCCTCCTTCCACACATCGTCCTGATCGCACAAGGCGAAGAACTCGACGTCGGGATCCACCTCTCGCAGAAGCGCGAAAAAGCTCCGCACGACGCCCACGTGCTCCCCATAGATCACCCGCACGCCGGGCAGCGACTCGCAGCGGGAGAGCAGCTCCCTCGTGCGGTCGGTCGAGCCGTCGTCCCGCACAAGGAGGCGACAGCTCCTATGGTCCTGTTCCAAAACGCTTTCTAAAAGGGCAGGTAGGTACAGTTCGCCGTTGTAGGCGGACAGCACCACCTGCACCACATCGACATTCGTTCTCGCCATGACTACTCATCATTGTAGTGGCTTGCACACGTAGTGCTCATGCGAGGGCTCCGCGTGGGACACAAACGACTCGAACTAGGCATAGAACTCCGCTATCATACTCCGCGTGATGAGCTCTTTCCTGGCTTGGGCCCCACGATCTGCCTTGGTGCTGCTGCTCGTTTTGGGAATCGCTGTGCTGGGCGCAGGTGGATGGGAAACCAAGCCCCACCCCAAGGTGGAGTGGGCTCTGCTCGAGCTTGCGGCTGGCCCGACGGCCCCGGAGGAGGCTGCTCCGGCCGGTGTGGAAGCCAAGGACGGCCGCGTCAAGGCTGTCGTCGAGCACGCCCCCTACGCGCCTGACATTTCCGCTCGGCTGACGGCGCTCGGTGCCAGAGTCGAGGCCACCTACGCTGGGCTTACTGTAGCCTGGCTTCCGTCGGAGGCGCTCCTCCAGGCGGCGGCACTACCGGACATCATCTACATCCGCCGTCCGCACGCGCCGGTACGCCTGTCCATGCCCGCGCCGCGTCTGGTATCCGAAGGGGTGACCCTCCTTGGCGCTAGCCTCTTTCACTCCAAAGGGATCCTTGCCCAAGAAGTGCGGGTGGCGGTGATCGACGTTGGCTTCGGCGGCCTGTCCCAGTCCCACCGCGTCGGGGAGATCGATGCCGATGCCATCGTGTGGACGCGCGATTACACCGGCGACGGCCTGGAGGCGGGCGGCCCGCACGGAACGGGCGTGGCCCAGATCGTTCACAACATAGCCCCTGAGGCCGAGCTGTACCTGGCACGCATCGGAAACGAGGTCCAACTGGCCCTGGCCGTGCAGGAACTGATCGACCACGAGGTGGATATCGTCGTCCACTCCGTGGGCTGGGTGAACACCGACTTTGGCGACGGAACCGGCGTGCTGGCGGACATCGTCGGTGAGGCGCTTGCTGAGAGCATACTCTGGGTGAACGCCGCCGGAAACCACGCCCAGCAGCACTGGCTAGGGACTCCTGAGATCGGCGCCGACGGGTGGCTGGAGTTCGAACCGAGCATAGACGAGTTGAACCTGATCGTCGACATCCCTGGACAGATCCAGGTCGCGCTCACATGGGACGAGTGGCCCGAGGCGACCTCGGACCTCGATCTGTACCTGTTCGATCAAGAGGGCAACCAGGTGGCCGCCTCCCGCGGGAACCAGGGCGGAGGCGCGCCGCCGACGGAGATGGTGAGCCACACCGCCGAGCGCGGGCGGTATTCCGTACGCGTGCGGGCAAGTCATGCCCCGGAACCGATACGGATCGAGATCTTCAGCCTGGGCCATTACCTGGACCCTCACGTCCCCGAGTCCAGCATCCTCGCCCCGGGCAACGTCGATGAAGTGCTCACCGTAGGCGCGATCGGCCTCCGGAGTTGGGACACTGGGCCGCAGCAGCCCTACAGCTCGCAGGGTCCGACCAACGACGGGCGGCTGAAGCCTGACATCATGGGGCCGGACGCCGTAACGAATTTCGCGTATCCCCGTTTCAGCGGTACCTCGGCCGCCGCCCCCCACGTCGCCGGGATGGCTGCGCTGCTCATCTCCCAGGCGCGGCGGGAGGGAGGAGAACTCAGACTCGACGACCTGAGAGAACTCCTTATCCGCTGGGCGGTGGACATGGGCGAGCTTGGCCCCGATCCGGTGTATGGTCACGGCCGCCTGCGCGTGCTGCTTGAGCAAGCCCGCGCCGAGCGGGCGATCCTTACGCCGGACGGTGAGGTGGCGCCGGGCGACACGGTCTCCGTGGAGGTGACCGTGCGTATGCCGGCCACACAAGTCGGGGGGTTGGAGTTACGTGAGTCCGTTCCCAAGGGACTGCGGGCCCAGATCGAAGACGACGGCGCGGCCGATGCCACCACGGAAGACGACGAGGAGCTTGTCTGGATCTGGCGCGCGCTCGCCCCTGGACAGGTGCGCACGGTGTACTACATGGTGACCCTCCCGCTGGGCACCGTGGGGAGAAGATACACGTTCTCCGGCGAGCTCAACCGCACTCCGGTGGAAGGGGAGAGCACCCTGACGGTGCAAGCTGTGCCCGAGGAGCCGCCGGAGGACGTCAAGGCGCTAGCCAGTCCCAACCCAGTGGATCAGGGGCGGACCGCCCGCTTCTCCGTGGACGGCACCGACCCATGGACACTCCGCCTGTACGTGCACGATACTTCCGGCCGCCGGGTGTACGACAGCGGCTGGCAGCCAGGGCCAACCTACCAGTGGCACCTGCAGGACGACCGGGGCCGGATCGTCGCCGGGGGGTTATACCTCTACTGGCTGGAGATTCGGACGATCAAGGGAGAAACACTGCGCACAAGCGTTGAACGCCTGCTTGTGCTTCGCTAAGGCAAGTTGATGGGGGTGTGGGCAATCATGAGTAAAGAACGGATCGGTGCATGGGTGGCCTTGGCGCTGCTTACGGTGTCCCTCGGAGCGACAGCAATGGCTGACACTCCGGGAGTCGGGGCGGCGGCGTTCCTCCGCCGCGGGGTCGACGCCCGCGCCCTGGCCATGGGCGGAGCACACGTGGCGGTGGCCGATGGCTACTCGGCCCTGTACTGGAACCCCGCCGGCCTGTCGCGGGCGGAATCGCCGCTGGTAGGGGGCATGACGAGCGAGCTCTTCGGGGCGAAGATCTTCCTGAACTACATCTCCGGCGTGTACCCGTGGCAGCTGGGCACCCCTGAGCAGCTTCCGACCGAACCACTCGTCGGCGGAGAGGGCGGGCCTGAGGACGAAGCCGACGCGCCCGCGTGGCAGCTGTCTACTGAGCTAGAGTCAGTGCGGCTGGCGTTCGCCGGCTCGTTCACCGAGATGGCTACCGAGGTGCACGCGTTCGACGAGCGGGGTAACCCGATCGGGCTCATTCGCTACAGCGAGGCCGTGTACGGCCTGGGCGCCGGCGCGTGGGTTCCAGGGCTCGGCCACGCCGGGGTCGCTGGCAAGGCGTACTACTTCGTCGCCCCTGCGGCCGGGGTCGACGGCAGCGACGCGACTGCCTTTGGCCTCGGGGTCGACGCCGGCCTGGTCGCCCCCGTGTGGCGTGGGCTGTGGCTCGGGTTGTCGGCATCGGACATCGGAAACAGCCGCATCCAGTGGCGCAATACCCTGTTGGAGCCGACGGACAAGGTCGCGGGGCGGTTCACCGCCGGCACCGCGTACTACGCCCATGACCTCTTCTTCGACGATGACCGGCTCATCGCCGCGCTGGACGGAACCTGGGAACCACTGGTGGAGACGCGCGCGCTGCGCGCTGGCCTCGAGTATACGGCGGGGTTCCTTTCACTGCGTGGCGGCGCCACGCTGCGCCAGGACATGCCCGTGTCGTTCTCCGCTGGAGTTGGCGTCCAGATGATGCAGCTATCGATCGACGCCGGATGGGTGCAGACCACGGAGTTCGGGAGTGTCAACGAGGGCGTGGGCCCCACCCTCGTGGTGTCGGCTAGCTTCAAGTTCTGAACCAAGCGTTCCGACTGCTACACAGACTCGGGAAGAGAACACAAGCTGAACGGAAGAGGCGATCTAAGCATGTCTGGCTGAAGATTATGCCATTGCAATCGATGTGCCGTTTGTTCTCATCGGCAGCTCTGCTGGTGTCGCGTCGGGTTAATCAGTGATCGGAATATGGCGTCCGCAGGCCTGGTTCACTGGAACACCTTCCGCTCCCCTCTTGAACAGTCAAGGGTCTTTTTCCGGCCACACGGAGTTCCTGACATCCATACCTGACCCGACTTTGACACCGTGACCAGGAAGAACGTAGGACAGAAGGCAACAACCACCTTGTGAGGGTGTGGTGTGGCACTACGGGGTGGTGTCGCTGGGGGTTAGGTCTAGTCGAGCCGCTCCAGGCGGCGAGGCGCTCTCATCCCGACGGCGTGGAGGGCCGGCATCGCCTGGGCCGGGATCTCGTCCCGCAGGCGGAACGTCTGCCCGCCCTTGCCGCGCAACACGCTCACCCGCACCCGCCCCAGGGAGGAGAGGAGGTCGGTGAACGACCCCTGCCAGCCGAGCTTGGCTAGCCTCGTGCGGAGAAGCTGCCGCAGGACAAACGCCAGGAAGCAGACCATCACGTGCCCCCGGATCCGACCTTCGGTCCAGTGGTAGATCGGCCGTAGCTCAAGCGGGGTCTTCAGGACCCGGAACGCCTCCTCGACCTGCCACAGGCCCTTGTAGGCACAGGCCACTTCGCTTGGGGGAAGCTCAGTGTTCGTCCGCAAGACCCACTTCCCATCGTACCGGGCGTCGTGGGCGATCTTGGCTCGGTCGAGGGTCACCCGCTCCCCCTCCACCCGCACGTACCTCCGCGCTGCTCCCCGGAGCAGGTTCTTCGCGCTCCCCTGGGCGACCTTCTCCTGGAGGTGGTCCAGGATCCCCTCCCGGTTCCTTCGGTCCTCCTCTGCTCTGAGGGGGTTCAGGCACACGAGGTACCGGTCCTGGGAGGCCTCGATCTTCACTTCCTTCACCCGGAGGTTGTCGGCCACCACGTGGTACCGTCCAGCCTGCCTGAGCACCTCGTCGGTCACCCGCTTGTTCCCTCGCAGACGGGTGGCCACGATGTAGGGAAGTCCCGCCTCCCGCATCGCCTCGAGGTTCCCTTCCGACACCATCCCCCGATCACAGCACAGGACCGCACGGGTCACCCCCAGAACCCGCTGGAGGTAGAGGAGCGCCTCCCGGAACGCCGCCGGGTCCGCCGTGTTCCCCGGAAGGACGAGGTGCGCCACCGGCAACCCGTCCCGGGTCACCACCACCCCGAGGGCCAGCTGGCGCCGGTCCCCCCGCTTGTCCCGCGAGTACCCGAACTGGGCGAGATCCTCCGGGTGCACCCCCTCCACGTAGGTCGAGGTCGTGTCGAAGTAGAGAAGGTCCGTGTCCGTGAACAGGTCCCGGTGCCGGGCGAACCACCCCTGCTCGAGGGACTCCTTCTTCTCGGAAAGGACATCGAGCGCCCGGTAGAGATCGTGGAGCTCGACCTCCTCGAACCCTGCCCCGTACACGTCGTCGCTCCAGGCGTAGGTTGCGCACTTCGACCCCGGGGAGGCGAGGCGCCCGAGGACCATCAGGTAGACGGCCTTCGCCACGGGCTCCGGGAACAGGGCCTCCCGCAAGACCGGCCCCAGGGTCTCTTCCCACAGCCTCCCCCACACCAGCTGCGGCCCCCAGGTCTTGGTCACAACCCGGGTGCTCTCGTCCACCACCAGGGCCTCTTCTTCGGCGTACCGGCGGGCCGTCGACACGAGCCGCCCGAGGTCGGCCTGGAGCTTGGGGTCGTCGGCTCGGCCCAGGGTGCACAACACCCGCTGGCGGGTCTTGCCCTCGACCCGCTTGTTCTCGACGAGCTGGAGGTAGGTGACCACGGACCCGTCCTGGTTCCGGCGCTTCTTCTCGCGGACGAACATGACACCGCATGATACAGCCCCCTCGCCAACATGAGAAGAGGACACGTGTCATCCCCGTGGCACCACATCTGCATCCCAAACTTCGTCCTGAGACCTCGGAAACACCGTCAGGATGGAACTGAGGTCCCCAAAACAGGCCTCAGGCTGTCAAAGTCGGGCCTGATAAGGGAATACACAGAATATAGCGCTTCTGCTGTTCCACCACCTGTTCTTTTCTGCTACACTGGCTTGGACCCGCACAGGCGCATACAGACCCACCGCTACGCAGGTGCTAGCGTGGGTTAGTCGCGTAGCGCCTTGGGTTGGCTGACGAAAGGAGGTGGAGCGGGAGTGAGTAGACGTTGTCTTGTGTGGGCGCCGGCGGCCGCGATGCTGGTGTTCCTGGCGGGATGCCGGGGCATGCGGCCTGATGAGCCGCCGGTGGCGGAGTTCACCTACACGCCGGAGGAGGTACGGGTGGGCGAAGAGGTGCAGTTCGACGCCTCGGGCTCCTACGCGCCCGCCGGCGAGATCGTCATGTACCTCTGGGAATTCGGCGACGAGCAGACAGCAAGCGGCGTGATGACGACCCACACCTACGCGGAGGTGGGCACCCCCATGGTCGTCCTCACCGTCGCCGATGACGGCGGGCGACACGGGGAGGTTTGGGAGACGCTCAACGTGCTGCCGGAGGCGCCGTGAAGGCGCTTGGGACATGGGACTGCGCAGGGCTAAGCGCGGCGGGACGGGCAGTTTCCCGTATTAGTGGGGAAGCTGAGAATGGTTTAGGGCTCTCAGGGTAAAGGAGATGGTCGTGAAAGGCAAGAATCAACGTAGGTGGGTACTCAGTGGGCTCATCGCACTCCTGTGCGTTGGGCTGCTGGCGGGCACGGCATGGGCGGATTACGACGCCCAACAGGTAATCCCAGGGTACGTCTGGAACCCGAACCAGAACACATACTGGGAGACAATTCAGAAGGCCGTCGATAATGCGGACCCAGGCAATCTGCTTGTGGTAGCACCTGGGGTGTGGGAGGAGTTCATCGTTGTGAATGTAGAAGGGCTCATTCTCAAATCCCACGAGAAGCACGAGGCGGTGATCGTGCCTCCGGCGGATGCGCCGCTTGTGGCTCCGGAGGGTCTTTACGAAGCCGTTTTGGTTACGGTTGCCGCGAAAAATGTGGTCATTGACGGGTTCACGCTCAGATCGTTGAACCCTGCACCCGCCTCGGCAAGCGCTGGGCTCGGCGTATCGTCGGACACCGCACAGCAGAATGAGTTGGTGACACCGCTGGCCGATGTCGTTGCGCTAGACAATGGAAACAATGAGTACCAAGCACAGACTGCCATCTTTGGCGATGGGAGGGGGCTGACAGTACCCTACGGCGATGTGGATGGCCTTGAGGTCCGGAACAACATCATCGAGGGGTTCCCGGACATGGGCGTTTGGGTGAGCCGAAGTCTCGGTCAAGTGAGGAGCGATGGCGCCATCACCGGCGTGGTGGTGGAAGACAACACCATCAGGCAGAGCTACGATGGCTTCGTTTTCGGGTTCTACATTCAAGGGGCCATCGGGCACGTCCTGAACAACACCGTGGAGGAGGTCGGGGCGAACCAGATCCAGCCCTACGACGCGCTGGCTGCCGCGGGCGAAGGGCTGGTCAGCGACAACACCATCTCAGCCCGCCGAATCGCGGTCTGGCACAACTACGACGAGAAGGGCGGCCAGTGGACCTACAGCGGGAACACGCTTACGCGAGACCCCGCTGGCACGTGGTGGCATGGTATCAGGGTCCAGACCGTCTACAACGATCCTACCCTTATCTTTACGGGCAACACCATTGATGGC
>SL_5KL_010_SEDDRAFT_10000689_pt1 | contig 21693 bp, 16 predicted proteins | sample SodLakKL_010_SED_FD_9118 | JGI IMG/M metagenome (IMG submission 9118) | reverse complement strand
TTAAGGCAATATTAAAACAATATTAAGACAATATTTTGTACAATATTTTGTCAATTATAGTTTTATATTTATAATAATTCGAGATATTTTATTAAATTCCTCTCTATTTGTATATCTTTATTATTATTAAAAAAATTAGTCTATTAAAATTATTCTTTCTCTTCTCCGGTTCATCAAATGCCAATATTGATATGCTAACGATTAACCGGTCCCCCGCTCATTAATTTTTTGCAAGAACCGAGATTTAATGCCTTAAAATAAAAATAACGAGAGTTAGCCGACAGTAAAATAAAAAATGAGTTTAGTTCTTGGTGGTTTTTGTCGAAAAAACAGGGGGAACCCGGTACCAACCAATGTCGCTACCAGCCAATATCACCCGGCAGTAGAAATATATTTCAACTTCTTCTTAACTTCCTCCTTAACGGCAGCAATTGAAGGCTTCTGCAGTTTTATCTGATCATGGATATCAGGATTCTGACTGATCTGCTCTCTTAAAGTATCGGTATAAACCCTTTTCAAGCGAGTACCGATGTTAATTTTCTGGATGCTGCCCTGAGATAATCTTGCAAGATCTTCATTACTAACCCCCGAAGAGCCGTGTAATACCAGAGGAAGATCAACCAGTTTCCTTATCCTGCTTAATCTTTGATAATCAATTTCAGCTCTTTGTTTCTGCATCCCGTGCTGTGTCCCGATAGCTATTGCACAGGCATCAACATCTGTTTCAGCCACAAATTTTTTAACCATTTTCGGTTCTGAGAGGACCATACCTCCCACATCTTCTCCTTCCTCGCCTCTACCAACTCTGCCTATCTCACCTTCGACGCTGACTCCTAACGGACGGGCAATCTTAACTATTTCCTTTGTTCTTTTCACATTTTCATGATAGGGTAGAGTGGAGCCATCAAACATCACTGATCTGTAGCCAGCCTTAATGGCTTTCAGAATAGTAGCAAACTCAGTGGCATGGTCAAGGTGAAGGCAGACCGGTCTGGGGTTTTTTGCTGCTTTGATTGAAATAACAGCAGCCAGCTCCTCTAAGCCTGAGTGCTCCAGAGCAGACATACTGGTCATAACAATAATCGGCACCTCAAGTTCCTGGGCAGCGGATAACACTGCGATGGTATCTTCAATATTATAAACATTAAAAGCTCCTACTGCATAATTGTTTTGGCGAGCCTGCTCCAGCATATCATTCATATTTACCAGACTCATCTTATCCCTCCAGGGTAATGCCAAAATTTTTATAGCGAAAAATTTTCTGCTGTGCTGCTGAAAAAAAGCAAGGTTAGCAAAATAAGATAGCTACTGCCTCTAAAAACATTTGTCTTCTTCACTCTGTAGATTATCAACAATTTTATTATAATTTCTACGATAATAAGTAAGATTATTTTTTTCATTATGTATTAACTGAGCATAGAGAGCTGCTCCGGTAACAGGTTCCAGCCTGGGCCTAAAAATTTTAATATTATCTTCATCCAAAAATTTTTTAAAGGGAGCCAGGATATGACTGCCTGCTTTAAAAACACCGCCAGAATAGGAGACTTCAACTTCCTTATCACTAAAATCAAGCTTATTAATAATTGCCCTGACCGTCAAGCTGTGTTCTTTAGCTGCTTCGGCAAAAATTCTTTTAGCCTGAGAGTCTCCCCGATTGGCGGCTCTGCTTAATAGGGGGGCCAGGGCGGCTATTGCATCTCTGGTTAGACCGACCTCATCATAAATTTTTGAAATAAAATCCAGATCCCTCTCCAGGGCAAATTCTTCCCTGATTATATTGTATATAGGTGTTCTTTCAAGCCGTCCATCAGCTTCCTTGCCAAAGAGAGAGAGCATTTTTTTAGCAATCCAGTAGGCAGAACCTTCATCTCCGCAAAAATATCCCCAACCGCTGGCTCTGGCACTATTTCCCGAACTGTCACGACCAAAACCGATAGCTCCGGTTCCGGCTACGATATTAATACCGGGCTTGCAGGCCAGAGAACCTGCCCAGCCAGCTTCCACATCATTACCACAGCTAAAGTTATCCTGTTGCATTATCTCAAATATTATTTCGATTAAAACTTCAGTCATCTTTACATCCTCACCAAAAGCAGGAAGTCCGAAAAAACCGTAATCAATATCTGATATTTGACACCCGGCAGAGCTGCATAAATTTTTTATTCCCCTGGTTATTACATTTTTGAAATCATCAATACCCTGCTGGATATAATGACTGGATTCCCCGAGATTATGGCTAAGTATTTTCCCCTCTTCACTTATCAAGATAAAGGACGTCTTAGTTCCACCACCATCCACTCCCAGATATTTAATTCCTGATCACCCCTCTTTGATGCCCAGCCAGTTCAAACTGACAATCCTGTGACTGGCTTTAATATAGTATTGATAGTTCTGACTGTCCTGTTCTGCAGAATTTTCATCGACTACTTTTTTGTAATAGCTTAGAGCCTGCTGATAATCTCCCTGTTTTTCCTGGATTATCCCGGCATAAAAATATATTTCTGAGAGATCTTCCTCATACCTGTAGGCAAAATCCAGACAGTCAGCAACTGCACTCCAGGCAAGATCATAATTTTTATCTTCCAGGGCCTGCCGGGCAAGGCCAAGATAGGAATCTTTGTGGAGTTGACGGGAGGAAATTATATTTTCCGGAATATGTTCAAATCTTTTTAAGTTTGATCCTTCTAGTATTTCAACAGCTTGAGAGTGGTCACCAAGATAATTCAAGAGATCTATCCAGACCCGTATAATTAAATCAGTTTTATCATCCAATTCCTCTATCAAATCAAGCAGAGAGATGATTTTCTCCCTGTTGCTCAGTTTTTTGGAAGAAATTGAAATAATATTTATTAAATCCGGATTAAAGGGCTTTTTATTGATACCTGCTTCAGCCCTATCTATAGCTTTTTCATGATCTTCTTCCTGTTTCTGATAATAATAAGCCAGATTGCGGTAAAGCACTGAGTAGTCAAAATCCTTTTCAGCCAGTTCTTCCCATAATGAAACTGCAATCTCATAATTTTCTCTTCTAAAATGCATTAAACCAGAGAGATATTTAGCTTTATCCGATTCCGTTATATAGTTTCCCAGTATTTTAAGGTCCAGTCTATGATTGGGAAAAAGATAATCGAGAGAAAGCTTTTCTATTTCTACAAGCAGTCTATCATTATTGTCCTGATGCTCTTCCTCTGCTTCATCTGCAGCTTTATTTTCATAATGATCAATGTAGATTTTCAGCAGGGCAAAGGGATTTTCGGTAAAATCGACATACTGCTGCAATAATTTAAGACAGTGCTGCCAATCATTCAGGTCATCAAAAAATTCTAGCAGATGATAGATATTTTCTTTTTGAGCAAATATATGTATTAGGTTTTCAGAATATCCAGCCTGACTGGCTTTATCCTCATTATTTATCGAGGCATTATCTTCACCATGGTAGTTTTGGTCAGCTTGAGCTCTGGAACCAATTTCCCCTTCAACTCTGGTATAATCATCTGCTTCTGCTCTGGTAATCAGAAAGTCAAAATAGAGAGCACAATAATCAAAGGGATTCTCTTTAAGATAGCGCTTTAAATTCCGCCTGGCTTTTTTATAACAGCCTGTCTTGTAATAAAGATAAATTTTTAAAAGCCTGGTCTTATAATTAGTTTTTCCGTTTCCCTGAGAGCCTTTTAACCTTGCTAATGCCTGGTGGTAATTGCCCTTAATTATGTGAAATTCAGCCAGAAAATAATTTGCCGCAGGAAATAAACGATGGGAATGCGGCACTTTATAGAAATGCTTAACTGCCCGATCTCTATCGTTGCAGTACCAAAGAGTTAAAGCAAAAAGATAATTGAATTCAGGATTTTCCGGGTGTAATTTTTTTATTGAATTTAAAATTTCTAAAGATTTTTCATATCTGCCCTTTTTAAGATAACATCTGACCTGAAGCAAATAGGATTCAAGATATTCCGGATTGTCCGCTGTTATTTCAGCCAGTTTTTCAAGAGCACTGTTGTAGTGACGTCTTTTAAATAAATCTTCAGCCTGAGACATTCTGGAGTTCCGCTTTTCATCTGAACTGATATATTCATCTCTTGTTATTAATTCCAGGGCTTCACTGTTATCCAGCAGATCGTCCTGCAGCAAATATACTCCATCTTTTTCCAGATAAAAGTCAAGGCGGCCTGTCAGCTCCTGAAGAGATTCTGGAACTTCTACCTGGGTAATCTGTTCTGCACTAAGATTAATTTCTTCACTGTGAATTATATCTTTGTCGGACCTTAATACAAAATTAACCCCCTGATAGTTATCTGTTCCCTGAAAGCGGAAGATAATTTTATTATCTTCTACCTGACAGGAAGCTGCAACATCTTTAGCAGCAGAACAGAGCGGACCGATACTAAAATAAGAAATCCAGTATTCGGTAAATTCTAATCTACTGAATGGTTCAATAAAATTAAATTCATTCTGAGTTTCTACATCACCGGCCTGCATTTCAACATATCTTCTGTCATCATTGGTGAGATTTTCTGACCAGTAATTTCCTGCTCTTCCCTGACCCCAGCTCCAGACTTTTTTGCCAGGAACTTTGGAGTAATCAGCAACATGAGCTATCCCCCTGTCAGAGCTGTGATAATGCAATCCCATATAATCCTTCAAAACTTCACTGCCAAAGGGCAGGGTGAAGGGCTTCATGGTACTGCTGAATCTTAGGTCAACATTTTCAGCAGCAAAGGGGCCGTCTTCAGCAAAGGGCCATAAAAATTTTTCCCGGGATTCCTCTTCAATATGCCAGAAAAAGGGAAAGCGAAATTCCAGGTCTTCGGTTTCCTCTTCTGAACTTGTTGCCCAGAAGTAATAGGAATCCTGCAGTTCCCCGGGATTAAAGAGCCTCACCGTCTGCTCCAGGAAAGCTTTATCAGGGTAGAGCCGCAGTTCCACCGAAAACCTCATCCAGGCAACCATACCAACTTCACTAATAATGATTGAGGCTGAGCCATCATCATACTCAATAAATTTTGTGTCGGTATAATCAACAGCTGAAGGACGATGACCTCGAAGGGGAAAATTAAACTCCACTCCTCCTGAGGTCCAGGCCCCGGTGGTACCAACCAGCCGGGGTTTTATCACCGGGTTGCAGTAAAATATTTCACTGTCATTGCGTTTATCATAGCAGGAGTATATCTTGCCACCTAAATCAGGAAGTACAGTCAGCTTGATATATCTATTTTCCAGCTGATAGCAAGTATATTTCCGCTCTTGTTCACTATCAGAAATATTGTTTTTAAAGGGATAGGGATAAAGCATCAAATGACCTAAATACTCGTTAAAAAACGGATTAATATCAGGCTGTAATATCTCACTGGACATTATCCTTTTTGAATCCTTAGTGCAAATTACTTTATTATTCAAGGTAATTTCCCCCAACGAATCATTTTTTATAATTTTTTACAGCCCTGCCCAGTTCAATTACCTGGTTGATATCACCAGAAGGCGGCAGGATATCCCCGATATTGACAATTACATTCTTAGCAAAGGCGTCTACAATTCGAATGCCATAATTTATTATCCTTTCTGTCGGAAGCTGCTGGACAAAAAAAGTAGAGGGTACACCGCAGTAGCAGTGAAGATCCTCATCAGCTGTTTCAGCCAGCTCCTCAACCGTATAATTAAACATTGGAGCGGGAGTGCAGCCATCCAGCAGATCAAAGTGGCTTTCTTTGATGATAGGAAGGTAATTTTTGATGTTGCCATCTAAATGGGTGGAAACATATTTGTTTTCAGCATGCATTATCTCACAGGCCTGCTGATAAAAGGGAATACAATACTTTTGATATTGGCGGGGAGAAATTAAAGTTTCATCAGCATGGTCAGAAATAATTATTATCTCAGCCGGTGAGCTGGCCGCCTCTCTGATGATTTTCAAATCCTGTTCTGTTTGAAAGGCCAGAAAATCGTGAACCGCCTTCTGGTCCTCTTCATCATGCAGAGCATAAACAACCTTTTCAAAGCCCATAAATTCATGAATCAGTTTACCAAAGGGGGAACGCCAGATCACGAGATCACAAACTCCAAAGCCTTGAGTTTCCCTGTGAAATTTTTTGACCGGACTAAAGTCAGCTAACACTTTCCGGTTTTTATAAATGTATTTTATAATTTCAAGATCGCTGATATCTTCAACAAAAAAGTCAGTAATTACCCAGGAACCTTCAGCACCCATTTTGAGAGTTTTACTGATACTGCCCAGAGGTGTTTGAAACTCAATATGCTTCTTTTTGCCGTTTCTTTCCTCTTTTCTTACAACACCATTTTGATATTCAACCCGGTACCAGTCATAAATATGAACAGGAAGTCCCCAGTCATATTTGCGATAGAAATCCAGAAAGGTCAGATCAGCCAGTTCAGCAGGCAGTCTGCTGTCTCTGCTGTGGAACTCATGGTCATCGGGAATATATACCCCGGGTCCGAATATTTCTTCCTCACCTACGGTTTTACGTGAGTTTTCATACCAGGTAGTTATATCTGGGAAAAAAGGGGCCCTCTCAACCTCTTTGCCTTCCAGCAGATTAAAAAAACGATCTCTATTATCCATGTATTGTCCTCCATCTTCTCTAGCATAAATATTTCTCAGTAAACAACCAAAAATCCCTCTCAATCTTAATTAATTACGACATAGTTATTTGCTGGCAGTAATTCGATTTTGTTTCTCAATTTTATTGTAAGGGGAATCTGCCCGCGCTATACCTCAGATAAGATCTCAGCCTGGCTAATCGATGACTTAGCTTTTACCGATACCAACTGTCAGTCCGGCAATGAATCTTTTAGCCAGTATACTATAGAAAACAATAGATGGCAGCATAACCAGTACCACTCCAGCAAAGAGACCTCCCCAGTCTCCCGTATAGGTTAACCGGGTAATAAGAGAATATAGTCCCAGAGAGATCGGCTGAATGCTGGACTCGCTGATGAATACCAGCGAAAGCAAAAATTCTTTCCAGAGCATAACAAAGACAAATATTCCTGCTGAAATAATGCCGGGACGGGCCAGGGGAACCATGATTTTGATAAAGCTCTGGAAGGCAGTAGCTCCATCAACCCTGGCAGCATCTTCCAGAGTTGAAGGTATGGTCTTGAAAAAACCTATCAGCAAATAAACTGTAAAGGGAAAAGATGTTATAGCATAAAGCCAGGATAAACCCATAAGAGAATCAGTAAAACCGGCTCTAGCCATCATCAAATATAAAGGAATAAATATTGCCTGCAGAGGTATGCCCAGCCCGATAATAATGCTAAAAGAAACGGGGCCCTGGCCAAAAAACTTCAGTTTCCCCAGAACATAGGCAACGGGAGTAGCAATAACCAGAACCACCACAGTGGCGGTCAGTACAGCCACCAAACTGTTAAACATATACCTCAGCATGGCAAAGTCTGTTAACACTCTGATATAGTTATCAATCAAAAATTCATTAGGGAAGGCAAAAACTCCCTGATATATCTCCCGGGTAGATTTAAACGAAGTTAAAATTAGCCAGCCAAACATGGTAATGGTAAAGAGCACCCAGAGAAAAAGAAAGAAGTTAATAATATATCTTGGCAGTTCGCTTAGAGAAAATTTCAATGCTGCACCTCCTTAATATTCAACCGGCTCTACAGCCATGATTTTCTTGATAGCATAAACCAAAATAGCCAGTAAAATCAAGAGAACGATAGCCATGGCAGAGGCATATCCCACTCTATTGATCGCAGTCCTTCTCCCAAAGGCAGTCAAATACAGCTGGACTGAGATGTTTCTTATGCCCACATGTGCCTGGCCCGCTCCTGTACCTGCTCCAAAGACATGAAGGTAACCAAAAATCTTAAAGGAAAAAATTGTCCAGAGAACCATACAGACTTCAAGGATATCTTTGATCAAAGGAAAGGTAATCTTGGTGAATTTATCCAGGCTGGATGCTCCATCCAGCTCAGCGGATTCATAAAGGCTGTTCGGGATTCGATCTGTGGCAGCTACAAAAATCACAATAAAAAATCCAACATGAATCCAGACCAGCAGTGATAGAGCAGCGCCAAATATATAATCATCACCCATCCAGCCCCTGGTAAGAGTTTCCAGTCCGATGGTAGAGAGGGTGGTATTCAACAAACCCCATCTGGTATTTAAAATAAAACCCCACAGCAGCGCCAGAGCTACCGGTGATATGGTGTTGGGGACAAATAATATCATCTGAACAACAGATTTTAGTCTTTCTGATTTGAAATTATTAATAGCATAGGTGAAAAGCAGAGTAATCCCCAGGATAATAAATCCACCCAGAAAAACATACTTTAACGAGGTTATCACAGTGGTGATAAAAAGCGAATCTCCAGTTAATTCCAGATAATTGCTGATACCAACATAATCCATATCCGGACTGAAGCCAGCCCAGTGAAAAAGACTGTAATATAGGGTTTCAGCAATCGGATATATCATAAAAACTATATAAAGAATCATAGCAGGAATTATCGAGATCAGGATAAAGTTTCTATATCTGTTTTTATAAATCTCACTATTTTGCTCCACATCGCTTCCCTCCTTAACATAGTAACACATTGAAACGGGAATTAGATGGCCTGCCAAATATGGCAGGCCATCTTTGAGTGTTTAATTAAGTTTAATATTTAGCTGTTAGAATCTCACACTTACTCCCAAAACTCTCTAGTCTCTTCGCTTAATCTCTCAGCATATTCTTCAGGAGTAATTTCATTTTGATAAATAGCCCGGGTTAAAGGCTGGTATACCTGATCATACCAGGAGGGATAATCTGCCTGGACACCATCCCATAACCGGAAGGATTCTTCAGCATTCTCTAAAGCTTCAGCAACCTCTGCTAGTTCTTCAGGAGGTTCAATTCCTACTCTCGGAGTCATATTTCTTGAAACTTCAACCCATTCATTAGCATACTCTTCTCTCAAGAAGAAGGCAATAAATTCCTTGGCCAGATCAGCATTGTCTGCATCATCCAATATGCTGAACCCAATCGGATAACTTTCAACCGCTGTCTGCTCACCATCTCCATCTTCAAAGGTCGGGAACTGGAAGGAACCCCATTCCCAGTCGGGATCTACAGCATCAGAAAGTTCGACCGGGATCCAGGAACCGGCATAGAAGGTTCCCGCTATTCCCATGGCCAGATCCATCTGAGGAGATGGAAACTCAGCAGACTCATAGCCCTGCATCAGCAGATCTTCGCCTTCTGGAGTAAAGTCACGAATTATTTCTCCAACCCTTACCCAGCGAGGATCCTGAAACTTCTCGCCAGTTTCATCGGCAGCAGCTTCATTTAATTTATTTGTACCAAGAATTCTCATAGCGGCCAGATAGGGGAAATAATCCTGATAGACATCAGTCTGCAGACCAAAGGCTACCGGTTCAATATTATTTTCCTTTAATATATCTCCCATATCCAGAAATTCATCCCAGGTTACAGGAGCTTCTATACCGAGCTCAGCAAATAAGGTCTTGTTATACCAGAAGGCTGAAGAGATAAAATTGTAGGGGATCATATAGAGGTTTCCGTCAGCTGTATAATAAAGCTCATAGGATTCCTCATTGAGAATATCTTCAACTGTATTCTCTTCACCGGGAACCTGCATTTCTAAAACATCATTTAGCGGCTGAGCAACATCATGAGCAACCAGACCACCATAGAGCTCTTCTCCGGATTGATCAGTCATATCAATGTTTTCTCCGGCTAAAAATCTTGGTCTTAAGGCTGTAATAACATCTCTGCCGGTCCACCTTACATCAACTTCCACCCCATATTCCTCTTCAAAATCCTGGATCGCATTTGCCAGAACCTGCTGCTGGGGTTCGCCTTCTTCCCACATGGACCAGTAGGTGAAAGAATCCTGAGCATTAATATTAGCTGTACCCAGAATTAAAAAGCAGGCAATAACAAGAGCAAATACGGGTAAGAATTTTTTATTTAACATTATTTAACCTCCCTGAGTTTTGTGGTTTTAAAAATCTACTTGAAAAATGAATTTCGTCTGCGACCACTGTCAGTAAAATACCTGCCTGCTCTCACCTCCTTTCAATGAGCGGATGTCAAAACTAATCCTGTAACTTTTTGAACCAAGCTAAAATATCCTGGAAAGTCGAGAAATGCTCATAATCAAGGTGTTCTCTTTTGCAGTAGGCCTCCAGACTGCTCTCTTCTTTAACCAGCAGTCTGTCGGCGAGTTGAGCTGCACATCTATCTGTCCAGCCATCACCGATATATATTATTTCTTTGTATTTTTGCTTGAAATTCTCCAGCAGCTTATGCTTGCAGTTACCGCAGGTATTCAGCCCAACCGGACAGCTGTCCAAATCATGATAAAAGTTAAGTTTATAAAATCCATCGGTAAATAATATTTCATTGGCATAAACCGGGTGCTTCATTTCGATTTTTTCCCGTTTAAATAGTAATCGGATATAGTTTAGGAACCCACCGCTGACTATGGCAAATTCCAGGCCCTGATCATTGATGAAGGAATAAAATTCGGCAAAGTAGGGATCCAGGTCAATATTTTCAATCACAAAGGTTTCAAAGTCATCCCTGCTCATCTCAAGCCGGCTGTAATGCTGCTCCAGAGCTTCCCGGTGACCCAGCAGGTCTTTTTGATATCTCTTTTCAATGAGCTCATTTTTTCGATCACCAAATTCGTCAAAGAGAGCATCGTTGACATCCTTAATAGTTATGGTTCCGTCAAAATCACTGATCACCAGCTGCTCATCTCTGTCTGTCATTAGATATTTTCAACCACCTGACTTAAATTTCTCGGCTCATCGACATCAATTCCCTTTTCTAAAGCAACATAATAGGCAAAGAGCTGGCTCGGCACCAGATAGAAGGGGGTTAAAGCTCGCTCATCAAGCCCAGCTTTAAGCTCTACCGGCACTACCCTCTCTCTTCCGGTTAGTTTTACTTTTTGTAAGTCCTTGCCCACCAGCAGTAAAGCTGCTCCATAATTATTGAGCTCCTCTGCCAGTTTCAATTCACTCTCCCGGGTCCGGTCGCCCAGATAGAGGGTGATCAGCATACTTTGATCGACAATTGATTTCGGGCCATGGCGAAACTCCAGGCTGTGAAAATCCTCGGAAGGAACTATCGCCATCTCTTTCATTTTAAGCATCGCTTCGTTGGCTATGCCGTAAAGATTGCCCTGGCCGAGAAACTCATATTTGTCAAAATGTGTTTTGGGTGAATTAACCTCTACAAAGCTCTTTATTTTTTCCTCCAGACCTGCTATATTTTGCGAAAAGATTTCGGGAAGCCGGGCAAGCTGCTTAAGATAGGCAGTATCATCGGACCAGAGGCCTGAGAAAAACTGAATAGCAAGGAGCAAGCTGGTAAAGGATTTAGTCATAACCACACTTTTTTCTCTGCCCTTTCGGGAAACCAGAGAATAATCACAGAGCTCAGCAAGCTCGCTGTTTTCATGGCAGGTTACCGCCACAGTTATGATATCCTCATTATCCTGAACTTTCTTAACTGCCTCCAGGAGTTCGGTGGTCTGTCCGGAGCGGGAAACTGCAAAAATCAGGGTCGGCCCATCATTTATACCGTAAACCCCGGGATAAAACATAATCTCCGAAGCAGGTACAGCCCGGCTGTCAATGCCGGTGATCCCGCTAAAGACAAAGGATCCGGAAAGCGAAATGTAATAGGAAGAGCCGCATCCCAGAAAGAGGGCTTTCCCGATCGGCTTATTCTGCTCTTTTATCTTATCAATGACATCCCTGAAATTATCTTCATCCTGAAGCACAGCCTGCCAGGCTTCATCCTGGTTTTTCATCTCGTAATAACTTTTTTCCCCCAGTTTAGCATTCATTTCTATTCACCCCTGAATATTTTTGTTGTTTTTTTTGATCTTATCCTGTTGATAGTTTTACCTCTGTTATCATGAGGCTGAATTAATTCTGCTGTATTTTTATCGGTGATTATCCTGTCATCTTTGCTGTGAAGTCTGGTATAGACTGTCTCAGTATCCGGAAGTTATTGATTGGCAGCCTGAAAATAGGGTGCCAGGATATCCAGAATGTGATCTTTAATCAGCTCTTCTGGATGGAGTGACAGTTCTCCCTCTCTTATTTTGTGATACTGTCGGGGAAGATACTGGCTGACAAGCGGGAGAGGAATCTCAATTTCTGCAAGATTGTCGATCAACCTCTCTGCTGCCTGCTGGACTCTATCACGGGAGATATAGTAACGGCAGCGATCAAAATAGCTGTATTTTCTGGCCAGCCGCTGCTCTGATTCAGAGCCCTGATAATATTTTTCCCAGTCTGCTGGATCCTGCTGCATCTCCCTGTCAAGCAGCTTGGAGAAATTTGACAGGCTGCTCTGCTCTCCATTAGAGATTCCATCATATAAAAGCTCTTGCTCGATCATTTCCAGGGAGAATAAAACTTCCCTTAGAGCAAAGGTTAAAGCCGGGCCGACCTTTAAGACAGCGATTCTGTCATTTACCATCCTGGCCAGCTCGACTGGTTTCTGATAATCGCTGGAATGACCTTCAAAAACAAATCTGCCATCAGTCTGCAGCCTTTCGGTCAGCGGCTGAAATTTGCTGCTGTCATATTCATAGATATCATACTTATCGAACTCTACCCCGGTTTGAACCACAATAGCAGCAACCCGCTGCCAGGCCTCTTCCAGGTTATTATCAGCAAAATGCTTTTCTGCCACCGAAATAGTCCGCTCAAGATCCTGAAGAGAGGTAACTTCAGGGCCAGCTTCAGCCTGAAAATCTCCGCCGGGAAAGGGAACCTCGCTGCCGATAACGTAGACGGGAGGTCTGGCTTCAGGTTCAGCATCTTTGCGAGCAGAAAAACCTTCCTCAGCAGCCTGGCAGAGACTGGCAGTCCTGGCAAAAACCGTTTCAGGATCGAGAGCTTCATCGTCTCTGAGGGGGATGCTGGCATCCAGATGGATCTTGCTGAAACCTGCCCGGGCATAGTCATAGACCATCCGGCAGCCCTTCTCCAGGGCTTCAGCCTCGGATTCCTCGGGCCAGGGCTGAACACCCAGATGATCTCCCCCCAGCAGAATTTTATCCTGAGGAAAATTATATTTGCCGGCAAGGGCGTAAACTTTTTCTTTGAATTCAAGTGGAGTAAGATTCATGTAACCCCCATACTGATTAACCTGGTTGGAGGTCGATTCAATCAGCAGGGATCCTTTGATATTTTCAGCCTGAGATATGACAGCTTCCAGAACCTGAAAATTTGAACTGCAGATTGAGACGAGACCTTTGGGCCTGCCTTTATTCTGAGCAGAAATTATTTCTTGAAAAAGATCACTGGCTGCTGGCAATGAAATCCACCTTTCTATAGGATCAAATAGATTTTTTAACTACCTGGATTTTTCAACCGGGAGTTAGCTCGCAAATTTTATTTTATGGCTGCTCGCTTGAGAACTATATCATTGTGGAATTCATATTCGCGGAATCACATTTGTTAGGCTCAAATTTGTGGCATTCATATTTGCTTGATTCGCATCTTCGAGATTCATATTTACGGGACTCAGATTTGCAACATTCGTATTTGTAACGCTCATATTGCTGGGCTCAGATCTGCAATATTCATATTTGTGACACTCATATTTACAGAATTCATAACCTTTGGTGTTGAACCTGAAAACCGAAAATAATTTTTATTTGGTGCTGTTATTCGATTCATGAATGAAATTTCTAATTGAGCTCAAAATTTAAACATTACAAAAGTGTTGCTGTCCTCTTATGAAAGTCGCCCTCACCTTTAAGCTGCCATCCAGAACTAGAAAATCAGCATCTCTCCTGGGTGTAAGACTGCCCTTGAAACTTTCAACTCCGAGCAGCCTGGCCGGATTTAAACTGGCCATCTGGATGGCTTTTTCTGTCGGTATATCAAGCCTGGCAACCAGATTCTGTACCGCTTCTTCCATTGACAGAGTACTGCCGGCCAGTCCGCCTTCATCGGTAGTAAGCCTGCCATTTTCGTGGACAAAGATATTCTTCTCTCCTATCCAGTATTTCCTACCGGATTTCAGGCCGGTTACCTTCATTGAATCGGTTACCAGGATTGCTCTGTCATATCCTTTAAGTTTAAAAAAAAGCTTCAACATGGGGTAACTGACATGATGACCATCACAGATAATCTCAGCATAGATATCGTCATCCATACAGGCAGAATAGGCCAGTCCGGGATTGCGGTGATGGAGTCCTACCATACCGTTAAAGGCATGAGTGATACTGGAAAAACCAAGTTTTTTTCGATCTAAAAAACTGTCATAGCTTATCCTTGTATGTCCGGCTGAGAGCTTAATATCAAACTCCTGACAGACCGCAGCAATTTTTTTTATATCACTGTGATCAGGGTCAACTGTCATGTATTTAATGATATCCTGATTATCTACAAGCAGTTTTTCGTGATGCCGTGTAAATGATGTTAAGATGTGTTCTAAATCCTGAGCTCCCCTCTTTTTACTGGTGGTCAACAGCGGCCCCTCAAGATGAACTCCCAAAATATTGGCTTTGGTCCGGGAAACTTCTCTGGTATCCTCAATTCCTTTTTCGACCTTATCCAGAGGCATCGAAGTGGTGGTGTTGAGAAAAGAAGTAACTCCTTTTGTGACTTTATAATCACTCCATTCAAGAAGTTTATCCTGATCCTCAAAACCAGCAGCATAGCCGAGGCCACCATGGGTATGAATATCAATATAACCAGGGGCTATTGTAAAATCTGAAAAACGGGTTATTATCTCCTCACATTCCGGTTCTTCGGACAGGGAAATTATTTTACCATCAGCAACATGAAGATAGGCATTATTTAGTGTTTCTCGGGGAGTGATAATTTTTTCTGCCAGATAGGCTTTCATTTTTATTACCTTCTTTCAGTGATGAAATTCAAAGCCATTATGAGTTCTATTAAAAACCTATTAAGCTATGTTATTTCATTGTCCTGAAAAGCTATATAATATCTGGATAATAACTTGCTCTTGGCAGGGTTATCAAGATAAACAAAATATTTTGTGTTGAGTTTTATTTGATTATCAAATATTATATCAAAAATACTGCTTAATCAAGTAATTATTACTTTTTGCTGAGATAATTAAGATTTTCAGAAACTACAATAAACAGAGCAGATTTTAGTTTTATTTTTGGAGAACTACTCTAAACTTAAACTTATCTCCCCTAACTACACTCTTGGTGTACTCAATAATCCGGTTATCGGAGTGGGTAATTCTTTCCAGTAAAATTGCCGGTCTACCCTTGGTGCTGTTAAGTATCTCACTTTCATGTTTTGTTAAAGATGTGGAGGTAAAGATCTCTTCAGCCCGGGAAAAGGTGACATTATATTTTTTCCTGAGAATATCATAGAGAGGATTATTATTTACTTCTTCCCGGGTGATGTTAGGGAACATATTATGAGGAAGATAAGAGGTTTCCAGCATCATCGGCTTGCTATCAGCCAGCCTCAGCCTGGTAATAATCAGGACTTTTTCTCCCTGACCTGATCTGAGTTTGGAAGTTATTTTTGAGTCGACATGACCAACCTTAAAATCTAATACTCGGGAAGAGGGTTCTTTGCCCTCTTTTTTCATTTCCTCAGTAAAACTGTAAAACTTGAGCAGATCCTGTTTAATGACTTCATGGGAAACGAAGGTGCCTTTGCCCTGGACTTTATTGATATATCCTTCTTTCTCCAGTTCATCGAGAGCCTTTCTCACGGTAATTCGGCTGACACCAAAATGCCTGCCCAGGTCTTTTTCTGGAGGCAATTTTTCATTGGCGGTCAGTTCTTCCCTTTCAATGAAATCGATGATTATTCTCTTCAATTGAGAATAATAAGGGAGATGATTGTCTTTATCTATCTGATATTTGAAAAGGTCAGTGGATAAATCCATTGTTTTATGCTCCTTGTTATCGATGATGTTGAAAAATTCCATGCTTGATTTTGGTATTTAACTGGAAACCAAAAAATTATCATTAGTTTGCCACCATGATGATATTTTATAAGCCGTAAACACTGGCATTTAATAATATTAAACACTGAACTTAAATGGTGATGAATTATGATAAAATTGATTGTAAACTTCTTCCTGAACTGATGATGGTGCATCTGTTAGATCAAATAATGGCAGAATTTTTAAAAGTGGTACAACGCTATAACAGTGAAGTATAAGTATGTCAAAATTCTCATTATTAATACAGTAAATATATGGTATATTTGTGGATGGATATTTGATGGTATTGTATTGACATGATATTACTGCGGTATTGGTATGGTTTAGTGCGAAATGCTTATATTAGATACATAATGATGGTTCATATATATTTTAAATTTAATAGTCAAGCAACAGGCTAATAATCAAAACAGTAGGTAAATTTAATTATTTTTATTGTTATGTTGTCATAACAACTCTAATTATATTTCATCATAATTTTTGCTGAAAGTCAAGAAATTTTCCAATTTTTTAGCCAGATGAAATGGAAAATGCATTGCAGTAATATCATTTGTAAGTTTTTTTATGTTTTATTAGTTTTATTGTCGAAAAAACGCGGGGAACCCGGTACCAACCAATATCGCTATATCGCTACCAACCAATGTCGCTACCAGCCAATATCACCCGGTTCCAGCAAAACCACTTTAGATATTTTCCCTGACCAGGCAGGAACAAATCAATCCACCTAGAATAAGTATTTTAAGGTGGTAGCACATTTTAAATTTTGATGTTACTAAATAGCTACTAATAGCTGCTAAGTGATTGCCAAGTGGTTTCTAAAATGCAAAGGGTTACCAAGCGGTTACCTAAAGAAAAGTGCTACAAAATGGTTGTTAAACAGGAACTGTGATGAAGTAGTTGCTAAACAGAAATGCACTAAATGGCTACTAATCATAAAATGTTACCATGCGATTGCTAAGTATCAAAATCCGGTTGCAAAGTATCAAAAAAGTTTACAAAGTATCAAACAGAAGGTTGCAAACTATCAAAAGAAGATTACAAACTATCAAAAGAAGGTTGCCAAGAATAAATAGTGCTGCTAGAAGTCGCTTTTGGGGGTGAGATTATCAAAAAAGAATATTTTGACTCAATTGCAGGTAGCTGGGATGAAAAAGTTAATCATAATCTGGATTTTATCAAAGCTGTTTTTCAGCTGCTGCCCGAAATGGATAAGCCCAAAATTCTCGATGTCGGCTCCGGAACAGGGATCCTGGTTCCCTTTATCCAGGATAAATACGGCAGGGAGATTGGGGATGTTGAAATTACCGAACTGGACTTCTCCCCGGAAATGATTGCCGAAGCTAGAGCTAAATTTCAATCAAGGGAAGATATTACCGAGAAAAATATCAGATATGAAGTTCAAGATATCATGAATTTTGCCTTTCCCCACCGCTATGATATTATTTTATGCTATTCAGTTTTTCCTCATTTTGCTGATAAGGAAAAGGCACTGAACAAGCTGCGGCGAGGGCTGAAACCAGAGGGGCTGCTGGTTATTTTTCATTCCTCCTCCCGGGAAGAAATTAACGAAATGCATCAAAGCCTGTCAGATGCTCCGGTGAAAAATGATTTGCTGCCCTCACCTGATAAAATTACCGGGATGGCTCAGAAAGCCAGGCTGGAGCGCAAATATATTGAACACAATCAAAATCAAGATGGAGAGATAGATGGTGAGGTAGTTTTTGAGGTAGATGGCGTGATAGATCATGAAATAGATGGTGGGACAGATGGCCAGGTAGATGGCGTGATAGATGATGAGGTAAAAGATGGGACAGATGTCGGGATTGATGATGAGATAAAAGAAGAGGGTTTCCTGATGATTTTTCAACCTGAAACTCAGAAAACAAAAAATTTATAAAGACGAAGCAAATATTAAGCCAGGAGTTAGCTCAGACATTAGATCAAACAATAGGTCAGACATCAGGTCAGTGATTAGATCAGGCATTAGATCAGACATTAAATCAGATATTGACCAGATATTGACCAGATATTAGCTCAGTTATTAGGTCAAATTAGATATAATTTAGGTCAGATATTAAGTCAGACATTAGATCTGATTTTAGGCCAGATATTAAGGCCAGACATTTAGAAAGTTTTTTAGAAAATGAATCTTAAGGTATTAGAAAATGAATCGTAAGCTATTAAAAAGTTAGTCGAAAGTTATTAGAAAGTTAATCGAAAGTTATTGGAAAGTTAATCGAACTATAAAGAAAGATCGATCTTTAAAGAAAGAGGTGAAATTAAATGAACACAAAACTTTTAACCAGAAGCGGTTTGTTGATTGCTCTAGGAATCATACTGCCCTATATAGCACATATGACAGGTATTGCCGGATCTATTTTGCTGCCCATGCATCTGCCGCCTTTACTGGGCGGTTTTATCGTGGGGCCCTTTTTCGGTTTAATAATTGGTGCTGTACTGCCACCTTTAAATTTTGCCGTCAGCGGCATGCCCCCGATGCCGACCATGATATTCATGACCGTTGAGCTGGCAGCCTTTGGCTTGATAACAGGCCTATTATATAAAAAATTCAATGTTATTATAAGTCTTGTAGCTGCCATGCTGCTGGGAAGAATAATTTATGCCCTCATGTTTGCCCTGATTATTGAGCTGCAAAATCCCCTGGTAATAATCGCAGGAGGGATTGCCACCGGCCTCCCGGGAATTATTATTCAAATTATTTTAATTCCGGTGATTGTCAATGCACTTGAAAACAATGAGGAAACCGCAAGAGATCTCATTTATCACAGCGAGTGATAGGTTTTTGAATACAGGTCGCTTATTTTAATGTAAATACAGTTCGCTTATTTTAATGTGAATACAGTTCGCTTATTTTAATGTGAATACAGGTCGCATAATTTAATGTAAATACAGTTCGCTTATTTTAATGTGAATACAGTTCGCTTATTTTAATGTGAATACAGGTCGCATAATTTAATGTGAATACAGTTCGCATAATTTAATGTGAATACAGTTCGCATAATTTAATGTGAATACAGGTCGCTTAATCTAAAAGATTCAGACACTTTGGGCTGCCTTATAAATGTATATAAACTTTCCAATAAACTTAAAAACTGGCTCATTTAAATTTCCCTGCCGCTGATCTAATGTCGGATAATTGTCTTCGCTGGCTGGACCTTATTATTAGCACTGAAAGAGATAATACACTTGACAATAACGGTTTGTTTGGCAACTACTTGACAACATGTAATTTGAATGGAGCTTAAGAATTAATCCTGAGTTTTAATGACTATTGCCTGCCTGTATAGACTATTTTTTGGGGATCTAATTTTAATGATGACGGTCTTCTCTATATGGAGACTAATTTCAATGATTACAGTCCTCTTTATTGGAGCTTTTTTAATGATGACAGTCTTCTCTATATGGACTCTAATATCAATGATTACAGTCCTCTTTATTGGGGCTTTTTAATGATGACAGTCTTTTCCATATGGAGACTAATTTAAACGATCATGGCCTCCTCTGGAGCCTTATAATAATTACAGCCTCCTCTATATGGAATCTAATATCAATGATTATAGCCTCCTCTGGAAACTATTATAATAATTACAGCTTCATCAATATGGAATCTAATTTCAACGATTATGGCCTCCTCTATTGGAGCCTATTATAATAATTACAGCCTCATCTTTAGGAAACATACTTTTTAATGATTATAAACTCTATAATCCTCTTATAATTAAAATATTATAAATTTATAGAGAAAAACTACAGGATAAACTCAAATATTTATATTAACCCAGGTTTGCAGTAAATATATACCAATAGCCTAAATATCAAGTATCCTAAGCATAGCCTGAAAAGTGTAGTCCCAAAATAGCAGGGCTGGTTTATAAAAAAAGATTGTTGACATGACAGGAAACTTACGGCACAGTACAGCAAACTTTGATTTAAGCTCTTTGAATTTAATTTTCTTAAAACTTTGGTTAATATTACTGGTTAATATTAATAGATTTATCCGAAAATATAAATTTCTGCATTGCCTGAAAAATGAATATTTTAACCAAATTTTTCACGCTTTTTTTGACAAATTCACCACGCTTTTTCAGGCACATTAAGCATGCTTTTTCAGGCACATTCACCACGCTTTTTCAGGCACATTCACCACGCTTTTTCTGCCCATAAAAGAGAATGATCATAATGGACAGTTATGGACAGTTATGGACAAAGAAATAATTTCGCAAAAGCAGCAAGTAATTTCGCAAAAGCAGCAAAAAATCTGGTTTACGTCCCGGAACCTCTGTGTGCTCTGTCTCTCTTCTATGAATTTTCTGTTAATTTCCCGCCCCTTTGTATTGAAATTTCAGGAACAGAAAATATATGTCTCTTATATTTTACTCGCCGTCTTTATTATTATTTTTCTCGTCAACCTTTCGCAAACCTCAACCCCCCTGATCTCTTCATCCCAGAACTGATTGGCTCTTTCCAGATATTCTTGATCACTAATCAATTCAGTCTGAATTTGGGCTCTCGTTTCCTCGGTTATCTCCCCATTAGTCACCATTTCTCTCCCTGCCTTCTGCAAGCCAGCGCTGAACTCAGCAACTTTTGCAGAAAGTCGGGGGTTAGCTGCTTGATTTTGAAGCACTTCTCCACAATTGCGGTATATTTCCAGGATTATTTCCTGCCCACTTTCCCTGACCAATTCAAAATAATTTTTCAGCAATTCAAAGTTGTATTGACCTGGAAACCCGGAATTAGCAATAAAAAACTGCCCGGGAAAACTATTTACCCGGGCATCATGATAAAAGTCCCCCTTCTCATCTTCCAAAATGTGAGGTGTTGCCAGAGGTAATAAGCGATCTGTAAAGTTCTTTAATAATGCAGTCATAAACAATCCATATACCGGAGTAGCCATTCCCACATAGTCAGAATCCAGATAAAGATCAATTAACTCCCCCATGTCGTCAGAAATTGCGCATTTACCAGGAGTCTTCCCCCAGCAAGCAAAACACCCCCGACAGTGTTTGATGTCCTTTTCAATCAGGAAAATTTCTTCTACCTCAGCTCCCGCCTCCCTCGCCCCCTGAAAAGAAGTTCAACAATTAAATGGCTATTACTCTTTTCTCCCCTGGGACTTCCATTAAATACAGTTACTTTCATTTTGTTCTCCTTTTCTTTGCCTGGTTGTCTTTGTTTTAATTAATTAATTATATCATACAGTCAGCTTTAATTCAGTCGCTTTAATTGTATAATACTTACTTTACATATGTCAGAATTAATGATATGTTTATTAAACACTTTAATGATAACCATTTTCATTTAACTAAGGAATTTATGCCATCGTTGCCATCGTCTCAACCGCAACAATCGCCGTCATCACTACCATCGCCAAAATTGCAACAATAGTTACAATCGCTGTCATCGCAACAATCGCTACCATAGTCGCCTTCGGCTACCTGGATTCATCAAACTATCAGGGGGTGAGTTATGCAAGAGTTTTAGCTGGTATTACATGATATTGCAAGGTATTACTTGAAATTACAGGGTATTGCTCGGTATTGCATTATATTGCAGGGTATTACATGATATTGCAGGGTATTACTCGACATTACATGGTATTGTATTATATTGCAGGGAATTGCACGGTATTACAGGGCATAACACTCAGGGTATAGCTTTTTGGCCGCCTTCTTGTCTGCTGCTATAAAGTAATTAAGATAACAGGTAAAAATAATAA
>SL_5KL_010_SEDDRAFT_10000688_pt1 | contig 21699 bp, 16 predicted proteins | sample SodLakKL_010_SED_FD_9118 | JGI IMG/M metagenome (IMG submission 9118) | reverse complement strand
GCATACAGTGTGACGTTGGCCGCGGGCATATCAAAAGTATCACCGGGATCGAAGGAATCTCCGGTGCCGTCGGCTTCAGTGTTCCAGGCCAGGAATTCGAAGCCTTCTTTATTCATCTCCCCGACATCCATTACGGTTACTGTATCACCCAGGTTATAAGGGCTGTCCTCATCAGTGGGAGGATTTTCACCTGTATTGGCATCGTAGGTTACAGTGAAGTCAGTGGCTGCAAAGTTGGCCATAATTGACTTGCTTTCATCCATGAAGATTGTTATTTCTGCTTCTGAGCTATCCACATCACCTGTCCAGGCCTCAAAAGACCAGCCTTCAGCCGGTATGGCTTTTAAGTCTACTTCTTCTTCTCCAAACAACTCATCAAATGGCAGCTCAATTTCTGTACCATCCAATTCTACAGTTCCTTCCCCTACTTGGCTGACTTCCAGGGAATATATTGCTATTGGTAAAGCTTCAGTAGCTACGAACTCTATCCAATCACCATCATTGGCAATGGTAACTGTTGCTTCCAGGGGATCAAAGTCATAGTCTTCATGAACTGGTGTAATAGTTACATTTCCAAGCAACCTTCCCACCATTGTTTTAACACTATCCCCATTTTCCATGACCTTTAAAGCATCATTTTCTTCCTCAAAAGAGTCAATGGTGAAATTGTCGATATCGGGACCCTCGACCAACACCCTGAGATCACCGACATCAGCACTATCTACGCCCAATATGGTGATTCCAACTCCAAAAAAATCACAAGGATCTCGATCACAGCCCGAAAAAGCAAATATGAATAATGATAATACTATGATGAGAGCTCCTAATTTTGAGACTGATTTTCTATCCATATTTTATTTTTCCCTCCTTTTACTTTTTCCGCTCTTTCAACCTTCATACTAGTACTTAAACGCCAGATACCTAAACCTCTTCCCAACTCCTCATCAAATCTGGTTATTGCATTTGAATAGCAGTAGCAAATTAGTTCTACTGTTATTTAAAAAAACTATAGAATTCTTCCTCCCAGCATCACTCTCCTTGGGGTTTTATTAAATCCTGTTATTTAGGTAAGCATTTCAGAAAGTCTGGTGAGGCTTGTTTTTTAAACCAGGAAAAGAGTAGTAGGTTACTCAGTAAGAAGACTGTTTGAAAACTTTTTTTGTAAACCCCTGATTTTTTTAACCTTTTGGTTCTGTTTTCGTCCATTCGGGCCAGTTGCGGATTTCGGTTTTATTCTGTGAAGTTTCAACGGCTTCCTGAATCAAATTAATTAACTCCAGCAAACTTCGAAATCTAATGCTTTTTTCTCCTTCCAGCCAGTGGAGCTCCCCCTGCCAGGTGGAGTTTTGACAATAGAAAATTCGCACAGAAAGAGAGCATACCCGACCAAAATGAATGATGTTATCCTTTGAATCAGCCATAAATTTAGTCACCCGCCCTGGTCATTATTTAGAACTTTCGCACCTTACTAAAATAATAATAATAAACCAAAATCACCTGGCAGTCTTTTCCCTGTCACTTTTTGGTCAAATATTTTTTTTCCTCATTTTATGGATTTTTTTTAGAATAAACCATCTCTTTTTGCAAGCTTTTTCTCCGGCCCCAGTAAAAAGGGAGTGAAAAAAAGTAAGGGAACCCTTTTGCGGGTTCCCAATAGAAAAATCTCTATTCCGACCATTAAAATAATGGATAATAAAAAAACGCCTCCGGAAAGAAGGCGTTTACAGGCTCTCAGAATAAACCTGGAAATTTAATTCGATGCCGGGATGATCACTGGAAAACTGGTTCTCCAGCCGGCCTGTTACAGCATCGAGTTTTTCTTCCTTTGTATCGGACAGGAGGAGCAAAAACTGGGAAAGGCCCCAACGGCAGAAAACATCACCCTTGCGGAGAGAGCGCAGGAGCATTTTTTTCAGGTCATCCATGACCCTTTCGAGTTCATTACTTTTTTTGTCTTCCAACTCCAGGTCAAGAAAAAGTAAAAGAGAATTTTGTTCTCTCCTTTCCATGCGCCTTTCCTCCAGCCTGTATAGGGAAATGAAGGTTTCTGGTTCGCAGTAGAAAGCACCGTGGCTGCCCTTTGTGCTGAGTTTAATCTGCAGGCCTTTTAAGTCCTGGGACTCCAGTTTCTCACTCGGAACTCTTCTTATCCTTTCATTTAATTCCTCCATCTTCTGGGAAGGTCTGATCCCCAGTTCCCGGGAAAGGTAGGAGGTTGCCTTGTTATAATAGGTCCGGGCCTGCCCGTTTTTTCCCTCCATTAATAAAATCTCCAGGTACTGGAGGTGAAAATCTTCTTCCAGGGGTTCTTTTTCCAGTGCTGACAACAATATTTCTTTAGCCTCTTCATGCCTGCTTTTATCCCGCAAAATCTTAATAAGGCCCATTATATTCTTTAAATAAAGGTTGAGGAAATACATTCGGGAATTCATGGTCCAGCTCTCGTAGGGAAGTTCGGGTAAATAATCTCCCTGATAAAGATCAAATGCTCTGCAGTGGAGGTCGAGGGCCTGATCTGGGTCGCTTTCCTGTGACCGCAGTGCCTCCTGAACCAGTTTTTCAAAACCCTCGATATCAATAAAGGTATCCAGGTCAGGGTTGATGATATATGAGCCTTTGGCAGAGACTATGACCGCTTTTTCCGGTTCATTATCATTGCTCAGTAGACGGCGCAGTCGGTAAATCTGATTGCGCAGAACGTGTTTGGGGTTATCAGTTGAATGGCCCGGCCAGAGCGTTTCCAGCATCTCCTCGGGTTGTTTCGGGTTGTTTCTAAAGGTTAAAAGGTACTGGAAAAGTTTCCATAGCCGGTATGAACTCTGCCAGTCATCGGTCAAAACCCGGTCACCTCTTTTGACCATAAACCTGCCCAGGGTATAGATTTCCAGATCTTTCTTTTGTGATTGGGAATTCATAAGACCATCTCCCTGATCATTATCCTGCTCATACCAAAAAACAGCACATATTTAAACTAACCGTGCTGGCCTGTTTCCTGCAGGCTTACAAGGCAAAGTATTACAGTTTTACTGAGGCTTTCCAAAAAGGGGAATGTAATTTAATCCAATTAATATATAAAAAGAGTCGGGAAAAAAGCCTGCAATGACCTGCCCCAATTAACTCCGAACAAGCCTGCAAACTCCTTACTTCAAAAGATAAGGGAAAAAAAACCAGGTACTTAAGAATAGTTCTCTTTTTTTCCGAACCTTCCTGCTTATAATGGGTTAAAACAGTAAATTTTTTGTCCAATTTTTTCATGGCATATTACATTATCAGGTTAAATATAATCCAGAATAAGAAAGGGGCGTCTTTTATTTCTCAACTTTTCACCTGATTTGTTACTGCAGTAGTGACTGTAGAAAAGTCAAGAATTAAGGGAGGAAGGTCCATTCTTCTCCTGGGTTAAACCTACCATATTTAAAGGGATCAAGTTCCTGGCAGGAAACCCTAAATGAGAAGCCATCCCAGGGGTAGTTTAATTTTGCCCAAGTTTTTCACGGGGATTTGCCTGAACTAAGTTAAGGCAGAAAAGTTGTTGAGGTCCAGGTTATTATAAGAAACCGATTTAGAACTAATCAGGAAAATAAATATTGGCGGTACAGGGAATTAACGGATGCCCTGTTAAGAAGCTGATTTTTCCTGCCGGGAAATTCAAAACCAGATTTTTCCCAGGGGGTACTTTCGCCTATTAAATATTCGGATCAGGTACAATGTCAGCTGCCAGATGGGATTAAAAAAGAAAGGGGGTAGGCGAACAACTGGCCCTTTTTCCCTGGAAGTTCTTAGCCCAATAGAAAGGGTTTAATATTTTTCTGGATTTTAGAAAGTCCAGGTCATTCAACTGCTTTTGCTGGACAGATTTCAGGTCAGCTTTGCAGAGCAAATGGCCTTTTTAAAGTCATCTTGGGGTTACCTGCTGGAAATGATCAAGATTATCCCTTGCAAACTTTTACTATTAGCCAGCTTGCCCGGTTATCTGGAGAAAAAAAGGTCAACGTTGGGGGGTTATTTCCAACTCAATCTACAAAAATGAGGAGGGAAGGGGAACATATAGGCATGGCTTTCCCAGTAATGGGCTAAAAATTGGATAAAGAGACCGTATTTTTTAGCAGGGAGGGCTTATTATGTTAAAATAAAGTAAAATGAACATTGAAAAACCTCTTCTTTTATAGTATATATAAAGTTGAGTAAATGTTTGTTTTAGAAAGCAAATCAAATAACTTATCTCATTGAAAAAGGCAAACCCGTTGTGAAGCGGGGACGCAAAGTCGCGAGTCTTATGCATCGGTATAAGATAGTCGGGCTGCCGGTGGGGATCAAACCATCCCTGGACGGCGATGGTTTTTTTATTTAATCTATATTCGATCTTTAATTCTTTTTGCAGGGCCCGGACCCGGAAAAACATTAGGAGAAGTTATTTGATCCAGGAAAACCTCATACTGCATCTCATTGAAAAAGGCAAACCCGCTGTGAGGCGGGGACGCAAAGCCGCGAGTCTTATGCATCGGTATAAGATAGTCGGGCTGCCGATGGGGATCAAACCATCCCTTGACGGCGATGGTTTTTTTCATCCATATGCCCGTACCGATCCTTTTGCTCGAGATCAGACTGCGGCCGCCATTGGCATTGATGGCATTTGCGGAGAAGATCAGCAAAAATCTAACGCCCAGAGGAGGTACGGGACAATGGTTAAAAAACATTCCTGCTTACTAATAATTTTAATAGCGTTCCTGGCGTTTGCAGCAAGCGGTTGTGACGTTGCCGGTGTGGATGAAACTAAAGTTAAAGATGAAGATAGCGGTAGTATTGCTGGTTATATTACCTATGTTTCCAAGGCTGGCGGCCTGGAAGCAGCCTCTGCGGGTAATTGCATGGAGGTTCGTATTCTGCCCGAGAAGCCCGCTGTTAAGACATTAAGTTCCCAGCCGAGCCCCGAAGAGGTCAGTGTCCTTGTCCTGGGAACCAGTGTTACAGCTTCCACTGATAAAAACGGCTATTTCCGTATAGATGGTCTGGAGCCGGGCACCTATGATGTTGCTTTCTCTCACCCTAATTTCAAGGGATTCAAGGTAAGTGTGACAGTTATTGCAGGGGAAACAACCGAAATCAGTGGAGCTAATTTCCCCCTTCTTTATTACCTGATGGTGGGCCTGGATGAGTACTCCCGGAGCGTGTTTAACCTGCCGGGAAGCGTTAACTCCCTGGAGTACTTTTACGAGCATGTTGTCAATAACAATCTCCTTTCTGGCAAGACAATAATCCTGACCAATGAAGAGGCTACCAAAGGAAACATTGAGCAGGCCCTGGCTGATATCGGAGATAGGATGGAAGAGAGGGACTACTTAACCTTCTATTATCACGGCCACGGGATATCCAACAGTAAGGGGCAAAACCTTTCCACCCACATCCTGGAGATGGAGGAGCTAATTTCCCCGGAGGAACTGGGTTCCTGGCTGGAGGATTATATACCCACCAACAATATTACCCTTCTACTTGAAGCCTGCTACAGCGGTGGCTTTATCAGCTCCCTGGAGATGAATGAGGCCAGTATTGAAATGAACTCCCTTTATGGGGCCGCTTCCAGTCTGAGCGACCACGGCTATACTGTCATCACCGCTGCCGGTAAAGATCAGGTGGGTTATCAGGTCAATTTCGCGGGGGGTTGGAAAGGTCTTTTGACCCGCTTTCTGGTACAGGGGCTAAAGGCCGAAGGAGGCTTCCCCTCGGATAAAAATGGCAGCGGGGAAATTACGGCCGAGGAACTCTTCCAATACGCAGAGCCGCGAATAATTCAGTACCAGGAAGAGCGGGAAAATATCTTCTCCAAGGGCGTATCCCATCCCCAGTTTTTGAATGGCCATTCCGACACGGTCATATTCAGGTATAACAACTGATTTTCCTCTGCGGGGAGTATTGAAAGACCCCAATAAAAATAAAAAAAATCCTCCGAGAGCGATCTCGGAGTTCTTTTTTGTTGTCTCCTAATTATTTAAGTCCCTGGCAGAGGAAGGCAAAAAAGAAACATACAATAATCCTGATCAGGGTGGGCAGCGAACTAAGGATACTGTTGTCCACTGCTCCTGATTCCGGTTCCAGTGCATTCTTTGAGGATATGGAATGTTGGTAACGGGAGATCGCGCTTCTGGAGTTCAGGAGGAGAAGAGGGGTAAAGGCTGAATTTGATCAGGGCAGTCCAGGAAACAAGGTTTTTGCCTGGACTTTCCCTGAAAGGAGTATCGGGTCGATAATATTAATTATTCCCCGGAGGCAGGAAAAAAAGATAAGGCCCAAACAGGCCAGTTGCAAAACCCGGTCTAACCGTAAAGTCAGGCCCGGTAAAACCCTTCCCTAATTTTCCCTTTGGGCCAGCTTATTGACTAAAATTCGCCCCAAAAAACCCGGATTTTATTGTCGATGGAAAATGCCATCAACCATCAGCCCCGGAGTTGAATAAAAGCGAATATACAGTTCATCAAGGTCTTGAAATTCGCCTTCCAGTCTCCAGGTTTGGGGAGAACCATTGGGCTTGTAAAGGAACTGGCCGGTGAGTTCCTGATTCAAAGAATCCCATTCCCAGTAGAGTAGCTGGAACTCAAGATCGGGCCCCCCAAAATGAATCTCGCCGGTATTGTCCCAGCCCTCAACCTCTTCGAAATTGATCCATATTGTCTGATAGCCAGTGAAAGTTTCTGCCTGCCATTCGCCCTCCACATTATAGGTTGGGGGAGTTTCAAAGTCCAGACAGCCTGCCAGGAGCAGAGCCAGGCAGGAAATAGCCAGTCCGGTTATAAGTAGTTTCTTCACCATTTCGCACCTCCCTTCCCTGATTTTATTTCGATGCTTTACTAAATAAAACCTGCAAAAATAAATATTTTAAAACATAAAAATAACCCTGTCCGGAGACGGAAAACAGGGAGGGGTCCGGATTATAATTATCTTTTTTTGTCTTAAATCCTTAATTTCCGATTTAAAAATGCCGAATAACTTAAGTGAAGAGTGTTTTTTAAAAGTTTGCACCCCTTTACTCCCCAAGTCAGGACCTCTTCTTTTGCTGAACATAAGAGCCCTGAACCGGGATTAATCAGGAGGGGAAAAAGATTTTGGAAAGCTAACCGGAAATAGGTGGCGAGGAAAAAGAGACTTAATCTTCTGAGGCAACAGGGTTCGTCAAGTTGAGTGTTTATTTTCGTGGTCAAAGGAGAGGAAAAAGGGTCTGCAGATTTAATTACAGGGAGGTTTAATTGATGGAAAAACAGCTCATAACTTTTAATCTTCTGGAAGAGGAGTTTGGCATTGATATCCTCTATGTAGACGGTATTCACCGCCTGAAAGAGATTTCCATTACCAGGGTTCCCCAGTCCGAGGATTTTATCGAAGGAATAATTAACCTGCGGGGCCAGGTAATCCCGGTTATTGATTTACGGCGGCGGTTCAGCCTGGGTTCATCTCCCCAGGACCGTCATTCCCGGATAATTGTGGTAATAATTAAGGATAAGCCCCTGGGTCTCCTGGTGGACCGGGTCAAAGAAGTTGTTGATGTAGATGAAGAGGTTATTGATGATCCTCCCGAGGAAGTGAGCAGTATTGATAAGGGCTTTATCAATGGAATTGCCAAGCTGGAGCAGAGGCTGATAATTATCCTGGATATTGAGCATATTCTGTCGACCGGGGAAGAAGAGGTAATTTCGGAACTGGTTGAAGAAGGAGAAGAAAAGGTTCAGGATAAATAGGGGGTGGCTCAAAAGGTTCAGATAAGCCGGCGTAAAAGCAACTGCTGGATTTTTACTCCAGGGGGCAGTCAGGATTTTCGATAATATAGACGCAGCAGGATGGCTCCCAGATTGATCAGAAGTACCAAAAACAGGAGAACAACTGCTGTTCCAAAGGCAATGGGAATATGATGCTCTGGAGAAGTTCCACCGCTGACCAGAGCATATATCTGATAGGGCAGGGCCATGACTTCATCAAAAATTGATCCCGGTAAACGCCGGGTGAAAAAGGTAGTTGCCGTAAACAATATTGGAGCAGTTTCTCCTGCCACCCGGCCCACACCCAGAATGCAGGAGGTTAAAATGCCGGGAAAAGCAGCGGGGATAACTACTTTTTTTATGGTCTGCCACCGGGTAGCACCCAGGGCCAGGGAAGAAGAGCGGTAGGAAGCGGGTACTGCCAGGAGAGCCTCTTCGGAAGCCCGGATCAGGGTGGGCAGAATAACGATTCCCAGGGTCAGAGAACCGGAAAGAATGGAAACTCCGAAGTTGAGATATTTAACAAAGACGGCCAGGCCAAAGAGACCAAAGACCACCGAGGGCACTCCTGCCAGATTGTTGACTCCAATTCGGATCAGCCGGATAAAGGTGCTCTGCCGCGCATATTCGGTCAAAAAAACTGCAGCCAGAACTCCCAGGGGGGCGGAGAATAAGATAGCGCCCAGGACCAGGTAAACCGAGCCCACCAGGGCGGGGAATATCCCTCCAGCGGTCATCCCGTCCCGGGGGGCGGCGGTCAAAAACTCCCAGGAGATAACCCCCAGACCCCGCTGAAAAATGAAAAACAGGATCAGGAACAATGTCCCCAGGGTTAAAAGCAGGGCCAGGCCGAATATGCTGAACATAATAATCTGCCGTAAACTGCGGATTTTCATGATTCACCACCTACCATCGACTGGAATTTTTGGGTAAAATAATCGGCAATAATATTAAAAAGCAGGGTGATAAAGAACAGGACAATCCCAATGCCGAACAGGGAATGATAATGGGGGCTCCCCACCGAGGTTTCGCCCATCTCGGCAGCAATAGTTGCAGTCATTGGCTTTACCGCTCGAAAAATATCAGTGGGCATTACTGCTGCCCCTCCCGCCACCATTAAAACTACCATGGTTTCACCAATAGCCCGGCCCAGCCCCAGGATTACCGCAGTGGCAATCCCGGAAAGAGCAGCCGGGATTATTACTTTACTGATAGCTTCCCAGCGGGTGCTGCCCAGGGCCAGGGAGGCCTCCCGGTAGGGTTCGGGAACTGCAGTCAGGGCATCTTCAGACAGGCTGATTATTGTGGGTAGGGCCATGATCCCCAGCATGATCATGGCATTGAGGGCGTTGAAACCCGAAGGAAGATTAAAAAGATCCCGCAGCACCGGGGCCAGAATCTGCATTCCAAATAGGCCGAATATAACCGAAGGGATACTGGCCAGGAGCTCGGTAATGGGTTTGACAATTTTTTTAAGTTTCAGGGGCAGGATAAAGGCGATGAAAATTGCAGAAAAAAGTCCGATGGGCACTGCAATGACCATGGCCCCGGTGGTAACCACCAGTGATGCGCTGATCAGGGGTAAAATCCCGAAATCTGGAGGATGCCAGTAGGGGTACCAATCCCGTCCTGAAATGAACTCCAGCAGGCTGACATGGGAAAATACGGGCAATCCTTCTCTAAAAAGGACCCAGATAATACCCGCCAGAAAAAGCACTGAAGAAAGGGCACAGAAAAAGAGAAGGTATTTAATAAACTGTTCTTTTAAATAACCTTTACTCAAACCTTTTCACCTCCCGGGGAAAAAATGCCCCGGACGGGAAACTTTACCGCCCGGGGGTTTATTGGATAAAAGAAAATGGAGGGTTAATGCAGGGGGACAAAGCCCTGTTGTTCTATTAGTTCCTGTCCCGCGGGGCTGAGAACAAAGCTAATATAGCTGGCTACAGAACCTTCCGGCCAGCCGTTGGTGAAAAAGAAGAGTGGTCGGGCAATGGGATATTCCCCACTGGATACAGTAGTATTATCCGGCTTAACACCGTCCACGAATACGGCCTGAAGTCGTTCGGAAAGATAACCCAGTCCCACATAGCCAATACCCCCGGGGGTTTCGGCTACAGTGGTGCTGATAGCCGCGTTGGAGGCCTGGGTCAATGCGGTTGGAGCCAGTCTCCGATCCCGCAGCACTATATCATTGAAAACCCCAAAGGTTCCCGAGGCCGAATCCCGGGATACTATCGTTATTTCCTGATTGGGGCCTCCCAGTTCACTCCAGCAGGTTATTTCAGCGGAAAAAATGGCCTGGAGTTCATCCAGGGTCAGCTCATTTACCGGATTATCGGGGTGGACAACCACTGCTATGCCGTCCATGGCAATACGGTGGGGAACCGGATAAACTCCGTTTTCAACTGCTCTTCGAACCTCATCTTCCCGGATAAAGCGGGAAGACTGGGCCAGTTCAACTGCATCATCCACCAGGGCTGCCAGTCCGGTTCCAGACCCCCCGCCCCGAATAGAAATGTTGATGTGAGGGTACTGATCCATAAAAGCCTCGGCAGTAATCTGAGAAACCGGGTTGACAGTGGTCGATCCCTGAATTGTGATGCTGTCCCCTCCCAGGGCGCTTCCCGCAAAAAACAGAACCAGGCTGAACACCAGAAACAGGATTTTCAACATTTTCATTTTTCCAACCTCCCTGAAAATTTGTTAATTCAATGGTAGCACGGCCAGGTTAGGTCCAGGTTAACCCCGTGTAAAGAATATGTAAAAAAAACACCCGTGGGGGAGATTTTTTTCCGGGAGAGAATTTCCTCTATATAAAATATAACCGGAACTATTTTTAGCGGGGGAGGAGAAAACCCTGCTTTTGAAGGCAATCGGATAGAAAGAAGAGGAGAAAGAAGGGGAATCAATAAAAGAAGGGAATCAAAACAGTAAAATGAAAAAAGAGCAATAAAAATGAAAAAAAGAGGGTGGGGCAATGGGTGGAGAAAAAATCCTGTTGATTGAAGATGAAAAGAATATTATGGAGCTCCTGCAGTACAATCTGGAAAAAGAAGGTTATAAGATGGCCTGGGCTGCCGATGGGCAGCAGGGCCTGAAATTATTTTCCGATGAAAAACCGGACCTGATTCTTCTGGATCTGATGCTTCCAGGGATGGATGGACTGGAGGTCTGCCGCAGGCTCCGGTCCCAGGCCGGCTTTACCGTCCCCATAATCATGCTCACCGCCCGCAGCGACGAAGTGGATAAAATCCTGGGCCTGGAAATGGGCGCCGATGACTATATTACCAAACCCTTCAGCATTCGGGAGCTCCTGGCTCGAATTAAAGCCAGTCTCCGGCGTACCGGGCCCACGGGGGAGGAGGAAATAATCCGGCGGGAAGCTTTGGAATTAAAACCAGAGCAATACCTGGCCCTGTTCCACGGCCAAAAACTGACCCTGACCCCCAAAGAGTTTGCCCTTCTGTACCTGCTCTGCAGTTACCCCGGCAGAGTAATAACCCGGGAGGAGGCCCTGCAAAAAGTCTGGGGCTATGAATATTATGGGGATACGCGGACAGTTGATGTTCATATTCGCCAGATCCGGAATAAAATGGAGCAGATTAACCCGGAGGATACTCCCATTGAAACCCTGCGGGGCATTGGCTACCGCTGGAGGAGGTAAGTTATGGCTAGTATGCACCGCAGGATCGGATTAACCTATTCCCTGCTAATAATCCTGGTTTTCATCGGGCTGGGGGTTCTGCTTTCCAATTTTTTATCCTCCTTTTACATGACCTCCCTGGAAGAAAACCTGGCCGAGACTGCTTATCTACTGGCCGGGGAAGAGGCCCTGACCCGGGACTGGCCTCTGACCGAGGACAGTGAAACCCGTATTTCGGTAATTGACCCGGAGGGAAAGGTGCTTTTCGAAAGTGAAAAGCCGGAGGAGGAGCTAGATGATCATAGTGATCGGCCGGAGATCAGGCAGGCTTATGCCGGGGAAACCGGCCAGTCCATCCGCTTCAGTGAGACCACCAGGCAGGAAATGCTCTATATTGCGGTACCCATCCGGGATGAAGAAGGTCAGGTCAGAGGGGTAGTCCGCCTGGCCCGGCCCCTGACCCTGATTAATCAAAGTATTAACCGCATCCAGATCCTGGTATTTCTGACCCTGCTCCTTACCCTGGCCCTGATCTGGTTGATTGGCTTTTTCAATTTCCGTTCCATCACCGGGTCTCTGGCCCGCCTCGCGGATAGGGCTCAGTCCATAGGAGGGGGCAGCTTTCCCCATCTGGAACCCGTCGAAGCAAAAGATGAACTGGGGAAACTGGAACTGGTATTCAATGAAATGAGCCACAACCTGAAAAACCTGGTAAAAAACCTGGAAAATGAAAAAGAGCGGACGATAAGCATTATTCGCCAGCTGCCGGTGGGAGTCGTGGTAATTGATAGGAGGGGGCAGATCAGGGCCAGCAATCCTCTTTTTTACCGACTTTTAAATATTTCTCCCCCTGTCCGGGATCGGGAAGCTCTGCTCAACCTGACCTCGGAACCGGAATTAATAGAATTTGTTAAAAACCTATGGACCAAAGAGGAAGAAGGGGAAAAAGAAATTGAGCTTGATCGGCCTGCCCGCCACCTCCACCTGGCTGCCTCCCCCCTGAATCATGAACAACAACAGATGGTTATAGTGCTCCAGGACATCAGCCGGATCAGGCGGCTGGAAAGAATGCGCAGAGAATTCGTGGCCAATGTTTCCCACGAGCTGAGGACCCCTCTTACTGCCATTCAGGGCTTTACAGAAACTCTGCAGCAGGGGGCCTGGGAGGAGGGTGAAGCGGACCGCTTCCTGGGAATTATCGAAAAAGAAGTGATTCGCCTGGCCCGATTAATTGATGACCTCCTCATCCTGTCCCGCCTGGAGGCGGTTGCAGATATTCCGGGAGGCNGTTCCAATTTAAAAGAATGTACTCAATCCGCCCTGGAAGTTCTGGAACAAAAAATAGAGGAACGGGGGATCGAGGTGGATGTAGAAATACAGTCGGATCTGGTGGTGGATATCAATGCAGATGATCTGCAACAGGTTCTTATCAACCTTACTGATAATGGAATAACCCATTCTCCACCCGGGAGCACCCTTTTTATTAGTGGGGGGCGGGAGCAGGATCAGGTTTTCTGGGCCATAAAAGATCAGGGCCCGGGAATTCCGGAAGAAGATCAATCCCGGGTTTTTGAGAGATTTTACCGGGTGGATAAAGGGCGAAGTCGGGAATCGGGAGGCACCGGTCTGGGCCTGTCCATTGTCCGCCATATCGTGTCCAGGGCTGGCGGCCGGGTGAATCTGGAGAGCACCCCCGGCCAGGGCAGCACCTTTATCGTCTATCTGCAGGCAGCGAAATAGTTTACAAAAAATTAACATGGGGCAAACCTGCTGTTAACATCCCCCTTTTATAATAGGGTTGAACCTGTTAAGAAAGGGGGGTTTTTTGTGAACGAAAATGCATTCCAGATCAGGGACCTGAACCTGTGGTACGGGCCCAATCACTGCCTTCAGAATATTACAATGGATATCCCCGCAACCGGTGTGACGGCAATTATCGGACCCTCGGGCTGCGGCAAATCCAGTTTTCTCAAAACCCTGAATAGAATGATTGATCAGATCCCCTGTGCTCGCTGGGAAGGATCAGTTCTTTTTGAAAGCCGGAATATTCTGGAGCAAAACATTGACCTGGTGTGGCTGCGTAGTGAAGTTGGCCTGGTATTTCAGCAGCCCAATCCCTTTCCCCGGTCCATTTATGACAATGTTGCCTTCGGTCCCCGTATTCACGGGGAACGCAATAAGAGGAAGTTAAATGAGATAGTGGAACAGAGCCTGCGGGATGCCGCTCTCTGGGAGGAAGTCAAGGATAATCTACATCACCCCGCCCTCTCCATTTCCGGGGGTCAGCAGCAGAGACTCTGTATTGCCCGGGCCCTGGCCGTAAAACCCCGCATCCTGTTGATGGACGAACCATGTTCAGCCCTGGACCCGGTGGCCACTTCCCGCATTGAAGATCTAATCGGAAGCCTGCAGGAAAAATATCCTATTCTGATTGTAACCCATAACATGCAGCAGGCAGCCCGTATTTCTCACCAAACTGCTTTTTTCCTCCAGGGAGTGTTGATTGAATATGGGCCCACTGCAGAAATTTTTACCGGTCCCCGGGAACAGAAAACAGAAGATTATATTACCGGCCGTTTTGGCTAGAGAGGAAGTGGTTTTTAAATGATAAGGGAAGGTTTTTCCCAGGAACTGGAAGAATTGTTCCAGGACATTCTTTATATTGGAAGAATTGTTCCAGGACATTCTTTATATGGGGGGCCTGGTAAAAAAATCAATTCAAAAAGCGGTCCACTCCCTGAAAAATCAGGATCTGGAAGCAGCCCGGGAAGTAATAGAAAAGGACGATATTATTGATGATCTGGAATTAAAGATAGAGGAAAAATGCATGTCCTTAATTGCCCGGCAGCAGCCCATGGCCAGGGATCTCCGGCGCATTGGGACCGCCCTGAAAATAATTACGGACCTGGAAAGAATAGCTGATCATTCCTGTAATATTGCCCGCATTACCCTGGCCATTGCAGATGAACCCCATATCAAACCCCTGATTGATATTCCCCGGATGGGACAAAGGGCGGTGGATATGCTGAAAAAGGCCCTGGAAGCCTTTATAAATGAAGATGTTGACCTGGCCTATCAGGTCTGCAATATGGATGATGAAGTGGATCACCTGCACAGCCAGATTTTCCGGGAACTTTTAACCTATATGATTGAAGATCCCCGCAAAATTAAACAGGCCACCCATCTCCTGTTTGCTTCCAGTTACCTGGAAAGAATTGGAGATTATGCGACCAATCTGGGGGAATGGCTCATTTTCATGGTAACCGGTGAGCGCAAGGAATTAAACAAGTAAGAATTACCGGGGTAGATCCTGTTGGGGGGGTTAACCCGGTTTTTTTTGCATTGAGGTAGAAGAAAAGAGCAACGGTAATATGTCAAGGGGTTATGGTTACAGGGTCCCGGGAAATATACTGGCGCCAAAATATTAAGCCCCCAGAACTTAGCCAGCAGCAAAGTCCTGGGGGTTTTTGGGGTGTTGGAAGCAGTGAATGACGATTCCCCGCAAAAATGATTAAAGCCCGAATATTAAATGATGGTCATACCAAAAGGAATGATGTCCATTATTCTCGACTGTAGGGCAGGCCCAGTTTGGCCGGGGCCCCCAGTCGTTTTTTTCGACTGCGCACCGTGACCAATATCAGGACTAAAATGGTAAACAGGTAGGGAAGAGCCCTTAACAGATAGGGGGAAATAGCTATGCCCAGAACCTGGGAGCGATAACCGATAGCCTCTATACCCCCAAACAGGTAGGAACCGAATAAAGCCCGCAGGGGATTCCAGACCGCAAAGATTACCAGGGCCACCGCAATCCAGCCCCGGCCCGCAGTCATATTTTCCAGCCAGCTGGGGGCAAAGGCCAGGGAAAGATAGGCTCCGCCCAGGCCTGCCAGGACCCCGCCCATAATGACATAAAAATAGCGGAGGCCAAAAACCTTAACTCCCAGGGAGTCGGCAGTTTCAGGACTTTCGCCTGTTGCCCGGAGGTGCAGGCCCGGCCGGGTGCGATAAATCCAAAACCAGATAACAAAAACCAGGATAAAAGAAAGGTAGACCAGCAGGTCCTGGCGGAATAATATGGGTCCAATAAAGGGGATATCTGCCAGTAAGGGGATTTCCAGGGTGCGGAAAGTAGTGGGCAGTGGTTTCCCAATAACGGGGCGCCCCAGGTAACCGCTGAGCCCTGTTCCAAATAAGGTCAGGGCCAGGCCGCTGACAACCTGATTTACCCGGAGGGTAACGGTCATAAAAGCGTGGATTAAAGCCATGCTGCCCCCGGCAACAATAGCGGCTAAAACTCCCAGGGTCAGACTGTTGGTGTAGGCGACGGCCAGAAAACCCGACACCGCCCCCACCAGCATCATTCCCTCGACGCCTAAGTTCAGAATGCCGGAGCGTTCGCACAGCAATTCTCCCAGGCAGGCAAAGAGCAGGGGCGTACCTGAACTAATTGCTGCAGCTAAAATGGAAATCAGAAGGGCACTACTCATTGCTTTGCGCCTCCTTTTTGGGAACTAATTGGAATTGATAGCGGCCTAAAAATTCAGCTGCCAGTAAAAAGAACAGCATCGATCCCTGCAGCATATTAACTGAAGCAGCAGGCACGCCGATGAACTGGGCCGAAAAACCTCCGACCAGCAGGGCACCAAACAGAATTGAAACCACAATTATGGTCACTGGATTTAGCTTGCCCAGCCAGGCAATGATTATGGCTGAATATCCATAGCCCGGAGAAAGTCCCCGCTGCAGCCGGCCCGCTATAGCGGAAACTTCGGTCATACCGGCTAAACCGGCCAGGGCCCCACTGATAAACATGACAATAATGATATTGCGGGCCATATTCATCCCCGCATATCTGGCTACTGCAGGACTTTCACCAATAACCCGGACTTCATATCCCCATTTTGTTTTCTTTAAAACAAAAAATAAAATGATTGCGGCCACGAAAGCCAGGACCAGCCCATAGTGGACCCGGCTGTCCCCGATGGTAGGAAGGCGGGCCGCACTGGAAAACACCGGGGTTAAGGGAAAACCGAAACCGTGGGGGTCTTTCCAGGGACCGTGAATGAGATATTCCATGATGGATATGGCCACGTGATTGAGCATTAAAGAAGTAATAATTTCATTTACCCCCAAAAAAGCCCGGGGAATGGCAGAAAGCAAAGCCCACAAACCTCCCAGCACCATACCCGCTACAATCATCAGGGGAATGAGGATATATGCTGAAGAGTCCGGCAGGGTCAGGGCAACCCAGGTGGCACCTATGGCCCCCATATAAAGCTGACCTTCGGCCCCGATATTCCACATCAGCATGCGGAAGGCCAGGCCTACCCCCAGGGCACATAGCATCAAAGGAATGGCTTTAACCATGGTTTCGGAAAGGCCGTATAAACTGCCGAAGGCCCCGTGCCACATTGCCCGATATACGGTAAAAGGATTGAAACCGGTTATATACAGGACCACCATACCAAATAATAAGGCCAGAACAACTGCAATAACCGGCGAGAGATAGCGATAGGTTGGAGATATTGTTTCTCTTTTCGATACTTTTATTCTCATGTTCCCACCTCACTTCCGGGTGGGGATATGCCGCTCATCAGCAGGCCAATTTCTTCCCGATTGAAATCCTGTCGGGGCAGAACTTTCATTATTTTACCGCTGGATAAAACCGCAATCTCATCGGACAGAGACATTAATTCATCCAGGTCTTCGGATAAGAGGAGCACGGCCACCCCTTGCTGGCATTGTTCTAAGAGGATTCTCCGCACTGAATTCATGGCGTTAACATCTAACCCCCGGGTAGGGTGACTGGCCACAATTAATTTTGGCTGACAGGAGGTTTCTCTGGCCAGGAGAAGTTTCTGGGCGTTTCCTCCGGATAATAAGCGGGAAGGGGTATCCAAAGAGGCGGTAGTAATATTAAAAGAACTGACAAAACTCTGGGCCTTCTTAATGATTTCAGCCGGCTGCAGGAGGAAACCCTTGCTGAGGGGGTACTGCCGGTATTCTTTTAAAATTGAGTTTTCCGCAACCCCCATATTGGGGGCCAGGCCGGTTCCCATACGGTCTTCCGGAATAAAACTTATTCCCTTTTTAATAATCTGATAAATACTCTTATTGGTAATGTCCTGCTCTAACATGAAAATTTTCCCGGATTCTACCTGGCGTAAACCGACAATGACTTCTGCCAGTTCCCGCTGGCCATTCCCGGTAACCCCGGCAATGCCCATAATGGAACCTTCTTTAACCTCCAGGCTGACATCTTTCAGTGCTTTTTGTTCCCGATCATTTAGAGCCACCACATTTTGCAGAGAGAGGATTACTTTTTCTCCAGGCTGGCTTAAATTTTCCGGGGTGGGAGGCATTTCTTTGCCCACCATCAGGGAAGCCAGTTCCCGCTTACTGGTTTTATCTTTATCCCTCTGGGCCACATTTTTCCCCCGGCGGAAAACAGTTATCCGGTCAGCGATTTGCATGACTTCATCTAATTTATGGGAAATGAATATTATGGATTTACCCATTTCCCGCATTTTCTTTAAAGTAACAAACAAATCCTGGACTTCGGTCGGAGTCAGAACCGCAGTAGGTTCATCCATGATCAAAAAATCAACACCGCGATAGAGCATTTTAATTATCTCTACCCGCTGTTGCTCCCCCACCGAGAGCTGCCATATTTTAGCCTGGGGGTCAATCTCCATACCATAATCCCTGGAAATCTCCCTTACTTCCTTTTCCATGATTTCCTGGGATAAGAAAAATTTGGGCCGGGGCAGGCCTAAAAAAACGTTTTCAGCGGCAGTGAAAGGTTTCACCAAACGAAAATGTTGATGCACCATGGCAATTCCATGGTTAAGGGCTACATGAGGAGATTTAATATTAACTTTTTTCCCGCCTATCCAGATCTCCCCGGAATTGGCCTGATAAAGGCCGGTCAGGATATTCATGCAGGTGCTTTTTCCTGCACCATTCTCCCCCAGGAGAGCATGGATCTCACCCTTGCGGACCTGCAAATTAATATTATCATTTGCCAGGACCCCGGGGAAGGTTTTGGTAATATTTCTCATCTCTAAAGCATAGGTGTCCTTATTCATCTTGCAGCGGCAATTTTACCCAGGTGCAAAGCTGCCTTCCCTCCCTTCTGCTGCATATAGGAACTTTACCCCGCATCGGTACAGATTGCAGGGGGAGATAATTTAGAAAAAGGGCAGGCCCACAGTTGTGGGCCGGCCCCGGGTGAAAAATAATTACTGTATGCTTTCCACTCCTTCAACAAACCAGTCGATGCTTAACATTTCATCATCGGTCAGGGTAACTCCCTCTTCTACCTGCAGTTCCCCATCGTTGTCATAAATGGGCCCGGCAAAAACATGGAAGGTACCGTCAATGATTTCCTGTTTTTTAGCCTCAACCATGTCGATTACATCCTGCGGGACCATGGGCCCAAAGGGCGCCAGGTCGACAATTCCATCATCCATGCCGCCCCAGTAAGAGCCGGTTTCCCAGGTTCCATCAATGACATCATATACTCTTTCAACATAATAGGGGCCCCAGTTCCAGACCGGACCGGTCATAACAGCATCAGGAGCATAGTGGCTCATATCAGAATTATAGCTGATTCCATATTTGCCCCGTTCTTCTGCGGCCTGCATGGGAGCAGGGGTGTCCTGATGCTGGGCAATTACATCACAATCACCATCCAGGAGGGCGATAGCAGCGGATTTTTCGACACTGGGATCATACCAGGTGTTGGTCCAGACCACTTTGATCGTAACATCGGGATTGACAGATTGGGCTCCAAGAGCAAAAGCATTAATACCCCGAATAACTTCTGGAATGGGGAAAGCTGCTACATAACCCAATAAGTTGGTCTCGGTCATGGCGCCGGCTACCATACCAGATAGGTAGCGGGGTTCATACATCCGGCCAAAATAATTGCTCATGTTGGGTTCTACTCGATAGCCGGAGCAGTGCTCAAAAAAGGTGTCGGGAAAACGCTGGGCCACATTAGCAGTGGAATCCATGTAACCAAAGCTGGTGGTGAAGATTAAGTCATAGCCCTCATTGGCAAACTGGGTGGTAATCCGCTCCGCATCAGCTCCCTCGGGAACCGCCTCCACGTAACTGGTAGTGATTCCTGGGAAATAGTCCTCCAGGTATTGCCGCCCCTGATCATGGGCATAACTCCAACCAGCATCACCTACAGGNCCTACATAAATAAAGCCAACTTTAATATCCTCTGCCTGGGCATTAACATTGAAACCTGCTGCAAAGACCATAATTAAAGCAACCAACAGCAAACCGATTTTACCCTTTAATTTCATTGATTATGTGCCCCTTTCCATTTAAATTGGTTTTCAGGAAAAAAACAGTGAAAAAAAGGTTCCCAATAGCTCCTGGATAAAAGCATCAGGTCAGACATGTTTCCCCCAAAAAACCAAACCGCCTCTTCCCACAACAGGGTTTCCCGGGGAAAATATCCGGGAACAGAATTTTGCCGACTAGAAGCTTTGCTTTTGATATGAACTCTAATTATTGCATAAGATAGAACAAAGAAAGTTGTTTAAAACCAGGTCTAAAAGAGAAAAAACTGGAATTTCTTTAATCGGGGGCTATCACCTCCAGATTCTTTAATGTTTGGCGCTCCTGTCCTGAAAACTAAATGAACAACTCTTCTGCTGCAGGATAAGATTTGAATATTAAGTAAAATGGCTGAAATTTAGTATAATTCCAACAGTTTATAGATTCTATTTTCGTTTCTTTTTTCCTTTAATTTCGTATAGCTTTTTGCCGGGGCTTTCCACTGTCAGTACCCATCGGGGCAGGTAAATGTAAATGGTCCAAGAATAGTATGGATTGCAGAAAACTAAAAAACAATTAGATCCAGAAAATGCCCTGCATGACTGGATCAGGACCGAAAAAGAGGGGGACGAACGGGGCTATCTGGTCTGAAAAAGACCCACCTCTTCAGGCCAAAACTCGGGGAAAGATAAACTGCATGGTTGAAAGTTCTTTACCGGATAAAGAGACTGCTTATCCGGTGAATATTCCCGGCTGAATGGAAAGAATAAAAAAGAAATCCAAACACCCTGATGATGGTTATATGCCTGATTACTCCAGATAGGGAGGAATTCAAATTAAGATTGTTGCCCGCAAAAAGCAGGCAAATTGATTTCCGGAGAGATTATTTTCAGGCAGGGATAAATCAGGGGTAGGAGTAAGAGAGGAAAAGAGGAATTAAATTATCATTGAAAAGAAATTCAGGCCAGGGAGGTTATATTCAGGATGAAAAAAAGCAGGTCTACACCCTTGATAAAGACAGTAGTATTATTTCTTATTTTCAGCTGGGTAATATTCTTTAATATGGACGCAACGCTGGCTCAAACTGAACCATATCAGGAGGATATGATAGAAGAATACCTGCGAGCAAGGGCCCGGACAGTTCAGGAATTTGAGGAGAATGAGTTGATCAGGCAGGTTATAACTGTAGAATTTACTCGAGGCCCGGAAAAGGGAAAAACGGTTGAGTTGGAAAATTTTTATTACTCCTATGAACACCCGATGACCATAGAGGTAGAAGAGGGCATGGAATTAATTATAGTGGCGGTAGAAGAGGGAGAAGAAACAAACTATTATGTGCAGGATCGGGCCCGGGATCGCGGAGTTCTATACCTTCTCCTGCTGGGAATTGCTTTGTTGATTGCAGTGGGAAGGTTAAAAGGTGTTAAAACCATTATTGCCCTGGCGTTTACTGGATTACTGCTTTTTTATTATCTTTTGCCCCGGCTTTTAGAGGGACAGAACCCGGTATTGCTATCGGTTCTGGTGGCCGGTCTGGTGATTATTTTTTCCCTGGTTCTAATCAGCGGGTTCAATCTGAAAAGCCTGGCAGCCATTATCGGAACCCTGACCGGGGTCATTGTAGCCGGGCTTTTAACCCTGTGGGTGGGTGAGGTTGCCCACCTCACAGGATTTAATACTGATGAAGCCCAGATGTTGAGCTATATGAATTATGACCTGGATGTGCGGGGCATACTATTTGCCGGTATCATAATTGGCTCCCTGGGGGCAATAACCGACGTGGGGATCTCTGTTGCTTCGGCTGCGGCAGAGATAAAAGAAGCGAGCCCATCCCTGGGGATCGCCTCCCTGGTCCGGGGGGGACTCAATGTGGGGCGAGATGTCATGGGGACCATGGTCAATACCCTGATCCTGGCTTATGTTGGCACCGCAACTCCGCTTCTACTTCTTTTTATAGGTTACGAGATGGCCTGGCTGCGGGTAATTAATATGGACTTGATTGCTACCGAACTG
>SL_5KL_010_SEDDRAFT_10000687_pt1 | contig 21704 bp, 21 predicted proteins | sample SodLakKL_010_SED_FD_9118 | JGI IMG/M metagenome (IMG submission 9118) | reverse complement strand
TAGTTTGTACGACCTCCTCCACCAGCCGAACAATTAAGGTATTAGACATGAACCCATTTTCATCCTTCTGCTGGTGCCGTTCCGGCATGGAAGTCTAAAGGGAAAAGAGGATTAGGAAGAATAAACCAAAAAAAATAGAGGTAGGACAGCCCGGAATAAGCAGATAGCATATCGGGAAAACGGTTTTTATTGAATTTTGCTTCGATTAATGTGATACTTGCATTAAAATGCCCGCATTGAAAACGTGATGCGGATATTGAGGTGTGGGCATGATTGATAAGAGTAAAATTGTAGAAGAATTCAAAAAACATGGGAGCGTTCTTAAAACCTCTGAACTTAATGCCATAGGTCTTAATAGTCGGCAAATTAAAAAATTGCTTGATCAAGGAGAACTCTCAAAAATCAAACAAAGGTATTATGAAATAACAGGAGAGATTAATTCTGAAGAGATAATCATTGCAAGGCTTTTTCCAGGGGCGGTTATTTTTCTAGAAAGCGCTTTGCTTCATTATAATTACACAGATAGAATACCAGCAACTTGGCAAATCGCGGTAGATAGAGATAGTGAAAAAAGTCAATACAATATCGATTATCCTATGATTAAGCCTTTCTATCAGGATCCTAAGTTTTTGAAGGTTGGCGTATCAATTGTTAAGCACCAGGGAGTGGAGATTAAAATTTTTAACAGGGATCGAACGATGTGTGATGTGATGCGCTATGAACGGAAACTTGAAAAGGAAGTGTTTTCCAATGCAATTATTCGTTATATCAAAGATCCAAAAAAGAACCTCAGACATCTCTTTGAATATGCAGAAATATTCAGCATTACAAAAAAAGTTCAATCTCAGATAGGAAAGTGGCTTTAATGAGCTATTCAAGGGCATCAACCTGGCGCGATAAAAAAACAAATCAAAAAAAGAAAAGATTTCTTTCCAGCAGCTATTAAACCTTTTTTGTCAGGAAGAATTTATAAGGAAACTTGCACAAAACAGTTATTCAGAACATTTTCCTTATATCAATTATAAGGGCTGACCATTTATCTTACAAATACGCTTTTGCTTTATTATCTCGGAAGGGGAGCCGAAAAGGTATATACCCATTGTAGGTATTTAAAGAAGATATGCGTTGGACTACTCTTGGGCTTTTAATTTTGCTACCATTTTTTCTGAATTGCTTACTCCGGGCCATCCTGACAGCCGTTCCAGAAGCATCCGGACAGTTTTTCGGGAATATTTGGATACAATTCAGGAGACTCCAAGAGCAGCGTGGCTTTTGCTTTTTCCAAAAAATGTTTAATCTTTCCGAGTTAGCTTTTTTGATAGCTAAGAAATAAGAATTGACAAAGGGAGGCGAACTGTAATACAATTTGTATTACGGAGGTGTTAACATGTTAAGTATAAGATTATCAAAAGAGTTAGAAGATAAGATAAAACTCCTGGCAAAACAAGAAAATTTAACTAAATCAGATATAGTAAAAGAAGCTCTGGAAAATTATATTGAGGAAAAGGAAAAAAAGGCCCGCCCATATGATCTTGGGAGAGAATTATTTGGAAAGTATGGTAGTGGAGAAGGGGATTTATCTACCCGTTACAAGAAAGAAATGGGAAGAAAAATTAATGAAAAAATGTCTAATTGATGCTGGGCCTCTAATTGCATTGTTTGATAAAGATGATAAATACCATAGAGCTGTAAAAAAACTTCTGAAATCATATAAAGGCTATTTATATACTTCTTGGCCTGTAATTACAGAAGTAATGCACATGCTAGATTTTAATGTTAATGTTCAAATTGATTTTTTAAAGTGGACTAGCATGGGTGGGTTGGATGTTGTTCAATTGTCCCAAAATAATATATACAGAATAATAGAATTATCAGAAAAATATTCTGATGTGCCAATGGATTTTGCAGATGCAACATTAATAATCATTTCAGAAAACAAAAAAATTGATGAAATAATTTCTATTGATTCAGATTTTTATATATACAGGAATTTAAGAAATAAATATTTGAGAAATATATTTAAAATTTAACTTGACTATCAAGTTTGCTCAGGTTGGCACCCCCACAAGCTCATCAAAGGTAACCGTATTTGCTGAAGAGCAGGCTGCAAGTAGGCGGTTAAAGCCCTGTCCCGTGAAACCCCTGCGATTAAAGCGGTAACAAAACTCTCCCAGATAAGGTTGCAAATGCTTTTTATCCAGTCCATGGAAAGTCCCACCAACAAATGATTTGACATTTGAGATGATAATGGGCAGCCTATTTAAATAATCCGGGTCCTGCTTATGGTGAAATTCCTTTGCCAAATGGGTCTAGCCTTCTTTTGTAAGCCCACCGTAAGAACTATAGAGGTCTGTGTGGATAGTAGTTCCGATAATGGCTGGATCGGCAACCTGGAGCACAATGGAAGATTTTAGATTATCAATAACCTGCATTTTCTAAAAAGTGGGTGATCAGGCTCATTTAGAGATAAGCTGGCTATATTCCTTGTTTTATCGGTGCCGCGTCCCCTTTTTTCCCCTTCAGTTGGGGATCCAATAAAGAAGTCATCCATCTCAACAATGCCCGCCAGAGCATACTTATTGTCACGGTCATTCATGGCCTTGCGGATCTTGTGTAACATAACCATGAAGTTGGATAGCTGATATCAAACTGTTGGGATAAATAGACTGCTGATACCCCTCGTTTATCATTGGAAACCAGGCAAACCACCCAGAACCAGACCATTAAAGGGGTCCGGGTCTTGTGCATAACTGTTCCTGCAATTACAGAAACCTGATAACTACACTTAACCCCCTGGTGCAACTTGTGCTTTACCAGTTCATATGATCTGGTATAGCCACACCTGGGGCACCGAAATCCATCTGACCAGCGGATTTCAAACAAATGCTGTCGGCATGCTTCTTCTGAAGAAAATTTCTGCTGAAACTCCAACCAGTTGAGTGGTTTTTGCTGAGCCAAAACCCTCGCTTCCCAAACTAAAAAACTTATTGGTTTGATTATATTAAGACCGATAGTTCGGGGTCAGGGAGTTCCGGAGGTAAATGGATGATCAAGAACCGAAAAAGGAAAAGAAATGAAAAAACCCGGAAAGATTTCCGGGTTAATTCAGAATTCATTTTTGTCTAAAGGAATTACTTCAAATCCCATAATAGAAAAATGACTATCCAGAGTTAAGGCGGTCTCTATTTTTAAATCATCCATCAATGCGAAAGACGTTGCATCCACGAAACTGAAACGATGGTCCTGAAATTTTTCCAGGAGGGAAAACCCCTTTTTTTCAAGCTCTGATGAGGAAAAGACTGTTTCAATGGAAGGGCTTTCCCCAATGAGCTGAAGGAAAAAGTAAGGTTTCTGAGAAAGATGATTATGTCGGTAAAGCAAAAGAGTAAAGGTTTCGCCGATTACCAGTGAACTTGTTATTAAAGGAATTTTGTTATCCAATAACTTTTTGTAATTTTCGGCAACTAAACTGTGGTTATTATCTTTTTTTACCAACAAAGAAAACCAGGCACTGGTGTCCACAAAAACCTTTTCTGGGTTACTGCTGGCAACAATCATTTTTTTCCTCCTGTTCATAAAGATAGTGATCGTGGTTTTTTGCTGCGCCTAAATCCTTGATCCCCTCGTCGATAAGCCCAATCAAAGAATAAGCGGGATCATGGCAGTAAGAGCATTTCTCTTTAAGAAGATTCTTGACCCCTTCTCTGATTAAATAAGCTTTGGATACATTTTGTTGTTTTGCAATCTCATCCAGTCTTTTATTGAGAGAAGGGGGTAGGTAAAACTGAAGGCGATCCATTTTCTCGCTCATATCCAACACCTCCTACCTATACATTATATTAAAACGGCGTATACATTGCAACTGTCGATTGCTTTTTACTGAAGCCATTTTTGTTTTGAAAAGCAAGGGTCATTAATAAAAATTTGGTCCTGTCCAGATTATAAGGGATTTTTAAGAGAGGGGATTCCTCTTCGCTTTAAATAAATGACCCCGGGGTCTAAGCATTTTATCATGCAACTACATCATGATAACAAAAGGGGGTAACTTGCTTGGTTAGAACCCAGATTCAATTAAATAAAAAACAAATGGAGAGGTTAAAAGAATACGCTGCCCACAAAGGAGTTTCTCTGGCGGAAATAATTAGGCGATCTGTGGATTTGTTTTTTAAGATAGAAAATGAAAGGGAAGAAAAAGATAAATTATATTTGAAAGCCAGAGAAACGGCAGGGAAATATGACTCCCGAATAACTGACCTTGCAAAAAACCATGATCGTTATTTACAGGAGAACTTCAAATAGTGAGAGTTTATATCGATAACTCAGCGTTCCTTACGGTTATGAATGCTCAGATGAATTTCCTGCTCAGGCAAAAGAAATCTGGTATAGATTACTTGAGGAAAAAATCGAATTTGTAGTAAATTCCTTTGTTTTGCTGGAAACCCATGTCTTGATTCAAAATAGGCTTGGGCTAAACTCCCTTAAAAGTTTTGCAGACCAAATTTATTCTTTATTAACAGTGGAATGGGTGGAGCAGGAAAACTATAAAAAGGAAAACCCCCATTTAAGTGAAGAAGGTGAAATGATGGGTCTTTCAAAAAAGGAAAAGCTTCGTTTTATATGTGAAAAGCACAATATAATCCTTCTTTACCTGTTTGGTTCCCAGGAGAAAAGAGGACTTGAAATTCTTAATAACAGCGAATTTGAAGAAAAAAGGGACCCAATTGGGGATATTGATGTGGGAATAGTTTTTCCCTTCGATTTAAATAAAATCACAAAACGTTATATCCTTTATTCCGAGGTTTTTAATGACCTTGAAGAAATTTTTCGACCGGAAAAGTTGGACTTGGTTTTTCTTCAGGAATGCCATTCTATTCTTCAATTCGAAGCAATTAAGGGAAACTGCATTTATTTTAAATCCGAAGAATTTCGGGAGCAATTTGAAATGAATGTTTTGCGGAGATTGCCTGACATTAAATATCTTCTGGCTAATTATGAAAAGGAATTTTTAGAACCCTACCAATCCTGAAAAGAGGGTATGTTATCCCATGATTAATCGTGAACTTGTTAGGGGGCACCTGGTTTTAATTGCTGAATATCTGGAAGGGTTAAAAAAACTATCCCAACTGTCTGAAGAAGAATTTTTGGACGACGAAAGGAATCCAGCTGCGGCTGAAAGCTTTCTCCGAAGGGGTTTAGAGGCCATTTTTGATATCGGGCGTCATATTGTGGCGAAAACTGGTGGGGTTGAGATGGCTTCGGAGTACCAGTCAATAGCAGAAGGTCTGGGGAAGAAAAGAGTGGTGGATTCAGAACTGAGCAGGACTCTTTTCCAAATGGCTGGATATCGAAATCGATTGGTTCATATGTACCACATGATTGGCTCCAAGGAGTTGCTTGCAATAATTAATGATCACCTGGGAGATATAGAAAAGTTTATTGCTCAGGTTAACGAATATTTAGATGATAATTAGGTAATGGCTTTGGGGGATGCGCTATTCAGACTTTTTGGAATGAAAAATGAATAAGAGCAAATCAGGCACTGGTTGCAAAAAAGATTTTCTCTGGAGTGTCTTTGCGGCCATATATCATTTTTCAACTACCTCTTATTCTCTTTATTGGATGGCAAGGTAAGGTAAGGTAAGCTCTATATAGCCTATTGGATGAAAAAATGCGTAGTCTTTACGGGAAACCAAGAGCAAAAAAATTCCGTTGCAATAGGGAAGGTATGCTGGTATAATAAAATGGTAGAAAATGGAAAGGAGTCTTATAATGAATTCATCCTTTTCTGCCGCTTTAAAAAGCTATCTTGCCTATCTGGAAGTAGAAAGAGGTTTGAGTCCCAACACAGTTACCGGCTATGGTCAGGATCTGACCCTTCTGGAAAAATTCTTGTCCGAAGAAGTATTTGAGGATAAAGATTGGGCCCTTAATGAGCTCAAAAGTTCACATTTGCGTTCCTTCTTATATTATCTCTATCAGGAACGAAAAAACGGTACTGCTGCAATTAACCGGAAGATTGCTGCTTTTTCAGGCTTTTTTAAATTTTTAATTCGAGAATCTGAGTATGAGCTGGAAGAAAACCCGGCGAAAAGTATTTCGCGACGCAAGGAAGAAAAAGTCTTACCCCAGTATTTATCACTGGAGGAAGCAGAGAAACTTCTCGACACCATCAAAGGTGAAAGCCTTTATCCGGAAAGGGACTACGCTATCTTCGCCTTATTCCTTCAGACTGGGTGCCGGCTTTCTGAACTAGAAGGACTTAACCTGGATCAACTCAATCTGGGAGAAGGATATGTTCGTTTCAGGGGCAAGGGGGCGAAAGAGAGAACAGTTCCCCTGACTTTAACTACCCGTAAGGCTCTAAGTCGGTGGTTGGAAAAAAGGAACACCCGAGAAAAAACAGAACGGGTTTTTTTAAATCGTTATGGTGCCCCCCTGGGAAAAAGGGGGATTCAATACAGCTTGAAGAAATTTTTAAAAAAGGCTGGACTGAACCGGCCCGGCTTGAGCGTACATAAATTAAGGCACACCTGTTTTACCCTGTTATTAAAAAGTGGGGTCAATATAAAGGCCTTAAAGGATATTGCAGGACATACCAGCATAGCAACTACCGAGATTTATACCCATATTACCCAGGAAGAGATCATAGAAAACATGAACAAACATCCTCTTTTACGGGAGGAATGGGGGCTTAGGTTTAAAACTGATCAGAGCAAGGAAGACCCCTGTCTTTAACCTGAAATGAGAAATACCTGCTATATGACAGGATAAAATGGGGCCAGGGCTAAAATAGAAATAGAAAAAATTTTAACCAGAAGGGTTTTCCGAAATAGGAGCCCAATTTTTGTTTTGGAAAAGGAGGTTAAGAGTAGTGGATGTAACTTTTTCGGCATTAAAAGAAAAAAAAGAAAAAATTGCTATAGTGGGACTGGGATATGTGGGAATGCCCCTCGGTTTTCATCTGGCCCGTTTTTTTGATGTCATAGGGCTGGAAATATTAAAAGAGAGAGTCGCAGAATTAAAGAATAACTTTGACCGCACTGGTGAAATAAGTGAAGAGGAATTAAAGGCAAGCAATATTGAATTTGTCCTGGATCCTAAAAGACTAGAAGAAGCAAGAATTATAATCATTACTGCCCCCACCCCGGTTGATCAGCACAATATTCCCGATTTAACTCCAGTGATTAAGGCCACCGAGACTGCAGGGGAAAATATGCAAAAAGGTTCTATAATTGTATATGAATCAACTGTTTACCCGGGTGCCACTGAGGAAGTATGTATTCCGTTACTGGAGAAATATTCTGGATTGAAAAATGGTAGGGATTTTAAAGTTGGCTATTCCCCGGAAAGAGTTAATCCCGGGGATAAAGAACATGATATTACCAGAATTGTTAAGGTCGTTGGCGGACAGGATCAAGAAACTGCTGAATTGCTGGGGAAAATATATGAAACCTTTATTGAAGCAGGAGTGTATCTGACCTCCAATATTAAAACTGCGGAAGCGGCCAAAGTAATTGAAAATATTCAGCGAGATCTGAACATTGCCCTGGTTAATGAGCTGGCTTTGATTTTTAATAAACTAAAGATTAATACCAGTGAAGTAATTGAAGCAGCAGCAACAAAATGGAATTTCCACCGCTATGAGCCCGGCCTGGTAGGTGGACATTGTATTGGGGTTGATCCCTATTATTTAACCTATAAGGCTGGAGCAGAGGGTTATAACCCCGAAGTTATTCTTGCTGGCCGCCGCATTAATGATCAAATGGGAAAATATATTGGGGAACAGACGGTCAAGAAAATGATTGAATCTTCAAAATGTGTAAAGGGGACCAGGGTTCTCATAATGGGGATTACCTTCAAAGAAAACATCCATGATATCCGTAATTCCAAAGTAATAGACATTTACCATGAATTAAAGGAATATGGCATCCAAGCATTTACCTATGATCCCTGGGCAGACAAAGAAGAAGTAGAAAAGGAATATGGAATTAGTTTGATTGAAGACATGAATGCAGAAAAACCCTATGATGCAATTATCCTGGCAGTAAAACATGAAGAGTTTTTATCCTTAAGTCCTGATGATTTAAAAGAATATGCCCGAGAAACTGCAGTACTTATGGATGTAAAATCAGTTTACACCCAGGTAGAAGCAGAAAAAGCAGGATTTAATTACTGGAGGTTGTAATGATGAAAACCATTTTAGTTTCAGGAGCAGCAGGTTTTATCGGCAGCAGGGTTGCAGAAGAATTGCTGCAGCAAAAATATAAGGTGATTGGTATTGATAATATGAATGAATACTATGATGTGGACCTGAAAAAATGGCGACTGCAGTCTCTGCAAGAATATAAACAATTCAGCTTCCATAAAATTGATATTGAGAACTATGAGGCCACAAGAGTTCTTTTTGATCTCTATGAATTGAAGGCAGTAATCAATGAGGCCGCTCGGGCCGGGGTCCGATACAGCATGGAAAACCCCCATGTTTACCTGACTACCAATGCCAACGGCACTTTAAATCTTCTGGAATTATGCCGGGAATATGGAGTGAAAAAGTTTGTTCTGGCTTCAACCTCATCCCTATATGCCGGACAGAAAATGCCTTTTAAAGAAACCCTGGCGGTAAACACCCCCATATCTCCCTATGCTGCTTCCAAAAAAGCAGCGGAAATGATGTCCTACTCCTATCATTACCTGTATGGAATGGATATTTCCATAGTTCGCTATTTTACCGTTTATGGACCTGCTGGCCGACCGGACATGAGCATATTCCGCTTCATAAAATGGTGTATGGAAGGGACACCCTTAAATATTTATGGAGATGGAAGTCAAAAGAGGGATTTTACATATATTGACGATATTGCCCGGGGGACTGTGCAGGCTCTTAAACCCGTGGGGTTTGAGGTCATTAATTTGGGAAATAACCGACCCAATCAGCTATCCCAGGCTATCTCCCTGATAGAAAAATATACCGGGGAAAGAGCAGGCTTTAATTATAGTGAGTTTCATAAAGCTGACATGACTGCCACCTGGGCCGATATAGGCAAAGCAAAAGAACTTCTGGAATGGGAACCGGTAGTTGACCTGGAAGAGGGGATCAAGAGAACAGTTGCCTGGACCAGGGACAACTGGAACTGGGTTAAAGAAATTGAAGTTTGATCTCAGGTCAATAACCTTTAGCTACAAACACTGGATGTTTTAAAAGGAGGCTGATTGTTAGTGAAAATTGCGGTAGTGGGAACCGGGTATGTGGGACTGGCCAATGCGGTCCTTTTAGCCCAAAATAATGAAGTTGCGGCCCTGGATATTATTCAGGAAAAAGTGGACCGTATCAACAACAAAGAAACCCCTATTATGGATCAAGAAATTGAGAGGTTCTTTGCAGAAAAAAAGTTACATCTTAAGGCAACAACCAATCCAGAGGAAGCTTTGCTCAATGCCGATTTTGTAATTGTGGCAACACCCACAGATTATGATCCGGAAAAAAACTTTTTTAACACCAGATCAGTGGAAAAGGTAATTGCTTCTGTTCTGAACATCAATCCCCAGGCTGTGATTATTATAAAATCCACTGTCCCGGTGGGTTTCACAAAAAATATTAGAAAAAAGCATGATGCGGATAATATAATTTTTTCTCCGGAGTTTTTAAGGGAAGGAAAGGCTCTCCAGGACAACCTATATCCCTCCAGGATTATTGTTGGGGAACAATCAGAGCGTGCCAGGCAGTTTGCTGATCTTTTAGTGGAGGGAGCAAAGAAAGAAGATATTCCTGTTTTGTTTACGGATTCCACCGAAGCCGAAGCAATTAAACTTTTTGCCAACTCTTACCTGGCCATGAGGGTGTCCTTTTTTAATGAGCTTGACTCTTATGCTGAAGTAAGGGGTTTAAATACCCAACAGATAATTGAAGGAGTTAGCCTGGATCCCAGAATTGGTGATCATTATAATAATCCTTCCTTTGGCTATGGAGGTTATTGCCTTCCTAAAGATACCAAACAGCTCCTGGCCAATTACTCTGATGTTCCCAATAATATTATTGGAGCTATAGTTGATGCCAATCGGACCAGGAAAGACCATATAGCAGATATGATTATAGCCAGAAATCCTCAAATTGTTGGGATCTACAGGCTTACGATGAAAAAGGGTTCTGATAATTTTCGTCATTCGGCAATTCAGGGGGTAATGAAAAGAATAAAAGCCAGGGGCATAGAAGTGGTAGTTTATGAACCAGCCATGCCAGAAGAGGACTTTTTTAAATCCCGGGTTATAAAAAACCTGGAGGAGTTTAAAGAAATATCCGATGTTATAGTGGCCAATAGAATTGATGAGGAAATTGAAGATGTTCGAGATAAGATTTACACCCGGGACTTGTTCTGCCGGGATTAAGTATCGTTCCAGATTTACCCCTAATTGCCAAAAAGCCAGGTCTTTTTATAGGTGGGGATAAGACATGAATGAGTGGTGTTTTCCTTTTTTCCCGAGGGATTTAGAAAAAAAGAATTACCTAAATACTGCATCAGGAGACAAAAAGTTGAAATAATTTAACCCCAAAAACCACAAATAACCTAGTTTTTTTAGAGGTTTTTGCTGGTCAATGTAGAAATAAATAGATTAGGTAACAGGGATTAATTTACATTTATCTCTTTAATGGTTGGGGTAGTATTTATCATGGACATATTTTAGATAAAGGAAGAGTACTAATTTTCTGGTTGATTTAGGTTGCGGTTGGACCTGAATCATCTTTGATTTTAGGTAGCAATTCCCTCCAGGTAAAAAAAACTGAGGGAATAATCTAACTTAAGGGAGCAGGGCAGAAAAAGACAATTAATGCCTTTACATTTGAGCACCCATGTTTAAAAGGTTATGGGACGACTAAAAATAGGGATTACAATGCAAATCAGAATATAGAATCAAGAGCCTTGCAATTAGTATTGGCTTAAATAGTTTTCTATACCGTTGGTCGGATGGGGATGAGTTCTTGTAGAGATATGAATGGCAGTTACCCCCTCTGCCCAACAATCCTCCGGGGCTTGCCTCGGGGAGCGTTAACCAGTAATTATAGTTTCCCTTCTTTACTGAGGGTAGCTGGATGGCGGGCCAGAAGAAAGGTGTAGGGGCCCTGGCTGTTGGAAAAAAGTTATGCTGAAGAGGGTAGTAAAGCAGGTGGAGAATTTTGGGTTTTTATCCGGAAGTAGGGGACCTTTAAATAACTTTAAATGATTCAGAGGAAGAAGGCGGTGATAAAAATCAAGAAGCGATATCTTATCCTTTTAATGTTTTGTTTTTTGCTGGGAACAACAAATGTGCAGGCCATTTCAGTTCAGAATTCCTGGGAACTGGACCCGGGGTATGTGGCCATGAATATTATGGGAGAGGTTAAAATACCGGGGGATAGGGAAATTGGCATGGGTTTTATGCTTGAAGGGTATTTAGGCAGTCCAGAGGATCGCAGGGTCAGCCTGGATCTGGCTTACATAAAAGCCCCTACAAGTATAGGGGATTTCACCCTGGGAAAATTCCGGCCCACCTGGGAATACAAGAACTTTTCTTCAATTATGCTTTCGGGCCATGCCCCGGGAATGGTAGGGTTACAGTATGAACAGGAGGTTTTTGGGCTGGAATATGAAAAGTTTTTTACCTGGATGAGCGGTATGCGGGGTAAACTATTCGGGCATCGCCTGCAGGTCCCGGTAATAGAGGGAGTTAAATTGGGGGTTAAAGAAACAGTAATTTATGCCGAAGAATTTGATGGGTTCTGGGTTAACTACCTGCCCCTCTGGCCTTTCTATATCTCCAGATATATTCCCGGTGTTCCAACCGGTCAAAACAATCATAATATTGGTATTGACCTTATAATTGAACCCCTGCCGGACTTAACCATCTATGCAGATTTCCATGTAACTGAATATTTCCGGATCCCCGGCCAGAGCAATCAGGCCATCTATGGTCTTTTCCTGGGAGGTTTTATGGATAACGTATATGGAGAGGATCTATCCTTGCAGGTAGATTATACCCGGACCACGAATTATTTATATACTCATCGGGAAGAGGAAACCTTTTATGAATATAAGGGGAGAACCCTGGGCACGAATCTGGGGCCCGATGGAGATAGGTACAGCTTATTAATCAGTTTTGATGCCCTGCCCCATATTACTCTGCATGGAGGATATAGATTTGAAAGAAAAGGGGAAGGGGTTATCGGGGATTATTATCCTCCCCGGGAAGAATTGAAGGATTCGGTTTTCCTGTCGGGCGTGGTAGAAAAAAGGCATATCCCTGTGGGGGGCTTCAAATATCAACTTTCGCCAGATTTAGATGTGGAGATTATGGCTGAGCTTCATTTTGTCAGAAACTTTAATCATGTTGAGGGCAACTCAGGGACGAGGACTGCAGGCACTGCAGTGATTAACTGGAATTTTTAAAAATTGATAATATTTCCCGTAGCGGGGAGGCGAGCACAGATGCGCAGGATGTTTCTTTTGGTCTTAATTGTCCTGATTGTAACTCTGACTGGTAATGCCCAGGATTATAAAGGTGATTACAAAATACATGTAGATGATGTTCTAATTGTCTCAGTCTGGGGGCATCCAGAGTTTGAAAGAGAGGTTCTGGTGGGGCCCGACGGTACCATTAGCGTTCCCCTGGCCGGTAAAATAGATGCTGTGGGAAAGACAGTTGATGAGATAACCGAAATCTTGAATGATAAACTAAAAGAAACCCTCCTGGATCCCGATGTAAATGTTGCCTTAAAACAATACCGGCGCCTGGAGGTTTTGGTTTTAGGGGAAATTGCCCGGCCCGGTGATTATGAGTTAAGTTTTGGCTCCAGGCTTCTAACAGCAATCTCGCGGGCAGGGGGTCCTACGGAAAAAGCGGACATAAATAATTTGCGCCTTACCCGTGCCGATACTTCCTTTGATATCGACCTGGAGCGGGTCATGGCGGATAGCGATACTGCCAACAATTTAGAACTTAAAGATGGAGATGTTATCTATCTGCCCAGCGGTTTTATTGAGGTTACCCTGATGGGGGAGATTGAGAAACCGGGAAGATATGAAATGAGAACTGGTTCCCGGGTTTTAAATGCCATTTCAACTGCCGGGGGCCCCACAGAGGCAGCTCAAACCAGGGAACTGGAATTGAATCGGGGGGATGAATCATTTACTGTTGATCTGGAGTCTGTTCTGAGGGGTGTTCAGATCGAGGATAACCGTGAGCTCCAGGATGGAGATATATTATTTCTGCCGGGAACCCGGATGGAGGTAACCATTCTGGGAGAGGTCCGGCAGCAGGGCATGTATGAGTTAAAAGAGGGGGTTCGTCTGAGCGATCTTTTGGCCCGCTCCGGAGGCCTTTTAGAATCTGCCTCCCAGACGGCTACTATTGAAAGTAATGGGCGAATGGAAACAGTTGAACTGGAAGAAGTTTTTTCCGGAGGTTTCAACCCGGTCCTGAATGAAGGTGATACGGTATATATTTCCCGGACTGAATATAGGGTGGCGGTTATTGGCGAGGTTAATCAACCCGGCACCTATCCCTGGCACAGTGATTTGCGGCTGGCAGAGCTAATTAGTAAGGCCGGAAACGTAACTGAAGCCGGGAACAAGGAAAATGTTACTATCATCCGGGGTGAGGGTGAGATTCAAACGGTAGATTTGAAAAATTACATGGAAGGTTTTGCAGAAGCGGATAATCCCTTCCTGGAAGCAGGGGATATGGTCATTGTTACTGAAGAAGATGCCATTGATTGGGAGCAAATCTTTTTCTTCATCAGTGGATTGAATACTCTAAAACAGCTTTTAGGATTAGATTGGTAGGAGGGTCAGTATGGCAGAACAATATGAACAGGAGATGGAACTGGATTTAAGAGAACTCATTGGTGTTTTATGGCGCCGCAAATGGTTGATTATCCTCTTATTTATTGTAGCGGTAACCGGGGCCTATTTTGTCAGCCAGGAGATGACCAGGATTTATGAAACTTCAACCATTATTATGGTCAGGGTTGAAGGTGGGATTGAGGATTTATTCGGTAATAATTTAACCGGTCTTTCCAGCAGGCAGGATCAGGTGGCCACTTATTCGGCTCTTCTGACCACCAGGCCAGTTCTGGAGGAAGTTATTGAGCGCCTTGATTTAAGGAATGAGGAAACCGGGGAGACAATTTCAGCCCGGTCTTTAAGGGACTCTCTAACTGTAAGCGGGAATAACGAAACCAATTTGATTACCATTAAGGCCAGTTATACTGACCCGGAGGTTGCTAAAGATATTGCCAATACCCTGGTGGAAGTTTTTATTGAGGAAAATGAAAAAATGAACAGGGCTCAACTGCAGAGTGCATCCCGCTTTATTGGGGAGCAACTTGAAGAAACACAGGATAATCTCTCCCGCCTGGAAAAGGAATTATTAGAATATAAAACCGAGAAGGGCATTGCCTATCCAGCAGAGCAGGGCCGGGCTACTTTAAATAAGTTAATTGATCTGGAAACTACCCGGGCACAGACGGTAGTGGAACTGGAATATGCCAGGGCCAGCCTGGAAGAAGCAGAAAAGCAGCTTCAGGAACAGGACAGGGAGGTGGAATCCTCTCGAACTCTGGGTGTGAACCCGGAGATCAAAGATTTGCGGAGCCGCCTTTTGAGTCTGGAAATGGAACTACTGGGACTTTTGGAAACCTATACTGAAAGTCATCCCGAGGTGGTTCAAGTAAAAAATCAAATAGAAGCGATTGAAAAAAGGATAGAAAATACAGTTGAGGAAATAGTTAGCTCTCGCACAGAATCATCTAATCCAATCCACGACAGTCTGCGCAGAGAAATTATACAGCTGCAGACTTCTATAATTGCCAGGGAGACCAAGATTGAAACCTATGACCAGCAAATCGAGCAGGCCTCTGAAGAATTGGGAACTCTTCCTGAAGAGGAAATGGCCCTACTTCGGCTGGAAAGGGAAAATCAGGTAGCAGAGAATCTCTATATTCTCCTTATGGAAAGACAGTCCGAGGTGCAGATCCAGGAAGCCATGCAGATCGCCGATATTTTCACTGTGGACCCGGCCGTTGTGGAGGATAGCCCCATAAGTCCCAGGATCCGGTTAAATATGGCCCTGTCCGGGGTCCTGGCCCTTATGCTTGGTGTGGGAATTACCTTTTCTCTGGAATTTTTTGATACCAGCATTAAGACCGATAAGGATCTCGAAAAAATCGCAGGTGTCCCTGTTCTGGGTGTTATTCCTGATTTGGCCAAAGCCAATCACCGCCGGGGTTATGGAAGGGAGGATGACGATGTTTAAAAGGAAAAAGAATAAAAAAGATGCCGATAGAAGCGGAGAACTGGTGGTAAAGGATCATCCCAAATCGGTAATTTCTGAAGCCTATCGTCTCCTTCGGACCAATATTAATTTTTTGAGCCCGGATAAGGATTTGAAAACCGTTCTTATAACCAGCGGTAACCCGGATGAGGGTAAATCAATAACAGCGGCTAATCTGGCCATTTCCCTGGCCCAGAGTGGTAAGCAAGTTTTGATTGTTGATGCTGACCTGCGGAAGTCAATGCTGCATAGAATTTTTGAAACCACCAATTATGAAGGCCTCACCAATGTGCTGACCGGTGAAGGAAAGTTAAAATATATGATCAAGGATACGGATGTGGAGAATTTACAGGTGTTAAATTCCGGTCCTCTTCCGCCCAATCCGGCTGAACTCCTCGGTTCTCAGCGGATGAAGGAATTCCTTAATGAAGTGCAGGAAGAATATGATATTGTTATCATTGATAGCCCCCCGGTTATTGCAGTGACAGATGGTTTGATCCTGGGAACTGCAGTTGATGGGGTTTTACTGGTGGTTCGCTATAAGGAAACCCACAGGGAGGCTGTCAGGCAGGCCTGTGAGAATCTGAAAAAAGTAAAGGCACCCCTGCTGGGAACCGTTTTTACCAAATATCCCCTGAAATCAGGCTATGGGTATTACTACTATTATTAATTTTCCAGCCGAAATTTTCCCTCCTGAACGACAATGATAATATTGGATGGTTTTTCCGATCGGGAATAAATCAGATTTTAATTATATCCCATGATACCCTCGAAATTATTGTTTAGCAGTCCCCCCAATTAATTACTTTTCCAGGCATCCATTTATTCAGTAATCATGAGGTGATAGATTTGATAGATATTCACAGCCACATTTTACCAGGGGTAGATGATGGATCAAAGAATATGGAGGAATCACTGCAGATAGCCAGGAGGATGGTGGAAAGTGGGGTGGAACAGGTGGTGGCTACCCCCCATTACTTTCCCCACGATTATCATTTAACCCCGGCAGAAGTCAGGGATAGAACAGCAATTTTGCAAAGGGAAATTGTTGCAGCAGGGTTAGAATTGAAGGTCTGGCCCGGGGCGGAAATATATATTTCCAGGGATCTGGGGCGGAAAGCGAGTAATAAACAATTACCCACCCTGAATAATTCCCGTTATATTCTTTTGGAATTTGGTTTTGAGAATTTTCCACCCTATGGGAATGATGTGCTTTATGATCTCAAGGTTTTGGGTTTAACTCCCATAATTTCTCATCCAGAGCGCTATTTATTTTTGAGGAAAAAAGATGTTCTCCTGGAAGAATGGCTGGCCGAAGGAGCCCTGATTCAGATCAATTCAGGAAGCCTTCTGGGGTTTTATGGGAAAAGAGCCCAGGAAAGGGCCAGGTTTTATGTCAAAAATGATCTGGTGCAGCTCATGGGTTCCGATGTTCACCGGGGAGATAGGGACAGGGGGACTCTAAAAAAAGGGCTGGAGGCTCTGGAAAAACAGAGGATCGGCCGGGACGAAAACTTCATGGAAAATGCCCGCAAGGTAATTGCCGACGAGATAATTATCCCCTAACAGATTTTAAAACCAGATAAAAAAGCAATTTAATAATTTGTTGCGTCTCTTTACCTGAGAAACCTTGCTTGTTCCAGGCAGGGTTGTTTTGTCTCTTTGGAAGCTGTCCTCAGGAAAAATAAAATGGAAAGTAAAGGCCAGAATAAATATAAAAATATGGAAAAATTCGAAGGGGTTCCCGCCAAAAAAAAGAAAAATTTCTAAGGGGAAATAACAGTAGGCAAATTTATATTTTAAATCAGGTTTAATCCGAGCCTTACATACCAAGAGAAAAATCAGAGAGGATGAAATGATATATTTTCCACATTTTGCTCTCTCTCCTTTTAAACTCGAACAGGCAAAATTGGGAGAGGAAGGGAATTATTCAAAAATATAGAGGAAACCGAACACTTAAATTTTCTTTTTTTGTTTAAATCAGAGGACGGATTCAATTAAGACTTTTAAAAAAAAAGGAAAAATTTAGGGGAGGAGGGGGTAAATTGCGATCATCAATTAACAGGAAAATAATACTTATTGGGGTTGATTCCCTGGCTTTGCTGCTGGTTTCCTATCTGAGTTTCTGGCTCCGTTTTGATTTTAATATACCTTCTTCATACCTGCAGCCAGGGTTTATCCTGGAATTCAATATACTGGTCCTGATTACCCGTATTCTGGTTTTCTATCTGGCCCGCTTATATAATAAGATCTGGCGCTACGCCTCCATGGGTGAATTAAGAAGTATTATCATCAGTACCTTTATAAGTTCGGCAATTATGGGCTCCTATGTTCTTCTAAATGATGCTTTTACCCTGCCCCGGAGCATTATTATTATCCACAGCGCCCTGACAGTTCTTTTTATCGGTGGAGTTCGATTTTTCTGGAGATTGACCCGGGAAGGTCTGCCTGCAGGAAAAGGAACCAATGGTGGGCCCAGAACCCTTTTAATTGGGGCCGGCGATGCCGGAGAAATGCTTTTACGGGAAATAAAAAAACATGAAGAACTGGAGTGCGAGTTGATTGGCATCCTGGATGATGATCCCAACAAACAGGGGATGGAAATTCACGGTCATCGGGTTCTGGGGAGTTTAGATGAACTGCAGGAGTTAATTCAAAAGCATGATGTGGAAGAGGTTATAATAGCCATTCCCTCGGCTCCGGGAAGTGTGGTTCGCAGGATACATAATATCAGCAAAAAAGAGGGAGTAAAGGTAAAAGTCCTGCCGGGAGTTTTCAAAATAATCAGCGGGGAAGTTGCTGTTGATAGCCTGCGGGAGGTGGAGGTGGAGGATCTTCTGCGCCGGGAACCTGTTTCCATAGATATTGAGCGGATCTGCGGCTATTTAAAGCACAAAACCGTTTTGATAACCGGGGGAGGAGGTTCTATTGGGGCTGAATTAATGAGGCAGGTGGCGTCTTTTGATCCCCGGACCCTTATTGTTTTTGATGTTTCTGAAGATAATGTTTATCAAATAAATCGGGAAATTAAAAATAAGTACCCCGGGTTAGAAGTTGTCTGCGTGGTGGGAAATGTTCAGGATAAAGATCTGGTCCAAAAGGTTTTCCGGGAATGCAAACCCCAGGTGGTTTTCCATGCTGCAGCATTTAAACATGTACCCTTAATGGAATACAATGTAGAGGAGGCGGTAAAAAATAACATTCTGGGAACCTTTAATGTGGTCCAGGCTGCCCATGAATTTTCCGCTGAACGCTTTGTTTTCATTTCCACAGATAAGGCAGTAAATCCTGGCAGTGTAATGGGTGCGACCAAAAGGATTTCAGAAATAATGGTTCAAACCCGGGATATGAGTAGCAAGACCAATTTTGCAGCGGTGCGATTTGGAAATGTTCTGGAAAGCAGGGGCAGTGTAATTCCCCTCTTTAAGGAACAGATTCAAAACGGAGGGCCTATTACCGTAACCCACAGGGAAATGACCAGGTATTTTATGACCATTCCAGAGGCCATTCAACTGATTATTCAGGCCGGAAGCATTATTGAAGAAGGGGAGCTATTTATTCTGGACATGGGCAAACCGGTTAAAATTCTGGATCTGGCCCGGGACCTTATCCATCTGTCGGGTTTAAATCCAGGAGAGGATATTCCCATTGAGTTTACTGGCCTCAGGCCCGGAGAAAAATTACATGAAGAGCTGGCAAAAGATGATGAACAGCTGGAAAAAACCAGGCATGAGAAGATTTTTGTTGGCAAACCCAGGGATAATACCCCGGAGATAGTGGCTGATGAGCTAAAGAGTCTGGAAAAAGATTTCTTTAACCGGGATCTGGTTCGAGGATTTATCTGGGAGGAAATAAAGAATTGTTTAAATAATTTGTGGAAGGAATATGAGGCTCAAGAACCCATAAAGGGAGAACTTAAAAAGGGTGAGATGAGGAAGGAAGCCTGATCAAGCCTGCAAATAAAGGATAATAGGAACAAAAAATTTAGCAACGTTAAAAACCCGTCATTATTGCTATGCGGGTTTTTGACAATGTTAAAACCAAAAAATGCTATAAAAGAGGTTTCAGCAATCCCAGGAGAAAAATGATATAATATTCTTGAGGAGTTTTTTTAAATCTTTTTCTGATTGGTTATATTATTCTGTTGTAAGATTTATTAACTCTGGAAATTAAGGGGGCAGAGAACTTAATGGCTGCCCCAACTGGCAAAGGGATGTGGGGGGTTGGTGTGCGTTATTATAAATACTGGATTCCAGCCATAATCTGGATTATTGTTATATTTTCCTTTTCCTATCAACCTGCTGCCCAATCCAGTGATCTGAGCAGGGGTTTTGCGGATTTTTTTTACGGGATTATAACTTTTCTCCTGCCCGCTCTGGAATTGAGCATGAGCGAATTCCACAGTTTTATTCGGAAAACCGCCCATTTCTTTATTTATTTAATCCTGGGTCTATTAACTAATTTTTCCAGCAAAAAAAGCCGGGTTCAAAAACCCGCTCTGATGGCTTTTATTGTCTGTGTTATTATTGCTACTATAGATGAATCTTTTCAGGAGTTTCGGCCCGGGAGATCCGGGGAGGTCAGCGATGTGATTCTGGACAGTGCAGGGTCATTAACCGGGATAATTATTTTTAATGTTGGAGGATTAATTCTGACCAAAAAGAATTCCCGGGGGGAAAATAATAAGGAGCAGAATAGCTCTGCAGGAGGTTAGACCAGTTCCTATGTCCTTTTTTGCAAAAATACTTACTCTTTTCTTCCTCTCCGCAGCTACCTGCAGAAGGCGTTGTGTACTTTTTTCCCCTTAATAACAGCCCTGACCTGTTGTTGAAAAACCGTTAAAAATCCGGGTAATAATCTGCGACTCTTTATCAATTCTGGCTCTCGGTATTGTAAAAACTCTCTAATTTTCCAGGACATATTTATAGCCCATGCTTGTTTTAATTCCGGTTTTAAGGGTTTATCTTTCTGTTGTAGATTATTAGTGGATTTTTGGCCCTTGACGGGGCTGTTATGGTCGCTTATAATATGTATGTAGATTCCCCGATAGCTCAGCAGGTAGAGCAGGTGGCTGTTAACCACCGAGTCGCAGGTTCGAGTCCTGCTCGGGGAGCCAAGGGCCCATAGCTCAGTTGGTCAGAGCCACCGGCTCATAACCGGTAGGTCCCTGGTTCGAGTCCAGGTGGGCCCACCATTCAGGCCATAATGAACCCCGCTTGCCGGCGGGGTTTGTTTTTTTTCAATTACTTCGTATTGTATAAGTTGATAACCGGTCCCTGGAAGGAGATAAGACAATGCTACCCCTGCGCCTGGCTCAGATCAAAAAAATGTTGCTCCCCTATAGAGGGGTGGCCGATATAGGAACAGATCATGCCCTGCTGCCCCTGGAACTGGCTCAACACCCCTTCTGGGAAGAGCAAAAAATTATAGGTATTGATCCAGCCCCCGACCCCCTGGAACAGGGGTGGAAAAACCTGCGGCAAAAAGGGCTGGAAAAAAGGGTTGAACTACGGCAGGGCTGGGGATTTGACCCCCTGCGGCCCCGGGAAGTAGAGCAGGCAGTTATTGCCGGTCTGGGGGGACGGAAAATTGTTTCTATTGTGGACCGGGGCCGGGAGAAAAATCCTGAAATAAAACATCTCTTTCTCCAACCCCAGCGGGATTTATTGTTTTTACGCCGCTGGCTGGTCCAGAATGGCTGGGCTATTGTTACCGAAAGCATCCAGTGGGAAAAAGGCCATTATTATTTTTTTATCCGGGCCGATTGGGGCTGCGAGGAAAGGAACTATCAGGATTGGGAGCTGGAAATAGGTCCCCAGTTACTGGAAAAAAAATCTCCCCTGCTGGTAGATTATCTCGAGGAAAAGGTGCAGGAATTTAATGTCATCCTGCAGAAGATTGGAGATAAAAGACCGGGACATCCCCGGGAAAAATACTGGGAAGAAAAAATCAGGTTATTTAAAGGAGTTCAAAAATGGCTGTTGCGGTGAAGCGCCTGCTGGAGATTTTAAATGAAAAATTCCCCACAACAAGGGCTGAAGATGGTGACCCCACCGGGTTACAGGTAGCACCCCTGGCCAATGATATTAAAAAAGTTGTGCTGGCCCTGGACCCCCGTCCCGAGGTTCTTAAAGAAGCTCTGGAACAGGAGGCTACCCTGATAATAACGCATCATCCTCTTATCTTTAAGCCGGTTTACCGCATTGGCCGGGAGGATTTGTTGCGGGATTTTATTAATTCCGGCATCGGTCTTTTTGTGGCCCATACCAATTTTGACCGGGATTATCTGGTCCCCTTCTGGGCAGATAGACTGGGATTAAATAAGACGGAACCCCTGGCGGCCGAGGGGGGCGAGGCCTTTTATAAGCTGGTGGTTTATATTCCCCCCGATTATGTTGAGA
>SL_5KL_010_SEDDRAFT_10000686_pt1 | contig 21711 bp, 25 predicted proteins | sample SodLakKL_010_SED_FD_9118 | JGI IMG/M metagenome (IMG submission 9118) | reverse complement strand
AATTTCAAGATTACTATGAAATCCTGGGCGTTGATCGCAACGCCTCGGAAAAAGAAATAAAGAGCGCCTACCGGAAACTGGCCCGGAAGTGGCACCCTGACCTGCACCCGGCCGGTGAAAAGGAAAAGGCTGAAGAAGAATTTAAAAAAATCAACGAAGCTTATGAAGTCCTAATCGACCCGGAAAAACGTAAACGCTACGATCAGCTGGGCAGCCAGTGGAAATCCGGCCAGGACTTCTCCGGGTTCCAGCAGGGGCAACCCGGGATGGACGGCGTGCATTTTTACACATCCGGTGATTTTGGCAGCGGTGGCTTTGAAGACGTTTTCGGCGGTGGCTTCAGTGACTTTTTCAAGATGTTCTTCGGTGAAGGCGCCGCAGCAGGAGCCACCGGGGCCGCGGGAAGAACCGGCAGGGCCGGTCGCCGGGCCCAGCGTGGCCCCATCAAAGGCGAAGATGTGGAAAGCGAAATAGAATTAAGCATTGAGGAAGCTTACAAAGGCACAACCAAATCAATCCGGGTCAGCGGCAGCGCCGTCTGTGCCCAGTGTGGTGGTGCAGGAACCAGCGGGCGCGGTTTTTGCCCGCAGTGCGGCGGCACCGGTTCAGTGCCAGATGAAAAAACACTGGACGTCCGGGTTCCCCCCGGAGTTAAGGAAGGCAGCCGGATCCGCTTGAAAGGGCAGGGCGGCAGCGGCCTGGGAGGCGCACAAAAAGGCGACCTTTTCTTGAAAGTACGCTTAAAGCCGCATCCCAAGTTCAGGCTTAAAGGAAACGACATCGAAACAGATGCCGTAATCCGGCCCGACCAGGCGCTGTTTGGCGATAAAATCCCGGTGGATACCCTTGACGGTAAGGTTAACCTTAAGGTGCCGCCGGATAGCCGCAGCGGCAATAAGCTGCGCTTGCGCGGTAAAGGATTCCCCGGAAAGAATAAATCCCGCGGGGATCAATACGTGCGACTGGTAATAGACACTCCGCCTGATTTAACAGGCGAGGAAAAGGACCTTTACAAAAAGCTCTACGACATGCGGAAAAGCGGGGTGGATTCAGAATGAAGCTGATTCGAGTCCACTGTCACACCGATGTAGGCGAAAAGGTCACAGAATGCCGGGTGCAGTATCATCCCGATATTTTAAGCCTTTACGAAGAACTGGGAGTTATTAGCATTGATGAAGACCAAACCATACCTTATGAAGATTTGCGCCGCTTGAACAAGGCTCTTCGCCTGAAAAGAAAACTTGGCGTGAACACGGTGGGCGCAACCATAATTGTGGATTTGCTGGACAAAATAGAAAATATGGAAGACGAAATTGAACGTCTGCGAAAGAAAGTAGGTGAATAGATATGGACTTAGAACGTTTAACCAACAAAACCAGGGAAGCTTTAAATACAGCCCAGGAAATTGCAGTTAACAGGGGGCACCAGGTAGTGGGGCCTAAACACCTGTTACTGGCAATGCTTGAGCAGGAAGAAGGCCTGGCCGACCGTTTCCTGGAGCATGCGGAAGTGGATGTAAAAGCATTCAAAGAAGAGCTTGAAAAACAGGTAAATGCCATGCCGCAGGTTTCCGGTTACGACGGCCCCCTGCAGATGAGCTCTTCCATGGCCAGGGTTCTTTCCAAAGCCGAGCAGGAAGCAAAACAGCTTAAAGACGAGTATGTAAGTGTGGAGCACCTGCTCCTGGCCTTAACCGAAGCAGGAGACGATGATGTAAAAAAACTGTTCGGTAAATATAACCTGGACCGCAATAAGCTTTTAAACTCGCTGAAGACAGTGCGAGGCAGCCAGCGGGTAACCAGCGATAACCCGGAAGAAACTTATGAAGCCCTGATGCGTTACGGAAGGGACTTAACCGACCTGGCTTACCGGGGCAAGCTTGACCCGGTTATCGGCCGTGACGACGAAATCCGCCGGGTGATGGAAATCTTATCCCGACGGACTAAAAACAACCCGGTTTTAATCGGGGATGCCGGGGTCGGCAAAACGGCCATAGCCGAAGGTTTGGCCCGGAGAATTGTCGCCGGCGACGTCCCCGAAGGGCTAAAAGATAAAAAAGTAATTGCTTTAGACATGGGCGCCATAGTTTCAGGCGCGAAATATCGCGGTGAATTTGAAGAAAGGCTTAAAGCCGTTTTGAAAGAAGTTCAGGATGCGGAAGGAAGGATTATTCTTTTCATAGACGAACTGCATACCGTGGTCGGCGCCGGTGCCGCCGAGGGCGGCATGGATGCCAGCAACCTGCTGAAGCCGATGCTGGCCCGGGGTGAGCTGCAGTGTATTGGCGCGACTACCATTACCGAATACAGGAAGTATATTGAAAAAGACGCCGCCCTGGAAAGGCGCTTCCAGCAGGTACAGATAAACCAGCCTTCCGTGGAGGATACTATCTCGATCCTTCGCGGGTTAAAAGAACGCTACGAAGTGCACCACGGGGTTCGGATCCAGGACAGCGCGCTGATTGCAGCGGCAGTTTTATCAGACCGCTATATCAGCGACCGTTTTCTGCCTGATAAGGCTATCGATTTGGTAGACGAAGCCGCTGCCCACCTGCGTACCCAGATCGACAGCATGCCCGCGGCTTTAGACGAGATTACCCGCCGGGTGATGCAGCTTGAGATCGAAGAAGCGGCCCTGAACAAGGAAAAAGACAAAGCCTCCCAGGAGCGCCTTGAAAAACTGCGGGAAGAGCTGGCCGAATTACGCAGCCAGGCCGATGCGATGAAAGCGCAGTGGCAGACTGAAAAGCAATCCATTGCCAGGGTGCGTCAGCTCAAAAGAGAGATTGATGAAGTGCGCACCGAAATCGAAAAGGCTGAACGGGAGTACGATTTAAACAGGGCTGCCGAACTGAAGTACGGACGTTTAAACGAACTGGAAAGACGCCTGCAGTCCGAGGAAGAACACCTGGCCAAGAAGCAGAAAGAAAACATGCTTTTAAACGAAGAAGTAAGTGAAACCGAAATTGCCCGGGTGGTTAACCGCTGGACCGGTATTCCGGTCAGCCGCCTGCTCGAAGGCGAGCGCGAGAAACTGGTTCGCCTGGATGAAATTCTACATGAAAGGGTTATCGGGCAGGATGAAGCGGTTAGAGCGGTTGCCGATGCCGTACTCAGGTCTCGCAGCGGGGTCAAAGACCCCAACCGCCCGGTGGGAAGCTTCATCTTCCTGGGGCCCACCGGGGTTGGTAAAACCGAACTGGCCCGGACCCTGGCCGAGGCTTTATTCGACGACGAACGCAACATGATCCGCCTGGACATGTCTGAATACATGGAAAAACACACCGTAGCGCGGCTGATCGGCGCTCCGCCGGGATATGTCGGCTACGAGGAAGGCGGCCAGCTAACCGAAGCAGTCAGGCGCAAACCGTATAGTGTGATTCTCTTTGATGAAATCGAAAAGGCGCACCATGACGTCTTCAACGCCATGCTGCAGATTTTGGATGACGGCCGCCTGACCGACGGTAAAGGAAGAACCATTAATTTCAGGAATACAATCCTGATCATGACTTCCAACATCGGCAGCCAGGAGATCCTGTCTTTCCACGAAAAAGGCGGCAGCTATGAAGAGATGAAAAGTGCCGTCCTGGGCCTTTTAAGGCAGCATTTCCGCCCGGAATTTTTAAACCGGGTCGATGAAACCATCGTATTCCGGGCCCTGGAGCAAGACCAAATCCACAGCATAGCCGAGCTGCTTCTCAGCAGGCTTGCCGAGCGCCTGTCCGACACCTCAGATCTTAACCTGCAGTGGAATGACGAAGCAGTTGCCTACCTTGCTGAGAAGGGTTACGATCCTGCTTTCGGGGCCAGGCCGCTTAAACGGGTAATTCAAAACGAAGTGGAAACTCCGCTATCGCGACAGATAATTGCCGGCGATTTAAGCACCGGGGCTCCGGTTTTTATCAGCAAAGGGACAGACGCCCTTGAATTCGGGCAAACCGGTGAAACCAAAGAAACGGAGCAGGCGTAAGCATAAGATAGTTATTCGGGGGCTGTTATCCCTCCCGGGGAAACAGCCCCTTTTGTATGACTTTCTAAACTTAATTTCCCGAGACAAACCTTTCTTCTTTCGTATTTTCTTCCGGGCAAATACCTACCGGGTTACTTTTTGAAGCCTCAACCAAGGTATATCACTGACAAATATAATTACTGATCCACACTTGCTTCAACTTCGGCTATAAACTCTTTTCCCGCCCGGTATGCTTTTTCCNGGGCGCCGGGGTCTTTTGCNACCGCTNNTTTTTCATCATAGCCCCGCAAGGCGAGGCTGCCGGAAAACTTGTGGTTAATGTTGACAAAAAAGACTTTAATGATCTCAATGGCGTTTTCACAGTAGCGCTCACGCTCAAGGGCGCCTACACAGATGAAAAAGCCCCGCCGCCTGGGTTGATCCGGNATAAAAGGAGTTTTCAAATTAAACTTGGCATGCCACCAGCACTGGAAACGGTCAATAAACATTTTAAGCTGGGCATTTAAAGAACCGAAGGTGACCGGACTGGCTATAACCAGGGCGTCCGCATTGATCATTTTAGGGTAAATTTCCTGCATATCGTCCTTCAATATACAGCGCCCATCCTTGGCGCAGGCATCGCAGGCCTGGCAGGGTTTAAAATTCATACTGTTAATCCGAATTAATTCCACTTGCCAGCCTGATTCTTCCGCCGCCCGGCAGAATTCGTTCAAAAGCGTTTCACTATTGCCGTTACGGCGCGGGCTGGAAGCTACGGCAAGCAGCTTTTTCAAAATTAGCCCCTCCTTTTTATTGATAATCTACCGGAAAGTTTATTGCCTTGCTGTTTCCATAATTTATCTTTTACCTTTACTGCTCAGCCCTGGTGCATTTTGGAAAGGGCCGAGTAAATAACTATTGTCTTATATTCCTTAATAGGTTACCATATAAGCGATTAAAAAGAAAATGTTATTTAGGGAAAGGAAAATTTTGCGATGAGCAATGATTACCAGTATAATCAATCGAACTATAAAAATAACAGTAGCTATCATAACAGGCATGCCCGCCAGGCAAAAAAGAGGAAAGCAATGCGGATTACTTTATATGTAATGCTGCTCGGAATCATTGGGGCCCTTGCCGTATTCAGCGCAGGTCAGTACATGACGGTGCGGTCCCTTAAATCAGACCTTGATGCTTTGGAAAGCCGCTTTGAAGAAATTGAAGAGGAAAATCAGTGGCTGGAAAAAAAGTATGAAGAAATCTATGAAAAAAACCGGGAAATCATAGAAGAAAACGAAAAGCTGCGTGAAGAAAACAAGATGATGCGCTCTCAAACCATTATCGAACATGGCAACCGCGATACAAATAAAGTAGCTTTGACCATTGATGACGGGGCCGGGGCAGATCTGACCCAGCGGGCCCTCGATTACTTTAAGGAATACGGGGTCCAGGCTACTCTTTTCCCCAAGGGAGATATAGTCGAGCGGCAGCCGGAAGTTTGGCAGAGAGCGGTAGATGAAGGCCATGAATTGGGCAACCATACATACAGCCACCCCTTCCTCTCGACCTACTCCGATGAAGGCGTAGCCAGGGAATTAAGCGGTTGGCAGGAGGCTGTGGAAGAATCCTTAGGCTACCCTTACCGCACTCTTTTCTTCAGGCCCCCCTACCGGGACGGTTATTCTTCCGGACAGGGCCATCACAGGGAAAGAATTCAGGATATCGTCGCAGAAAAGGGAATGTTTACCATACTTTGGGATATAGAGCTGCTTTATTCTTTAAGAAACACGGCTTACACCAGGGAAAATATTGCCAATTATGTCCTCGAAAACGCCAGGGGTGGCAGTATCGTTCTGCTGCACTTCATCGAGGAAGATATCGCCGCACTCCCGGCAATTATCGAAGGTTTGCGTGAGCGCGGCCTGGAACCGGTTACTTTAAGCGAAGTTCTTTTGGCGGAAGCGCAAAATTAAAGCCGGCCAATTCATTCACAAGAAATTGTTAAACCGGCTTTTTTGAACCCCATAAAAATTATTATCTAATTAATCTCCGGGTAACCGCTTCTTCCTGTAAATTTAAGTTTCTCCTTCCGTTTTCCTTTCTTCACATTCTTCCAATCCGTAGTTTAATGCATTTTCAACTGCCTTCAACAGCACCTTACTGCTGGTAGTCGCCCCACTGACTGTATCCACTCCCAGGCACTGCTCATCAAGAACCCGGTCTAAGACCCTTTCTGCCGGAGCTCCGTTGCTGTGCTCATGGTCAATTAAATCTATGTCGGCAATGCGTTGATCCTCAACCGTAACTAAAACCCTGGCAGAAGTTAATACAGATTCAAAAGAACCGTAGTAGGTTCCATCCGGGACTTTGCTTACATCTATAGTTTCAATTTCGATCCTTTCGGTTTTCAGGGCTTCGGGCACCAGGACCATCCCTACCAGGGCAGATACCAAAATAACCACGGTTGAGGTAATTATAAAAGTTAGTACTGGCTTGTTTATAAACTTTCCCTTCATAACCGGCTTTCCCCTATTCATACTTTTATATTTATTATATAACGAAACGGGCAACATAAAAATACCCACCGTCACTTAGATTATTAGTTGTTATTTTAACTAAAGCTGAATCAGTAAGGTTGAATCAACGAGGGCAAAAAAGTAGCAAGAGCGGGAAACATAATTAAAAGTGCCAAAGCAACAATTATTGCAAACAGAAATGGCCATATCCCCCTGAATATCACTTCCAGGGGAACATTGCCGGCTACCCCTTTAACGATATAAACATTCATCCCCACCGGCGGGGTTATTACTCCCATTGCCACCACCATTACAATGATTACCCCAAACCAGATCGGGTCATAGCCAAGCACGTCAACTGCCACCGGTAAAAAAATGGGAATGGTTAGCAGTATAAGGGCCAGGGCATCGATAAAACAGCCCAGAACCAGGTAAATCAAAAGGATCAGGGCAATCACCGCAAAGGAAGGCAGGGCCAGTTCGGCAGCCCACTCGGCCATGGCAAATGGAATCCGGCTTACGGCAATGAAGCGCCCGAAAACAACTGCTGAGGCAACAAGAAGCATAATCATCGCCGTGGTCCGGGTAGTATCGGCAAGCGATTGGCGGATGATCCTCAAGTTCATCCGCCCTTTTAAGGCTGTAACCATCATTACTCCGGCAACCCCCACTGCGCCGGCTTCAGTGGGCATAAACCACCCGGCAAAAAGACCACCCAACGAGATGGCAAAAACAACCATGACTTCGATCAGCCCGCCGCCCAAAGCCCGGTAGCGTTCATTCCACGCCGATTTTTGGCCGGCGGGGCCCAGCTGCGGGTTGCGCCTGGCATTGATATAGATTACCAGCATATAAAGAGACATAAGGAGAAAGCCGGGGATAATACCGGCTAAAAAGAGCTGTCCGACAGACTGCTCGGCGGCAATGCCGTAAACAATAAAAATTACACTTGGCGGAATAAGCACTCCCAGGGCCCCTCCGGCAGCGACACTGGCCGTGGACAGGGAAGAGTTGTAACTGTACTTATGCATTTCCGGCAGGGCAATAGCACCGATTGTTGCCGCTGTGGCCGTGTTAGAACCGCATACCGCCCCGAAAAGGGCACAGGTAGCCTGGGTAGCAATTGCCAATCCACCGGGCAGGTGACCGGCCATTTTATAGGCAAAATCGTAAAGCCGGGCTCCCATCCCGGCATGGAAAGCAAGGAACCCCATAAGGATAAACATTGGAATCACGCTCAGTGAATAGCGGGAAAATGTAGAAAATATTTCCGTGGCTACCATGGAAAAAGCGGCCGTTGTTGAGGTTAAATAACTAAACCCGACAAAGCCAACCATGGCCATTACATAAGCGATCGGTATCTTTAAAGTAATCAGCAGGAAAAATGCCAGTATGCCAATCAGGCCTACTGTTACCGGGTCCATTATTTTTCACCCCCGGTAATCAGTTTTAGCATTTTAAGCAAAGCCACCATGGCCAGCATGAAAAAACCAATCCCGACCAGGTAAATAAAAGGATAATAGGCCAGGCGAATAGTGGACGATACCTCGCCGCTTTCAGCTATCCCGTAACCGTACGCAATAAGGTTAAAGGTTAAAAATAGCAAGAAAGCAAAAGCAGGCAGGCTCACAATAAGCTCAATCGCTTTTTGCATACCTGGAGGCAGCTTTTCTACGATGAACTCTACAGCTATATGGCTGTTTTCGAGAGCGCACCTGGCTAAAGCCAGGCCAACTGCTCCGGCGGTAAAAAAGCCGACCATTTCGTATGTGCCCAGGATCGACTGGCCCAGCAGGACCCGGCCTAAAATATTCGCCACCACCAATAATGCGGTGGCGGCGAGAATAATACCTGCTATAAAATCAAGGCCACGGCTTACTCTTATTACAACTGTTTCAAATAACTGCATCCCAGGATCTATCCTTTAGTATATTGTTTAGATGTTTTACCGGTTATATTCTTCTACCAGGCGCATTACGGTATCCAGGATCGCTTCACCGTCATGCCCCAGCTCTTCCATTTCCTGAATAAAATCATCCTGGATCGGCTGAACTTTTTCAATCCATCTTTCCTGTTCGGCTTCGCTTAATTCTATAACTTGCTGCCCGGTTTCTTCAACAGCCCATTCAAGGGCTTCCTCATTCTGGGCATCCCATAAACCTGCGGCTACTTTTTCGTGGAAGCGTTCGTTGACTTCCAGGAATATATCCTGCAGATCGGAAGGCAATTCATTCCATTTCTCCTGGTTCATGGTCACAAAAAAGAGGGCATTATAGAGAAACGGCGTACGGGTCAGGTAATCGGTCACCTCGGCATGGCGCCATCCTTTCAGCACTTCCACCGGGGCCAGGTTACCTTCTACCATTCCCCGGTGTAATGCTTCATACGCATCGGGCTGAGGCATCGCTTCCGGTTCGGCCCCGAGCAAAGGCAGGGTTTCAGCGCTTAAACCGGCCGCCCTGATTTTCATTCCCTGTAAATCTTCCAGGCTTTCCACGGGCTCGGTGGTAAAAAGATCTCCGGGTCCGGTTGCCAGGACAAACATCAACTCGGTATCCCGGACCTCTTCCGGGTCAAGTTCCTTAATCCCTTCCCAGGCTATTTTGCTGGCCATGTATGAATCTTCATAAACAATCCCCGGCAGTTCGAATACCTCCAGAACAGGGAACCGTCCCCTGGTATAAAAGAAAGCAGAAAGCCCGATATCGGCGGTTCCGGCAAGGACCCCGCTGTAAATATCGTCAGCATCCAGCAGGGTTTCTCCGGGGTAACTGATGATTTCAATGCGGCCTCCGCTGGCCTGTTCTAATTCTTCAGCCCAGCCCTGCACCAGATCTACTTCAGCAGGATGACCGGCCGGAAAAAAGTGAGCCAGGCTGAGCTGGTATACCTCTTCTTCCTCTTCCCCGGCAATGTCTTCCTCAGCTGCCGCTTCATCTTCATCCTCGACCGGCTCCGGATCCACCTCCCCGTCATCTTCGGGTGCGCACCCGGAAGCAAGAATCAGTAACAGCACCAACCCCACAAACAGTAGTCTCTTTTTCATCTTTTGTCCTCCTCTGTAAGTTGATCGCAGATCAACGGACAGGGCAAAAATAAATACTCCGGGCGGGAGTATTAACAGGCAAAAATATACCGGTTCAATGACCGGCATAAGTGCTTTACAAACCCTGCCGTCCTACCATGCTACGCCTTATACGATTCGCCATAGCAAATAAAATTCCTTCTAAACGGCAAAGTTTTTATTATTTTTTTTACTGCTCATCCACTCGTGTTAAAAAGTCAGCACTGTATCTGCATCAAGGGCCAGATCGTTTAAAGTGGCGGCGCCGGCAATAGTTGCTTCTTTAATTAAATCTTCCTCCTTGATCTCCCCGCCGAACAACTGCAAGCTTTGCTGGCAGGCCATTATCTTAACACCCTGTCCTGCTGTTTGCTGCAAAACTTCGTAAAGGGTGGGGAAATCACCAACTTTAACCTGCTCCGCTTCCTCCTTGATCAAATTCTTTAATCCTTTCCCCAGAAAGTAAACGCTTGCTTCCACATCCATCGCCCTGGCAGTTTGAGCTAAGATTAACGGGGAATAAAGCCTTTCAGGGGTGTCAGTTCCACTGGTCTGCACGTAAAGAATTTTTTTCCTTTCGGCCATTTTAAGATTTCACCTCTCTTTCTTTGTAAATGTAGAAGTGGTACTCATCGTCAACCTTCTCCATTTTTACCAGGCTGTGCCCGGTCCGCTTTGCCCAGCGGGGAATATCCTCCGCAGAAGCCGGATCATCGGCAATAACTTCCATTAAGCTTCCGCCTTCGAGCTGTTCTATTTCCTCCTTCGCTCGCATGACAGGCACCGGACAGTAGAGGCCGACACAATCGACCTTGTGGATTTTTAACCTGCCGTCATTTCGGCAGGTATATACTTCATCCCCGGTATCCGGGCAAATTGGCTGGTCGCAAAACGGGCAAGAGCACTGCCCTCGTCCTTCTTTCATCTTTCCCGGTTCATTACTGCCCATGGCAAATAGCCCTCCCTTTTATTTTGATTCAATTCCCTGTTTTTCCATGTAATCATGAATCGCTTCATGCAGGGCATCGGCACCCAGGTTGGAACAATGCATTTTATTGCCCGGCAAACCACCGAGCGCTTCAGCGACATCCTTGTTGGATATATTTAGCGCTTCTTCGATAGTTTTTCCCTCGGCCATTTCCGAAACTATGCTCGAGACAGCGATCGCAGCCCCGCACCCAAAAGTAAAGTATTTAACATCTTCAATCCGGCCATCTTTAACCTTGATCGTAAATTTCATCATATCTCCACAAACCGGGTTGCCGACTTCGCCTATTCCGTCGGGATCTTCAATTTCGCCGATATTGCGCGGATTAGTAAAATGTTCCATCACTTTCTCACTGTACATTGGCATTATCTTTTCCCTCCTTAAGGTACTGGTGGTAAAGCGGCGACATACTTCTCAGCTGCTCGGCAACCTGGCCCAGCTGACCGGTAATGTAAGGAATATCTTCTTCATCGCTATCTTTACCGGCAGAAAGTAAAAGCGACCCTTGAGCCAGTTCCGGAGAAAGACCGGTTGCCTGCAGGACATGTGAAGATTTTAATGCCTGCGAAGTGCAGGAAGAACCGCTTGATACATGAATACCGCCCATATTTAAGCGCATTAAAAGTGCCTCTCCTTCAACAAATTCAACCGAAATATTTAAGTTATGGGGGAGGCGTTTTTCGGGGTGCCCGTTTATATGAAGATGTGGTATATCCTTAAGCAAGCTCTCTTTGAGCCTGTCCCTGAAGGATGCCACTTTTTTTGAGCGTTCCTCCATTTCCCGGGCCGCAATTTTTGCCGCTTCACCAAGGCCTACAATGGCAGGAACATTTTCAGTACCGGCCCGCAAGCCCAGTTCCTGGATTCCGCCTTCGATAAGGGGGCGCAGACGAACTCCTTTCCGGATGAAAAGTACTCCCGTCCCCTTGGGACCGTAAAATTGATCGCCGGCCAGGGTAAGCATATCCACCCCCATTTTTTCAACATCAAGGGGGATCCATCCAGCTGCCGCCGTGGCATCGGTGTGAAAAGGGATCTCTTTTTCCCGCGCCGGAGCAGAAAGTTCGTCAATTGGTTGAATGGTGCCGATCTCGGGATTGGCAGCCTGGATTGTTACCAGAATAGTTTGATCGGTAATTGCTTTTTTCAGCTTTTCAGGTTCGACTAAACCGTCCCGGTCCACCGGGAGCAGGGTAACTTCAAAACCTTCCTTCTCCAGGGTCTTCAACTGGTTAAGCACTGAAAAATGTTCAATAGCCGAAGATATAATGTGATTACCTTTCTTTTTTCCCGCGGCGATTAAACCCTTGACCACCATATTATTGGCTTCCGAAGCTGAAGCGGTAAAAATAATCTTGCTGCCTTTTACCTGCCCTGCACCAATAAGACCGGCAACTTTTTCCCTGGCTTCCTCCAGGGCCTGCCCTGGTTTTTCGCCCAGGTTGTGGCCACTGGACGGATTGCCGTAGTGCTCCCTGAAGTAGGGTAGCATCGCTTCTAAAACTGCTTCATCCACCGGTGTGGCCGCAGTATAATCAAGGTTGATCGATTTCATAACTAACAGCCCCTTTAATTTTTTATCTGCTCAGCAGTGCTGCTTTTAGGCTGGTGACGGCTCACCTAAGGGAAATGGCAGCGACTCAAATGCAGCCTTTCGTTCAGGTTACATTTTTAGCATTCGCCATCCATGGATCAAGACTCTGCGGCCTACACCCATGCAGAACAACCTGCTACAACCTTCTCCTCAATGCCTATAACTACCGCTTTACCTGAAATGTGTCCAGTCCAAAAGCAGCAAGGCTGAGCAGCAACTACTTTTTTGCTAATTGGTCTTGACTGAACCTCAAAACTTCTATATAATTCCTATTAGAATTATAGGTTATTTGTTGTCAGTTTGTCAACACCCGTTTCAAATTTTATAACACTAACAAACGGGATTTACGCTTACAGGCGTGAAAATACAAAAATACTGCAAGGAGAGATGCGCAATGAAAACAAAGGATAACCTGATGGCCGCTTTTGCCGGCGAATCACAGGCTAACCGCAAGTACCTGGCATTTGCACAAAAGGCTGAAGAGGAAGGTTACAAAAATGTCGGAAGGATGTTTAGGGCAATTGCCGAAGCTGAAACCATTCATGCTCTAAAGCACTTCGAAATCGCCGAAAAGGTGGGTAGCACCCGGGAAAACCTTAATGCAGCGTCTGAGGGCGAGCACTATGAATTTACCGAAATGTATCCTGAATTTATTGAAGCCGCCCAGCAGGAGGGGCAAAACAAGGCCCTGCAAAGCTTTGAATACGCCAATGCCGCTGAAAAAGTGCACGGCGGTATATTTGAAGATTTAAAAGAAAAAATTGCAGCAAACACAGATGCCGAAGATAATGAAATAGCTTTGTGTCCCGTATGCGGCTGGGTTGGTATGGAACCGGTTCCCGACCGGTGCCCGATTTGCAATACTTCTAAAAAAGCCTTCAAACAATTTTAAGTTTGTCTTGCTCCTTTCAAGTAAACACCTTAGAAAGCCGGGCTCAAAAAGGGCCCGGCTACTTTTAACTGTTTCAGTATAACTTGATTAATTTTTTATCCTGTAAAATCAGCAAAAATTGTCGAGTGCAGCAAGTAAACCCGGTTATATTTCAGGGCAAGTTCGTAAAAGAAACCCAACAAGTACTGCCGGTCATTATTCTTTTGGCTCAAATAAATATCTTTTTCTTCCGGCTCAGCTTTATCTTTATAATATCCCCAGAGGTGATCGATTACATTTGCAAATGCCGAAGCAGGTACAGGCTTTTTCATTATTTCCAGGATCTGCTCAATCAAAAAACCGGCTTCATTTAAAGGATATTTATTTGCTCTCATCAATTGCCCCTGGATCTCCTTATAGTACCTGTAATTTCTGGCCATTACCGAATACTTGTGGTGAGCCCAAAAGTCAAAAGCATTCTTGGGCAGGGGAATTCTGCCGCTTTGATCTCTGTCCCTGTATTTTTGTTTCAATATCGCAAACTGTGCTGCCGGTGAATCAATATATCCCATTCTTTTTTCTGCTTCAGGCAAACTTTCACATTTCCCGGGTTCAGCACAGGGACTTTTATGCTTAAAACCGCGCAGCTTCATTTCCAGCACAGTAAGCTCATGCATGCGTCTTAATGGTAGCAAGTTACCGTTCCATCGCCGGGTTTCAGGGTGATTGGCATAACCTTTCTTCTTGCCGGCAAGTACGCTGTACAGCGCATGAATTTCAGCATGCTGGCCAAGCAGATTTTGCCTGGAGAGATAACCCGGATGGATGTCCCACACCCGCAAAATTAATCATCCTTTCCCTGCTAATCATAAGTCAGCTTCGATCATAAATATAGGGCAAAGTTAACATAAACCGCTTCGATACCTGGCAACTGATAATTATTCCCGGCGAAGTTGTTTGACGGAATTTCACAGATAAGCTATTATCATAATCAAATCGCGTTAGTTTAAGGAGGCAGTATAAATGCAAAGCTATATGTGCGAACTCTGTGACTACACCTACGATCCCCGGCAAGGTGATCCCGAAAACGGCATCTCTCCGGGAACCGCATTTGAAGATCTCCCCGACACCTGGAAATGTCCGGTCTGCGGGGCTGATAAAGATGAGTTCCAGGCTGTTCCTGACAAGGCTTAAAAATCAGGCAGGTTTATCCTTCAAAAATGTTGAATCAGAAAAATCGGGACAGGTCTCAATCCTGTCCCGATAATCATAATAGCCAGCCTAAATTTCTTTGACCACAAAACTACCCAGCTTCCAAATACCAACCCAGTCTATGGAATACGCGTTTTGTGCCATTTCATTTCGCACGTAGAAAGGGATGCCTTCTACCTCTATTTCCTGGTAATTTTCTTCCATTTCCGGTTTACCTGCTTGCACGGCAGGAGTTACAGTTGTTCCCCCTCAGCCTCCGCGGCAAACCAGGTAAAGGGTGTAAGGGGTTTTACCGTTTTTCATTTTGTCCAGGGCTGATGAAGTTATTTTTATTTTAGCCATAAATATCCCTCCTGTCTTTATTCTTTTTAAGAATCATTCTTATTATAACATATGATACCCCTGCAGGTATATAGAAAAAGGATTAAGTATGCAGGTTGGAGAAATAATTATTGTGCCTGTTCAATACAAGGCTGTGGAATGAGCTGCCTGAAATGAGGAGCCCTGCTCGTAGATCTTTCAAGCAGAAATTTAAGTTAAAGCAGAACGGAGTGATATAATGCGCATAATCATCGCCCCCGACAAATTCAAAGGCAGTATGACCGCAACAGAAGCAGCTGAACAAATTAAAGAAGGGGTAGAAAAAGTGTTCCCCGGCTCGGAACTATTTCTATTCCCCCTCTCCGACGGCGGGGAAGGCCTGGTAGAATCTCTGGCCGGGAAATCAGGTGATAATATTAAGGTTAACAGGGTAACCGGACCGCTTGGCGACAAAGTTGATGCCATGTGGGGAGTTAATGATCAGGGAAATACAGCCGTGATCGAAATGGCCGCTGCCTCCGGGCTCTACCTGGTTCCCGAAGATAAAAGAAACCCGCTGATTACCACTACTTACGGAACCGGTGAGTTAATAAAAGCAGCCCTGGATCATGGTTGCAGCAAGCTGGTTATTGGAATCGGGGGCAGTGCCACCAACGACGGAGGAGCNGGTATGGCCCAGGCTCTTGGCGCAAATTTTTTGGATCACTCCGGCAATAAGCTGGGATTTGGCGGGGCTGAGCTCAGCAAGCTGGCGCGGATTGAGCTTTCAGGAATCGACAGCCGACTTTCCGAAGTTAAGGTGCAGGTTGCCTGTGATGTAGATAACCCCCTGACCGGCCCCAAAGGAGCCTCACATATCTACGGGCCGCAAAAGGGAGCGACTCCGGATATGATCAAAAAACTTGATCAAGCCTTAAAAAATTATGCCCTGATTATAAAAAAGGACCTCGGGATTGAGGTTAATGACCTGCCCGGATCCGGGGCGGCCGGAGGCCTGGGCGCGGGGTTAATCGCTTTCCTGGGAGCAGAACTGCGTTCCGGAATTGAACTGGTGCTTGAGGCGATAAATATTGATCATTACTTGAAAGCTGCAGATCTATTAATTACCGCCGAAGGTAAACTTGACCCACAATCCACCCACGGTAAAGCACCGGTTGGAGTAGCCAGGCGTGCGAGCCAGTACGATGTTCCGGTTCTCGCCCTGGCCGGCAGCCTTGAAGGCAGTCTCGAAACCTTTCACCGGGAAGGGATAACTGCCAGCTTTGCCATTTCTGACGGGCCTCTTTCCCTGGAAGAATCTATATCCAGGGGCCCGGAACTGCTTAAAACACAAACTGCTGAACTGTTAAGGTTCTGGAAAACCGGGAAGCCATCTTAAACAGCAGCGCTATTCTATAATGAAGTGTTTTTCACTGTCTATTTCAATTTCATATTCGTCCAGGATTGGCTCGCCCTCCAGATCTAAAACCAGCAGATCGTAGACATTTTCTTCGGCAAAAAAGTACCTGGTTGTGCCTGCCGGCAAAACTTCATCGCCCATCCAGTCTTCACCCCAGTCTTCGCTATCGCTGGGGGACAGGTAAATAAAGCCAACATCTTTATCTTCTTTGGCATTAGTTACCTGGATCGGGAACTTGCCTTCCTCACCGATTTCGAGAACGTGATCCTCACTGACGTTTCTTGCCGCCGGCAGCAGGTAATAATTATAGGTCATCGGGATTACCGTGTACTCACCTTCAGGCACGATAAATATTTTTTCCTCGCCAGGTGGAATCTCTTCATCACCGAGCAGGTCTTCACCCCACTCATCGAGATCAGGCCCGTAAAACAATGCATAGGATATCATAATTTCTTCAGTCTGGTTAACAACTTTAATTGAAATCTCGTCTTCACCGGCCACTGGTTCATCTCCGCCATCACCACAACCGACAGCTAACCCCAGAACAAAAAAGCAAATTACCATATAAAAAACCTTATTGAGCATAACCAACCTCCGTTAAACCTATTTGCAGCTAAACTGTTCCATAAGCACAACCAGATCTATGCAGGAAATAGGCAGTTAAAATTTTTTTGATGCTGGCTTTTGTCATTTTACCATACCTGCCTATTAATTCAAGACATCACTTTATAGCAAACAATAAAACCTGGCCCCTTATCAAGATAAAAAAGATGAATTAAGGGGTATTTCCCGAAGATTTCTGCTTTTTCACGACCCTTGCAATATATTTTTAACTGGATAACAAACTGAAATACCTGCAAAACTAACTTGATAGTGATATAATAATTTAAATCAAACCAACACCACAACACTCAATGTGGCAGGGTGGGAACAAATGAAGCGTGCAGAGGTCAAATTGCTGCAGGAAAAAGATTTGGACCGGGCAGTAAATGTTTTTCTTGATGCTTTCAAGGAAGAAGCTTTTACGATGGCCCTGCTTGATCTTTCTAATAGAAAAGATCGCAGCCTGTACTTCCGGGCGGTTAAATACAAGCTTTCCCTGTACCTGGAAACCGGTCACCAGGTATACGGAGCCTTTGAAAATAATCAAATCAACGGGATGTTCATTTTTAAAAACCCCCATGTTCAACCACCTTTAAAACTGCAGCTGCAAAGGCTTTTTCCCAACCTGTTTGTTTTTGCCCGGCTGATGCCGAGATTTTTAAGGGCCGCCCACCTGGCTACCGCTACCCAGCCGCCCGGAAACTTACCTGATAAGCCCTACACCCTTGAGGGCCTGGCTGTCCACCCCGCCCACCAGGGTAAGGGAATTGGCCGGCTGCTCCTCGAAAAAGCCGACCGGGTATGTTTTGCTGACAGCAGCGCCTCGGGCATCTACCTTTATACAGGGGATGAAAAAAACAAGGAGCTTTACCTGCGCTCCAACTTTCGTATCCTGGAAAGACGCCCTGCTTCTACCTTTACAGCTTACCACATGTTTAAAGACAGCATCAGAAGAGATAATCCGTCCCACGAGGAATAGCTGAGGTTAAATTACAAGCCGGGCCGGTTACATGGTAAACTGAGGTACAAAAGGGTTTTGGGTGGTGGATACTTTGAACAAAAAAAAGCACATTGCAACAAACTTAATTACAGAAACGGCCAGACGCCTCCTAAAAGAGAAACTTGATCATTTTGCCCTCTACAACGGGACTGTCTATACACCCTGGGAATCATTTTACGGCGGGGTGGTAGTGCAAAAGGGCAAAATTAAACAACTCTTCGAAGGGGAACCGCCCCCGGAATTGGTAAAAGATGGTTACTTGTTATTTGACTGCCATGATAACAGGATAGTCCCCGGTTTTGTGGATATTCATGTCCACGGCGCAAAAGGGCTTGACTTTACACTGGCTTCAGAAGAAGAACTTATAAGCGCAATGCTTTATCATGGAACTACAGGTGGAACTACTGCAATGGCACCCACCCTGGTTTCAGCGCCGCTGGTACACCTCAATCAGGCTGCGGAAAGGATTAACCGGGTTAGCAAGTCATTAAACCCGGGCACTCCCCAGGTTTTAGGGATCCACCTGGAAGGGCCTTTTCTAAATCCCTGGTACAAGGGAGCTCATATCGAAGAATATCTAAAAGAGCCCGAACCCGGACTGATTAATGATTTGGCCGCTTCGATCGGAGACAACTTGAAAATAGTCACCCTTTCCCCCGAACTGCCCCATGCCATGGAGGCAATTTCTCGTTTNCGGAGGCAAAAGGTAATCGCTGCGCTGGGCCACAGCGGGGCCACAGTGGAAGAAGTGCAAGAAGCTGTAGCCTGCGGCCTTAGTCACGCAGTTCACACTTACTCGGCCATGCGCCGCTTTCACCACCGCTCACCGGGAGCTNTAGGGGCAGTGCTGACCAACGATGCCCTGTCAGCTGAAATAATTGCCGACGGAGTCCATACCCACCCCGCCGCGGTAGACCTGTTTTTCAGGGCTAAACCGGGAGATAAAACGGTCCTTGCCACCGATGCCCTGGCGGTCTGCGGGCTCCCAGACAGCGAATGCTATCTCGGCAATAAAAAAATTATCAGCAGGGAAGGAAAAGCTTTTCTTGAAAACGGCAATTTAGCCGGCAGCCTTTTAACCATGAACCGGGCCCTGGCCGGGGCAATTGAAATGTCCGCTTTAAGCATGGAAGCAGTGCTTCCAGCCGCCACGATCAACCCGGCAAGGGTTATCGGGGTTGATAAATGTAAAGGTTCCCTCGAACAGGGCAAAGATGCCGACATTGTCCTGCTTGATGATCACTATGACACCCTTCTGACTATCTGCCGTGGCATTCCGCTAACATTTGATGTGAGTTAATTGTTAGCGGAAGTGGTCCTGCTGAACCAGGTCCTGTATAACTACCATTCTTTTTTAAAGAAGTTAACCTCGCCTTGATAGGGTTCTACCAGTTTTTCCAGGCGTTTAAGCTCTTCAGGCTCCATCTGCCTGAACTCTTTAACTATCCCGATATTCTCTTCCAGCTCTTGCGCGGTCGATATCCCTACAACAGCACTGCTTACCGGGAAGCTTAAGGCATAGTTGAGCGCTTTTTCCATGCTGTCAAGGCCGTCATCCCTGAATATCCGGCCGTAGGCGGCAACTTTCATGGCAATAATTCCCATATCTTTCTCTTTAGCCAAAGGCAGCACCGCGTCCTGCAGCGGCTGGTAATAAGGATCAGCCGGGTTTAAAGAGAGTAAAATACAGTCAAAATCATATCTTTCGAGCGCCTCCAGCAAAACCTGCGGATCCCGGTGGCCGGTAACCCCGGTAAAGCGGATTAACCCCTCCTGTTTTAATTCATCCAGGGCTGCCAGGGCTCCACCGTCAGCTAAAACCTGCTCGAGTTCATCTTCTGAATGAAGCCCGTGGACCTGTAATAGATCCAGGTAATCGGTCTGCAGCCTTTCGAGGCTTTGATGAAATAGCTCCATCGTCCCCTCGTAGGTACGATCAAGGGTTTTACTGGCTAAAAATGCTTCACCGCGGCGATCTTTAATCGCCTGCCCGATATTTTTTTCACTGCTGCCGTAGCTTGGAGCGGTATCTATATAATTAACTCCGAGATCGAGGGCCCGGTGAATAATTTTCTCTGCTTCTTCAACTCGATCTGAAGCTGCTATAGTAAATGAACCGCCCAGGCCCAGAATGCTTACCAGCTCCCCGGTTTTACCAAGCTTTCTTAACGGCATACCCTCCCGGCCTGCTTTTGCTTCTTTTTCCTTTTTAACCGGTTCCTTGTTGTCTTTTTTCTTTACTTCATCTTCATTTATTTGTTCCTCCGCTTGCTCCCTTTTTTCAGCTTTGTTCTCTTCCACTTCTTCCCCGGTCTCTTCTTCATCTTCCTGATCAAGCCCTATAAACCCGGCACAACCGGCCAGTCCCAGGGCAGCCATCGCTGTAAAAAGCAGTTTGACCAGCCTGCGCCTGCTTAACTTTTTTTCCATTCCCTCTTTTCCTTTATCTTCGCAGCTATCTTCTATACCGCTTAACATAACGTCGCCTCCTCATGCCCCGGTCAAAACCCTTTTAGCGAGAAGCCAGGACTCGAAAAGTATTCAAAGCGGGCGCCGGTGACAGTTCCCAAACATAAGAGGTTTCGACTACGTCAGGAACAATACACTTCCGGCAGTGGTTGCCCGGGGTTAATAGTTCCCGGCGATCCAGCAAAGCGATAATGTTTCTTAAGCCGGCTTTGTGCACATTGCCGGTTTCATTTCCGGGAGCAAAACATTTCAGGGCGGTCCCGTCTGCAGGCACATTGAAAAAAACCAGGGGAACCCGGCAGCGGTAATCACCTTCTTCCAACAGGTATTCCATCAAATAGCGCCGGCAGTTGTTAACCGGCAGACCCATATTTTTTAAGCGTAAAAAACGGCGCATGATACTGCCTCCCTGTAAAGCAGCTCAATTTCTGCCGTATCCATTTCCTCAGACACATTATTACGCCAAAAGCAGATTGCACACCCACAATTACAGCGGGCTGTGATCAGGTGAGATAGGAAAAAAGGAGTTTTCCTTGAACCAAAACGGATGCCAGGCATCGCCTTAAACAGCTTAGCCGCTTTCAGGCGGCTCATTACCATCCGTTGAACCTCTCCTCATGTTTTTATTTTACGTGATTTCATTTTACCTGACTTAAAGGCAAAAATAAAACCCGCCTTTATACAGGCGGGCTTTGGCACTTTACCTGTTTTCTGCGGCATCGTCATCGCCGGTGGTCACAAAATCAATGGGCAGTTCGGTTTCTTCAATTATGACCAGGTCATAAGGATAGGTAATTGCCTGGGTAACCGGCTCTCCTTCTTCCGGCGCTGTAAAGTGTGCGGTGACAATAATTTCCTCTTCTTTTTTCTCTATAGAGGTGATCTCTACGCTGTAACCGCCGGTTGGCCTTTCACCGTAAGCCACGAGAATATACCTTTGATCTTCATAGATTTTACTGTAGCCACCAAAATCGAATTTAGACTCTTCCACCCAGGCTTCAATTTCTTCGGGCAGTTCCTCTCCAGGTTCAATCGGTTCTATGATTTCTCCTGTTTCTTCTTCATTTTCAGCGGGATCGGCACAGCCAAAGGCAATTAAGGCAGAAAGAGCCAAAGTTAATACCAAAACTTTTTTAGTCAACATTTAAATTCCTCCTTCATTGATACTTTCATTGATACTTTCTTTTTTTTCCGTTAATTTAACCGGCTGTTTAAATCAGCCTTTTGTTTGTTTCTATGTATTTAGACAATCACCGGGTAAAAATAGTTGCATAAAAGATAAACAGGTTTGCTTGAATTCAACAATTTTGTTTGCCAAAAAACCCAGGCCCACCTTGTAAAATGGCAGGCCTGATCAGTTGCTTTCTAACAAATATTATCCTTCGCTATTTTCCTGCTGATCCTTGTATGTGAAAGTGTTCAGGTTCGCGAGTACCAATTCCACAGCTTTTTTGCTACTTCTAAACCGGTATCTGTAACCCGGAAAGATTTGCCGGCAGGCGAAGATAACACCCATGCCTGTACCGTCCTCAGGTTCCACCAGCGCTGGAAAGGATTAACACTTACCTGCAAAGCCTGGAGACAATTGCGCCGGATTAAAACTTTAAACCGGTTAACAAAGCGAAACCTTAATGTCAGCTGCTTTTCATCTACAGCAGTACCCCCGGCATAGTAGCGGCTCCTGCCCCAAAAGAAAGCCGGTATAAGCAGCAAAAAAGCTAACCAG
>SL_5KL_010_SEDDRAFT_10000685_pt1 | contig 21711 bp, 19 predicted proteins | sample SodLakKL_010_SED_FD_9118 | JGI IMG/M metagenome (IMG submission 9118) | reverse complement strand
CCAGACGGCGAAGGCCGCCAGGTCGGTAGTCTTCCGGCGGTGGAGCCGCCGGTGGCAGCCACCCTTGCGGAAGGTACCAAGGAGGTCCACCGCCTGGCCTCCCGCCATTCCGGAGAGACCGAAGCACCGTCCCCAGACCCCGGCCATCTCCCCACCGCCCTGGCGCGACCGGCCCAGGAGCTCGGCGCTCCTGGCCAGGAGGCCGATGGAGAGGAGAATGGCTCCGGAGAGCCCCACCTGCCGATGGGTGGCGGAGGTGCCCCGGCGCTGATCGGCATCGTCCATACAGGGAAGATCGTCCAGAACCAGGGAGGCTGTGTGGGTCAACTCCACCGCCACCGCCACTCCCAGGGCATCTTCCAGGTCCCCGCCACAGGCCCGGGCCGCGGCCAGCGCCAGGAGAGGCCGCCAGCGGCGTCCGCCGCCATGGGGGATCCCCACTGCATGTCGCAGGGCGTCCTCCAACCCGGTGGGGAGTCCGGCGTGGTGGAGGGTGGAGTGATATAGCTCCCGTTCCAGGAGGGGGATGACCTCTCCCGGAAAGGAATCGGCCAGGTCCAGACCGTTGGGAGATCGTGCCCTCGAGGGTTTCCGGACCCCCGGGGGTTTCTCGATGAGCGCGCTCATGCCGGTACCAGTCCCGTGAGGTGGCCCAGATTCTTGAAGAAGATCCGGGCGTGAGCGAGGGGGCGGGCCTTCACCAGCTCCTTCTGCATGTAGCCCTCGAAGGTGAGCTCCTGGACATCCCGGTCCCGGCAGATGGCGACGAACCGCTCCCTGCGCGCGTCGTCCGTGTACCAGAACCGCTGCATGAGGCCCAGGACCCAGAAGACCTGCCCATGGGTCTTGAGAAAGCGCTTGCGAGCCTGCGCCAGGATCCGCGCGTCGCCGGTGCGAAGGGCCTCGTCGCCCACATCGGCCGCCAGGCGTCCACCGGTCATGGCGTAGAAGATCCCTTCCCCGGAAGAGGGCGCCACCACACCGGCGGCGTCCCCGGCCAGGATGACATCCCGGCCATTCTCCCAGCGGGGGAGGGGCTTGAGGGGGATGGGGGCCCCTTCCTTGCGGATGGTCTGCGCAGTGGCCAGTCCGGTCTGCTCCCGCAGGTCGGAGATGGCGCTACGCATGTCGAAGCCCCGGATGGAGGTGCCGGTACCCACCGAGGTGGTGTGGCCGTGGGGGAAGACCCAGGCGTAGAAGTCCGGAGAGAGGGTCGAGCGGTAGTAGACGTCGCATCGCTGGGGCGCAAAGGCCTCGGAGGTCTCCGCCGGTGACTCGATGATCTCGTGGTAGGCGAAGACGAACTTCCCTTGGTCCGAGTCAGGGATCTCTTGCCTGGCCACCTGTGAGAGGGCCCCGTCGGCTCCCACCACCAGGCGGGCGCCAAGGGAGCGCTCCTCGCCGCCACGGCTCGAGCCGGCGGTGTAGCGCACCACGGCCGACCCATCCTTCTGACGCTCGATGGACTTGAAGCTTCCGGTGATCCGGGTGGCCCCTGCGGAGGCGGCGCGGGTGCGTAGCCATTCGTCGAAGGGACCCCGGTCCACCATACCCACGAATCCATCTCCCACCGGGATGTCCACCTTCTCACCACGAGGGGACAGGATCCGAGCGGTGTCCACCTGGTTCACAAGGATGGACTCGGGGACGTCGAAGGCCTCCATGAGGCGGGGAGGCACGGCGCCGCCGCACGGTTTCACCCGGCCGGCCCGGTCCAGGAGGACCACGTCGTGCCCCTTCTGCGCGAGCTCATGGGCCGCGGTGGCACCTGCAGGACCTCCTCCAACGACAACGACGTCGACCTTCTTCATGATCTCTCCTCCGGTTCCGGCTGCAGTCCATACGGGCTGGCGAAGTCCCAGCTAGGGGACGGGGTCTTCCATGCTTCTCCGGCGAGTGTGGTGTCGCCGGAGCTTGATGCTGGTTTCCGCTCCCGAACGTCTCGATCGGGGTGCGAGCGGACCCGGGACTTCCCGGGCTCGGAAGGGGCAGGGAGCCGGGAAGACATCAGCCGGGCTCCGAGAGGGCCAGGCCGCGGGCCATGGCCGCCTTGTTCGTCATGGCCTCACCGCCGGCGGGGCGGGGTGAGGTGCTGGGCATTCCCAGGATGATCCAGGCCGCCACCACGAAGAGCACACCCTCGAGGATGAAGACCAGGACGTACCCCAGGGTGGGAGAGCCCAGGACGGTACGGGCCACATCGGAGAGGATCGCGCCCATGAGACCGCCGGTTCCATAGGCGATTGCCTGGGAGGCGCCCCAGAATCCCATGCGAAGCCCGGCTCCTCCCACCTTCCCCCGGACCGTCAGCCCCATCATGGCGCCGATGGCTGCTACGGCGAACACCCCGTTGGCCACACCCAGGGCGAAGACGAAGAACTTCATTCCCTCCGTCCACCCCAGGACCGGCATGAAGGCCAGTCCCCCCAGGGCTACAGCCGAACCAACGCAACCGGCGGCGGCCCACCGGGTCAGGGTGCCGAACCGGGAGGCCCCGAAGGCCCCCAGCGCCATCCCCAGGAGTGCTCCGCCGTGCTGCATCCCCGCCACCCGGGTTGACTCGCCGGGGGTCATGCCGAAGACGGAGCCGGCGAAGGGCTCCAGGATGATCTCCTGAGCCGAATAGGCCATCATGGCCACGAAGATGAAAGTGGCGAATCGGCGGGATTGGGGGTCACTCCACATGGCACCGAAGGCTTCCTTGAAGGAGACATCCTCCCGCTGGCTTCCCCCGGTGCCCCGGAAGGCATCCACCACGATCCCGTCCCGGCGTCCCCACACCGCCACCAGGGTCATGACCATGGCCGCGCCGCAGACCCCCGCCGTCACCGCCACCATGCGGCCGTAGGAGAAGGGATCCAGGAGGAAGCCGGCGATCATGGCCGTGGCGATCATCCCGGCGATCATCATGATCCAGGTCAGGGCCGCCGCACCCGCCATCCGCCGTTCATCCACCCGTTCCGCCAGATAGGCCAGGAAGGGGGTGGAAGAGGCGCTGATCCCGAAGCCCAGGAAGAAGAAGGCTAGAACTGCGGCGCTGATTCCCATCGCCGTGCTGGTCTCCATCAGGGCCGTGGCCGCCGCTGCTCCGATCCCGGCCAGTACCACGATGCCCATCCCACCCACGATCCAGGTGATTCGCTTCCCATCGGTGTCCGAGCGGAACCCCAGGCGGGGACGGAGGAGCTGCACGGCGAAGTGAAGCGCCACCAGGGCGCCGGGAACCGCTGCCGCCAACCCCAACTCCACCACCATCACCCTGTTCAGGGTGGAGGTCATGATGACCATGATGGAGCCGATGGAGACCTGGATCAGAGCCAGACGAGCGATGCTCGGCCAGCTCAGCCCACGAATGGCAGCCGTACCCTTCATACTCCCCCCCTCAGAGCGAATGCGGTGACCATCATGCCCGAGACGTAGAGCGGCACGCCCAGGGCGCTGAGCCAGAGGGCCCGTTCCCGGGGCATAGCCAGGAAGCGGGCCATCATGGGGATCTGCACCAGCAGGAGGGCAGCTACCGCCAGGGCGTGGGCGGGCCGGTCCCAGAAGAGGAGGAGGCCCACCACAACCAACTGCGCCGTCACCATGACCACGGAGGCCACCCAGGCGGCCCTCTGCGGCCCCAGACGGGCCGGAAGGGAGCGGATCCCCACCCGGAGATCCCCCTCAATGGCCTTGAAGTCATTCAACGTCATGATCCCATGAGCTCCCAGACTGTAGATCAGGGCCACCAGCAGGATCTCCCCGGAAGGAAGCGCCCCCCCCAGAAGGACGGCGGCCCCGGTCACCCAGGCCAGCCCCTCGTAGGAGATCCCCACCGCCAGATTGCCCACCCATCCGTTCTCCTTGAAGCGGAAGGGCGGAGCCGAGTATCCCCAGGCCAGCGCCAGGGCCAGGAGAGTGGCTATGAACCCCCAGGTTCCCAGGAACCACCCCGCTCCAGCAGAGACCAGACTCCACCCGATGGCCAGCCAGAGCCCCCATCGCCCGGGGATCCGCCCACTGGGGATAGGCCGATTCGGCTCGTTGATCCGATCCACATGTCGATCGAACCAGTCGTTGACGGCCTGACTGCTGGCACAGACCAGCGGACCAGCCACCACGATCCCCAAAAGTGTGATATGCCATCGATTTCCAAGCGGTATGCCCGATGAGACCGCTCCGCAGAGGAACGCCCACATGGGCGGGAACCAGGTCACGGGCTTGAAGAGCTCCAGCACCGCACTCGGCTCCGGAAGCTCCCTGCCCTCCGAGTGTAATTTTGGGATGACGGAATGGTCTGTCAAGAAATTTAGACACTCAGGGTCAAAAAAAAGTCTCCCCGGTCCTGCGGGAGGGCTATTTTCGGTCCCTGCTCGGTCCCTCCAGGTTGTAGCGACGCAGCTTGGTGTAGAGGCTCTGTCGGCTCACACCCAGGAGTTCGGCCGCGGCGGTGCGGTTGTCGTCGGTCAGCTCCAGCGCCGATTCGATGAAGTGCGCCTCCACGATGGCCGTGGTGTTCTGCACCAACTCCTTCAGCGACACCTTGCCCACCTGGTGGGTGAGCTCATCCATGGTCCGGGAGAGGTCCCGTCGGGCGGTGCGATCCACCGCGAGGCGGCGGCTCACGTTCCGGACGATGATCCCGATCCCCGGCGGATCCATCTCCTGAAGAAGGATCCCGGATAGCTCCACCTCCGTCTCCAGATCCAACTCTCCCAGGAGGGTGGTGGGGAAGAGCCGCACTACCCCGAACTTCTGGAGGTTCGCAAGGAGAACGGTGAGATCCGCACCGGGGCGTCCCAGCCACCGACCCAGGCTCTCACCCACCGCCTCGTCCTCGGACGAGAGTTGAACCAGGTCCAGAAAGGCCCGATTCGCCCCCATTACCCGGGCGTCCATGTCCGTCACTACCCATCCATCGGGGGCGTTGGAGAGGAGCTTCAGGGAGCGGAGGTCCCGACTGCCCATATCCGACGCCGACATCTGGATGGGTCTCAGATGCACCAGGAAGACCCGGGACCGGTCTTCCCGGATCAGGGAGGCCTCGAACCACCAGGCGCTCCCGGGGCCCAGGCTGATGGGGACCGGCTCGCCGCGGCCCGTGTCTCCCACCTGGGCCAGATGCCTGCGAACCTCCTCGGACTCGTCGTAGTCCAGGTCCATCCCCTCGGGGATACGGGCGTCCAGGAGGTCTCTCAGCGAGCGCCCGAACGCCTTCCCGGCAGCCTCATTGGCATCCACTACCCGCCGGTTGTCGGCCTCCACCAGGAGGACGGCCTCGGTGGACCGTTGGAAGAGGAGGCGGTAGCGCGTTTCCACCTGGCGGAGCCGCCAGTAGTCCCGCTCAAGCGCCTGTTGGGCGTCCACCAACTGTTTCTGGAGTTCGGACAGGGCCCTTAGGTCCCGACCCAACGCCAGCAACCGGCCCTCCTCGTCGTAACGCACCACCGTGTAGCTCACCGGGATCTCCACCCCATCCCGGAAGACCTGGTTCACCTGCCGGTAGCGGGACGCACCCTCTTGCCGCGCCTCCTGCAGGAGGCCCTCCACCTTGGTCCGGGTCTCGGAGGTCACCGTGTCGACCCACGGGCGGCCCAGCCAAGCGTCGGTGCCCTGCTGGGCAAACGCTCGCCCCCGATGGACCTCCTCCACAGCCCCATCGGGGCCGATGAGGACGGCCAGGTCCGAGGAAGCCCGGATCAGACGATCTATTATGGGGTCACCGGTGGATCCCTGGGATTCCGGTGCCTGTGTTTCAAAGATTCTATTCAACGTGGACCCCTTCTCCCGGTCCGGGGGGTCCAGCCCCCGGCTCTAAAGGCGAGGAGGTGAGTGGTCGCAGCGACCAGGCATAGCTACCTGGACCTCTTCGGACCCTGGATGAAGGTCCGGGCCACTGCCGGTGCGGACTCAGCGTCGGAGGCGGAGCCGTCGGCTCCCACCCGCTTCACCAGATCCGGCACGCGAGTCAATGCTCCTCCCCCCACCATCACGGCGATGGACGGATTGCGGGACTTCACCCGCACCCGTTCGATTTCCCGGGCCAGATCGTCCAATCCGGATGACGTCGCCACCGAGAAGGCCACCACATCGAAGTGGGTCTCTGCGACCCGGTCCGAGGTGGCGTAGGGGAGGAAGGGGGGACCCATCTCCACTCCCCATCCATCCAGACGGAAGAAGTGGGAAGTAATGAGGAGTCCCAGGGTGTGCTGTTGCCCCGGCAGGGCCGAAAGGATGATCTGGCTCCGATCGGGAACGCCGTTTTCGAGGCGGGTCGGTATCTTCCGGAGGGTGGAGCGTACCAGGCGCTGGAGCCGTCCCAGCACCAGGGTGACCTCCACGAAGTCGCATGAATCGTCCTCCCACCAATCACCGAGCCGGTGGGCGGTGGGAGGGATGAGAGACGACAGGATCCCCTCCGGAGAGATCCCGTCGCGGATGAGTCCGGCGACGAACCGGTCAACGGCGTCGTCGTCATGGGTGCGCACCACCCGGATGAACTCCTCGACGTCATCGTCCCGAACCTCCCGGGACGATATGGGAAGGTTCGGGGAACCGTCTTGATCGGACATCGACAGGCCTCCAGGGAACCCTGCCCCTGGTTCGTTTGACAGCAGGTGGCGGATCCGGTTCGTGCTCCGAATCCGTCCGGAACGGGCCGAGGATGGGCGCATGACCTGGAGGAGCCCGTGCTTCCCGAGGGAAGGGGTAGAGAGTTCCTGGAGCATGACGCGTCGATCCTCCTTGTTCAGTAGCCCGAGCCCGTATTCGCCGGTGAGGGGGTCCGGGCCCTGGACCATGGAGCCGGAGGATACCTTCCCATCTGCCCCGGATCCGTTGGGCTCCCACCGGATCACCCCTCCCCCCTTGAATAATGTCCAGAATGCTCGACGTCAATATTTCTTGACAGCCGGCGTTCCCCGGGCTTATGATCTCGCCAGATGCAGCTACGCCCCTCCGTCGATGGGGAGCCCGGGTCGATACCCTTCTGATCGGAGCCCGATGTGACCAGCCAAGCGCGCCATCCTCTCTATACACCGGAGGAGCGGCTCCGGCGGGATCGGTCGGTCTGGACCATTGTCCAGGGCGTCCTGGCCCCGCTGCAGTTCCTCGTCATGATCGTCAGCGCCGTCCTCCTGGTCCGCTATCTGGCTACAGGGCTCGGGGGAGAGGCCGCCGTCATCTCGGTGGTCATCAAGACGGTGCTCCTCTACCTCATCATGATCACCGGCTCCATCTGGGAGAAGGAGGTCTTCGGAAAGTGGCTCTTCGCACCGGCCTTCTTCTGGGAAGACGTGGTGAGCATGGGGGTCATGGCCCTCCACACCGCCTACCTGGTGGGGCTTGTGGTTCCCTTCCTCTCCAGCACCGGCCTCGCCTGGCTGGCGTTGGTGGCGTACGCCGCCTACACGGTGAACGCCCTCCAATTCGTCCTGAAGCTGAAGGCGGCCCGACGGCAGGAGGCGGCGCTCAGGGAAGGGAAGACCGGCGACGGTGGGCTGGCGGAGGTGACGTCATGAGTGGAGCGCCCGTGTCCACCGTCGGCTCATCCCCTTCGGGGTGCCAGGATCTTCCAGTCCTGAAGGAGCGGGGTCAGCGGGAGGTGTTCTGCGGTCTCACCGGGATCATCTGGCTGCATCGGAAGATGCAGGATGCCTTCTTCCTCATCGTGGGGTCTCGCACCTGCGCCCACCTCATGCAATCGGCGGCGGGGGTCATGATCTTCGCCGAGCCCCGGTTCGGCACCGCCATCATGGAAGAGAAGGATCTCGCCGGGATGGCCGACATGCACGAGGAGTTGGACCGGGTGGTGGGCCGTCTACTGTCACGGCGGCCTGACATCCGGACCCTCTTCCTGGTGGGTTCCTGCCCGTCCGAGGTCATCAAGCTGGACCTGGCCAAGGCGGCGGAGCGTCTGGGTACCATCCACGCCCCTCGCGTGCGTGTCCTTTCCTACTCGGGGAGCGGGATCGAGACCACCTTCACCGAAGGGGAAGACACCTGTCTCACCGCCATGGTGCCTGAACTCCCCGAGGCGCCCGCCGACGAGCGGTCCCTTCTGGTGGTGGGGACCATGGCCGACGTGGTGGAAGATCAGATGCGTCGGATCTTCGACGCCCTTGAGGTGGGGCCCGTTCACTTCTTCCCGCCCCGGAGTACCGAGACGCTGCCGCCGGTGGGTCCCGGCACCCGGGTGCTCATGGCGCAGCCCTGGGTTAACGAGACCATGGCGGCCCTCCGAAAGCGGGGTGCCGTTCGTATCCCGGCCCCCTATCCCTTCGGTGTCGAGGGCTCCCTGGCCTGGATCATGGCGGCCGCGGAGGCGTGGTCCGTCCCCCGGGACCGGGTGCTGGAGGTTACGGCACGGGCCCGGGAGCGGGGGACCGCGGCTCTGGCGCGCTACCGGGAGACGCTGGAGGGAAAGCGGATCTTCTTCTTCCCAGATTCCCAGATCGAGATCCCCCTGGCCCGTTTCCTTCGCCGGGAGTTGGGGATGCGTCCGGTGGAGGTGGGAACGCCCTTCCTCCATCGGGAGCACATGGGGGCCGAGCTCGATCTGCTCCCCGCCGACGACGGGCTCGTCCTCTCGGAGGGGCAGGATGTGGAGCGGCAGTTGGACCGGGCCTTCGCCGCAGGGCCCGACATCACCGTGTGCGGACTCGGGCTCGCCAATCCCCTGGAGGCAAGGGGGATGACCACGAAGTGGGCCATCGAGCTGGTCTTCACGCCCATTCACGGCTTCGATCAGGCAGGGGATCTGGCCGAACTCTTCGCCCGGCCGCTCCGGCGTCGCGGGCTCCTGGAGGTGTAATCCATGGAGCTCACCATCTGGACCTACGAGGGTCCGCCCCATGTGGGGGCCATGCGGGTGGCCACGGGGATGAAGGATCTTCACTACGTCCTTCACGCTCCCCAGGGCGACACCTACGCAGACCTCCTCTTCACCATGATCGAGCGGAGGGATCACCGCCCGCCCGTCACCTACACCACCTTCCAGGCCCAGGATCTGGGGGGCGACACGGCGGGGCTGGTGAAGGAGGCAACCCAGGCAGCGTACGAGCGCTTCCGTCCCCAGGCTCTCCTGGTGGGGGCCTCGTGCACCGCGGAGCTGATCCAGGATGACCCGGGGAATCTGGCGGGAAGTCTGGGGTTGCCCGTTCCGGTGATTCCACTGGAACTCCCGGCCTATCAGCGAAAGGAGAACTGGGGCGCCTCCGAGACCTTCTATCAGATCGTCCGGACCCTCTGCCTCCCCCATGCACCGCCACCGACGTGGCGTCGCCCGCCGCCGGAGGGCCGGCGGCCGGTGTGCAACCTGCTGGGACCCACGGCGCTCGGGTTCCGGCACCGCGACGATATCCGGGAGGTCTCGAGCCTCCTGGATCGGATGGGGGTGGATGTGGGAGTGGTGGCACCCCTCGGCGCCTCCCCTGCGGATGTGGCCCGTCTCGGCGAAGCCGACTTCAATGTGGTCCTCTATCCCGAGGTGGGGCGGACCGCGGCGAGCTGGCTCAAGCGGACCTTCAAGCAACCCATGGTGGAGACGGTCCCCATCGGCGTGGGCGCCACCCGGGACTTCGTCCGGGAGGTGGCGGGGGTGGCGGGACTCGATGCCGACGGTGCCCTGGAGGCGGTGACGACCCGACTCCCCTGGTATTCCCGCTCGGTGGACTCCAACTACCTCACCGACAAGCGGGTCTTCGTTTTCGGCGATGCCACCCACGCCGTTGCCGCAGCTCGGGTGGCCTCGGAAGAGATGGGGTTCAAGGTGGTGGGGCTCGGTGCCTACAACCGGGAGTTCGCCCGGGAGGTCCGTGCCGCCGCCAGGAAGCTGGGGGTGGAGCCCCTCATCACCGACGACTACCTGGAGGTGGAGGAGGCCATTCAGGAGGCAGCCCCCGAGCTGGTTCTGGGGACGCAGATGGAGCGGCACATCGCCAAGCGCCTGGGCACCTTCTGTGCTGTGATCTCGGCACCGGTCCATGTGGAGGACTTCCCCGCCCGCTACTCGCCCCAGATGGGGCCTGAGGGGGCCAACGTCCTCTTCGACACCTGGGTCCACCCCCTCATGATGGGGCTCGAGGAGCACCTTCTGGGGATGTTCCAGGACGACTTCGAGTTCGGTAATGACCGCTCCCCCTCGCATCTGGCGGCAGCCCGGCCCTCATCGACGAACGGGCGGGCCGCTGAGGCGCCCCCGGAGAGTGAAGACCTCGGGAAGGAAGGGGCGACAGTAGCTGCCTCCACCCCCGCCGCGCCGGATGGCGCCGCCCCGGAAGCGGGCGAGGCCCGGGCCACGTCCACCTCTGCCCCCACTCCCGCAGGTACGGAGTTGGTCTGGGATGACGAGGCCCAGGCAGAGCTCAGGAAGATCCCCTTCTTCGTCCGCAAGAAGGCCAGGCGCAACACGGAAGCCTTCGCCCGTCAGCAGGGACTCACCGAGATCTCGGTGGAGACCCTGTACGAGGCGAAGGCCCACTTCGGATCCAGATGAGGATCGGGACGGCGGTGCGGGGGTTCCCCCGTCGATGGGCCCGACCGTCGCCCAAGGCCCCCCTGCCAAGCGTCGGGGAGCTGAGCTTCCAAAGGAGATCGAAGCAATGAAGCTGGTGGTGGTTACCCTGAACAGCCATGCCGTGGCGGCCTTCCGGGAGGCGAGAACGCGCCTTGTTGAATCCGCCGCCATGGGGGAGCTGGAGATTGCCCTCCATGTTGCGGCGGACTGGGACAGCGATCCCGCTTCCGCCGATGCGTGCCGGGCCGATCTCCGGGATGCCGACATCGTGGTGGTGGGGCAGATCTTCATGCCCCAGCACTCGTCGGTGATCCTCCCCATCCTCACCGAGCACCGGGATCGGTACCGGGCCCTGATCTGCCTTCTCTCGGAAGGCCCTGTCATGGAGCTGACCCGGATGGGCGGCTTCTCCATGCGTCCCGAGGATCGATCCAACTGGTCTCCCCTCTCCCTCCTCCGGAAGCTCAAGGGGGAGAAGAAGGACGGGCAGGGTGGGTCGTCGGGGCGCAAGCAGATGCGCCTGGTCCGGCAGATCCCCCGGTTCCTCCGCTTCATCCCGGGGACGGCCCAGGATGTCCGGGCCTACTTTCTCATCTTGCAGTACTGGCTCTCCGGCTCACAGGAGAACATGGAGAGCCTGCTCCGCTACGTATTGGCCCGCTACGGGGAAGATGACGCCCGAGCCGGGGATGTCCCGGCTCCGAAGCGTTACCCGGAAGTGGGGCTCTACCACCCCGATCTCCCGGGCCTGGGCCTGGCCGAGAGCCTCCGCGAGCTCCCCCAGGGAGGCGGAGGCAAGTATGTGGGCATCCTCCTCATGAGGTCCTACGTACTGGCCGGGAATACGGCCCATTACGATGCGGTGATCCGGGCGCTCGAGGCCCGGGGGTACCGCACCATACCCGCTTACGCCGCTGGCCTGGATAACACGGAGCCGGTGGAGGAATTCTTCCTGCGCTGGGAAGGCTCGCCACTGGTTCAGGCTGTAATCTCCCTCACCGGCTTCTCCCTGGTCGGCGGCCCCGCTTACAACGATTCGGACGCGGCCCGGAATCTCCTGGCTCGGCTGGACGTGCCCTACACGGCGCTCCAGCCTTTGGAGTTCCAGACCGTGCGCGAGTGGAAGGATGATTCTCGGGGGCTCACCCCCATGCAGACCGCCCTCATGGTGGCTCTCCCGGAGTTGGACGGCGCCGTGAACCCCGCCGTCTTCGGAGGCCGCAGCGGCACCGGTCAGGAGCCAGGCGGTGCCCGCTCCGTGCCCATCGAGGAACGGGTGGAGCGCATCGCCGACCGGGTGGACCGCTGGGTCCGCCTCCGGGAAACGCCCCGGGAGGAGCGGAAGGTGGCGGTGACCCTCTTCAACTTCCCGCCCAACGGGGGGAAGGTTGGGACGGCGGCCTACCTGGACGTCTTCCAGTCTCTCCACGACGTTCTGCACCGCCTCCGGGACGAGGGGTACAGGGTGGACGACCTCCCCGAGACGATGGAGGAGTTGCAGGAGTCCATCCTCGGGGGGAACCGGGAGCAGTTCGGGACCCCCGCCAACGTGCATCACCGGATGCCGGTGGACCGGCACGTGGCCCGCCAGCAGTGGCTGGACGAGATCGAGGAGGCCTGGGGACCGGCGCCGGGCCGGGAACTCACCGACGGAAGCCATATCCTCATCCAGGGACGGGGCTTCGGGAACGTCTTCGTGGGGATCCAGCCTCCCTTCGGATGGGAAGGGGATCCCATGCGTCTGCTTTTCCAGGGCGGATTCGCCCCCACCCACGCCTTCGTGGCCTACTATCGGTGGATCCGGGAAGAGTTCGGAGCCCACGCCGCCCTCCACTTCGGCACCCACGGGGCCATGGAGTTCATGCCCGGAAAGCATGTGGGGATGAGCGGCGCGTGCTGGCCGGAGCGGATGATCGGTGATCTGCCCAACCTCTACCTCTACGCCGCCAACAACCCCTCCGAGGGGACGCTGGCGAAGCGGCGGGGGAGTGCCGTCCTCCTCACCTATCTCACTCCCCCCGTCCTCCGGGCCGGCCTCTACCGGGGTCTGCTGGATCTGAAGAACACCCTGGATCGCCTCAGGGGGCTTCCGCCCGACGCCTCCCAGGACGAGGTGGACGGGCTCCGGGACGCTGCCCGGGTTCTGGCGGTGGAGCTGGAGTTGGCCACCGCCGAGAGCCTGGAGGAAGAGGCCGGTGAGCCCGCCGAGGAGTGGGCCGGTCGTCTCCGGGAACGCCTCATGGAGCTGGAGAGCTCCCTCATCCCCCACGGCCTCCACCGTCTAGGTCGGAACCCGGAAGGGGAGGTGCTCAGGGAGCTGGTGGTGGCCGCCGGACTATGCCCCGCGCCTGGAGAGGACCGGGTCCGAGAGGCGCTGGGTGGCGACGAACCCTCCCAGGAGGCGGTCTTTGAACGGGAGCTGGAGGAGGCGGTGTCCATCCTGGTTGACGCGGAGCCGGGGAAGGGGATCCCCGCTGCCGCCGATCATCTGGAGGCCCAGGGGGCGCCCAGGGAAGCGGCAGAGCTGCTCCTCTCCCGCCTTGAGTCGCTGGCGGAAGGGCTCCGGGAGAATGGTGAACTGGAGGCTGTGGTCCGGGGTCTGGACGGGCGCTACATCGCCCCGACTCCCGGCGGCGACCTCCTCCGCTCTCCCCAGATCCTCCCCACGGGGCGGAACATGTATGCCTTCGACCCGTGGCGGATCCCCTCCCGAGCCGCCATGGCCGAGGGCGCCCGGCAGGCGGAGCGAATCCTGGAGCGGCACACCGCTTCGGGTCGGGCCCTCCCGGAGGCGGTGGGCTTCGTCCTCTGGGGAACCGACAACATGAAGCGGGAGGGGGCGCCGGTTGGGCAGGCGCTGGCCCTAATGGGTGCCGAGCCCACCTTCGACACCTACGGCCGCCTCTGCGGTGCCCGCCTCATCCCACTTGAAGAGTTGGGACGGCCCCGGATCGATGTGGTCATCACCACATCGGGGATCTTCCGGGATCTCCTCCCCCTCCAGATCCAGCTCCTGGCCCGGGCCGCCTACCTGGCGGCCACCGCCGAGGAGCCCGACGAGATGAACCGGATCCGGGCCCACGCCCGGGAGCGTGCCCGCCGAAACGGCGGTGACCTGCGAATGGCGGCCCTTCGGGTGTTCTCCAACTCCGACGGCGCCTACGGTGCCAATGTGAACCAGTTGGTGGACGCCGGCACCTGGCAGGAGGAGTCGGAGCTCGGGCAGAGCTTCGTGGGTCGGAAGGGGTTCGGGTACGACGAGGAAGGGCGTCCGCACCCGGCCTCGGAGCTTCTGGAGGATCTTCTGGGCAAGGTGGAGCTCACCTACCAGAACCTGGAATCGGTGGAGCTCGGAGTCTCGGATCTGGACCAGTACTTCGACTCCCTGGGGGGGCTTGCCAGGGCTGCTCGAACGGCCCGGGGTGGTGGTGACGTGGCCATCTACCTGGGTGATGAGACCCGGGGTGGCGGCCGCGTCCGAACCCTCCAGGAGCAGATCGATCTGGAGACCCGGACCCGGACCCTGAACCCCCGCTGGACCGAGGGGATGCTGGCCCACGGCTACCAGGGAGTGAACGAGATCGAGGCCCGGGTCACCAATACGGTGGGATGGTCCGCGACCACGGGCGTGGTGCCCCAGTGGGTCTACCGTGAGATCGGTGAGACCTACGTCCTGAACGAGGAGATGCGTCGACGTCTCTCCGCCCTGAACCCGGAGGCCGCCGCCCGTATGGGCCAGCGCCTCCAGGAGGCCTGCGAACGCGGCTACTGGGAACCCGACGACGACACCCGCGCACGGCTCGACGAGGCTCTGGACGAGCTCGACGACCGACTCGAAGGCATTGAAGAGGAGGTGGCGGCATGAGCACGAATGGAGCGCTCCCGGTGGTTCCCCCGGTGCGGGGGAAGGACCAGGTCGGCAAGGACGAGACCGGAGACGGCGAAGGCAGTCTCCAGGTCCACATGGATGTCCCCGAAGAGACACAGGGCGCCATGATCCTGGCCATCTACGGGAAGGGGGGGATCGGCAAATCCACCACCTCCTCCAACCTTTCGGCGGCGCTGGCGCTGAAGGGGAAACGGGTCCTGCAGGTCGGGTGCGATCCGAAGCATGACTCCACCTTCACCCTGACCCGGACCATGATCCCCACCGTCATCGACACGCTGGCGGAGGTGGACTTCCACGCCGAGGAACTCCGGCCCGAGGACTTCGTCCACGAAGGCTATGCCGGAGTCATGTGCGTGGAGACCGGCGGACCTCCCGCCGGCACCGGGTGCGGGGGATATGTGGTGGGCCAGACGGTGAAGCTCCTGAAGCAGCACCACCTCCTGGAAGACACGGACGTGGTGATCTTCGACGTCCTGGGCGATGTGGTGTGCGGGGGCTTCGCCGCTCCCCTGCAGCACGCCGAACGGGCCTTCATCGTCACGGCCAACGATTTCGACTCCATCTTCGCCATGAACCGTATCGTGGCGGCGATCAAGGCCAAGTCCAAGAACTACAAGGTCCGGGTCGGTGGGGTCATCGCCAACCGATCCAACGCCACCGATCAGGTGGACCGGTTCACCAGCCGGGTCGGGCTGGATACCCTGCAGGTGGTCCCGGACCTGGATGTGATCCGTCGGTCTCGTCTGAGCAAGTGCACCCTCTTCGAGATGGAGGGCGATTCCCCCGAGCTGGAGGCCGCCCGCAACGCCTACCTGGCTCTGGCCGACGCTGTCCTGGCCAAACCGGGGGGGCAGGACGTCTCGCCCCTGGGTGACGCCGAGATCTTCAACCTCCTGGGCTTCGACTGATGACCGCCCACGCTCCCGACCTCCCCCCGCCCCCCTCTCCCTCCTCGTCCGGGTCTCCGGGCGAGGCGCCGGAGACGTGGGGCCGGCGGAGCCGTTCCGTACGGGAGTACTTCGAGGACCGGGCAGAGAACTGGATCCGCCTCACCTCCGATGCACCCCTCACCGGGATTCGTGAGACGGTGCGGGAGGGGCGGCGAAGGATGCGAGATACCCTGGCCTCATGGGTGCTGGAGCCCGGTGGGGTCTCCTCGGTCCTCGACGCCGGGTGTGGGCCCGGTGAGCTCTCCCTCCACCTGGCTCGCTCCGGCGTTCGGGTGACGGGGGTGGACCTCTCCGAGCCCCTGGTGGAGGCGGGACGCCGCCGTGCCGGGGAGGCCGGCCTGGCGGAACGGGTCGAACTCCATGCCGGGGACATGCTCTCCCCCCCCGGCGGTCCCTGGGACTGCGTGGTGGCCATGGATTCGCTCCTCTACTACGACGACCAGGAGAGCGTGGAGGGGCTGGTGGTCCTGGCGGGGTGCGCCCGGGAACGGCTTCTGGTGACGGTGGCTCCCAGGACCCTGGTGCTGGGGGCCATGCACCGGGTCGGTGCCCTCTTCCCCCGGCGGGATCGGGCCCCGGGTATTCAACCGGTTCGCATCGATCCGTTCTTCCGCCGTCTCCTGGCCGACCCCCGGATGGCCGGTTGGGAGCGGGGCCGTGAACTGAGGGTGCAGTCGGGCTTCTACATCTCCCATGCGGTGGAACTCCGCCGCCCCCGGCCCCAGGCCGGTGAGGAGGAGAGATGAAGACGGGAGGGTGGGCCGGAATGCTCTCGGAGTTGGGGACTCGGTGGCTTCCCTTCGCGGACGCCGCCACCGACGAGTTGCCCCTTTCCAGGCTGGTTCGTCTCGCCCTCTTCCAGGTGTCGGTGGGGATGGCCCTGACCCTCCTCTTGGGGGTCCTGAACCGGGTCATGATCGTGGAGTTGGGGGTCGGCGCAGCCCTGGTAGCCACCATGGTGGCCATCCCCCTCCTCTTCGCTCCCCTGCGGGCCGTGATCGGCTTCCGCTCCGACATCCACCGGTCGTCGTTCGGATGGCGGCGGGTACCCTACCTCTGGTTCGGCACCCTCCTGCAGTTCGCCGGCTTTGCCGTCATGCCCTTCGGGATCCTCCTCCTGGGAGGAGGTGAGATGGGGCCGGCGTGGGCCGGATACCTGGGTGCGGGGCTGGCCTTCCTCATGGTGGGGGCCGGTGCCCACACGGTGCAGACCGCCGGGTTGGCCTTGGCCACCGACCTGGCCAGAAAGGAGGATCGCCCCCGGGTGGTGGCGCTCCTCTACCTCTTCCTCCTGGCGGGGATGCTCCTTTCGGCGCTGGTCTACGCCCGCCTCCTGGCGGACTTCTCCGCCGTCCGCCTGATCCAGGTGGTGCAGGCGGCGGCGGTGGTGACGCTGGTGCTGAATGTGGTGGCCCTCTGGAAGCAGGAGGCCCGCCGCCCCGAGCTGGCAGGCGTCGTCTCGGAGGGGCAGCCGCAGCGGTTCAGTGAGGCGTGGCGGCGCTTCACCCGCGGGGGGCGGGCGACCCGCCTCCTGGTGGCGGTGGGGCTCGGCGCCATCGGGTTTTCCATGCAGGAGGTCCTGCTGGAGCCCTTCGGAGGCGAGGTGCTGGGAATGAGCGTGGCGGCCACCTCACTGCTCACCGCCATCACGGCGGTTGGCGCGTTGGTGGCATTCACGTGGAGCGCCCGGGTGCTGGGCCGGGGGGTGGATGCCTGCCGGCTCGCTGCGTTGGGGATGCTCCTGGGGGTGGTGGCCTTCGCCTTCATCCTCCTGGCAGGACCCACCAAGCTGCCCCTCCTGCTCCAGATCGGATCGGGACTCCTGGGCATGGGAGGGGGCTTTTTCCTGGTGGGGACCCTCACGGCGGCCATGGACCTCCAGGACACGGAGGGGAACGGACTGGCCATGGGTGCGTGGGGCGCGGTGCAGGCGTCGGCCATGGGGCTGGCTGTCCTCGGCGGCGGCGTGATCCGGGATCTGACTGCAGGCCTGGCCGAGGCCGGCCGGTTGGGACCCGGGGTCACAGGCGCCGATGCAGGATACATGGTGGTGTTTCAACTGGAGATGCTCGCCCTCTTCTTGGCCATGGCGGTTTTGGGACCGCTGGTCGCAGGGGGGCGCAGGATCTCCGCGGACTCGCGCCGGTCGCGTTTCGGCCTGGCCGAGCTCCCCGGGTAATCCCGAACACGGAGGTGTAGCATGGAAAACGAGTACCTGAATCTGGGCCAGATCAGCATATATGTCTTCTGGGCCTTCTTTGCCCTTCTCATCATCTACCTCAGGAGGGAAGACAAGCGGGAAGGGTATCCGCTGGATACGGCCGACGGACGCCGGGTCACGGTGGAGGGCTTCCCCAAGACGCCCGAACCGAAGCAGCCGGTGCAGGCCAAGCACCCGGCGCTGGTGGGCAAATCGGAAGCCGAGATCATCGAACGAACCCGGGCCGGAGCTGAGGCCGGTCCCGCGAAGGAGGAGAACTGATGTCTCTCAAGGCAAAGTCATTCGGAAATCATCCGGGAGCGGCGCTTCAGCCCACCGGTGATCCCATGAAGGACGGGCTCGGCCCGGCAGCATGGAACCCGGACCGGTCGGACCGGCCCGACTACACGCACGACGGAAAGCCCCGGATCCAGCCCATGAGCAATCTCCCTGGTTGGTCCGTGGAGCGCCGGGATCCGGATCCCCACGGGATGGTGGTGCGAGGTGCGGATGGAGTGGTGGCAGGCACGGTGGTGGACCTCTGGGTGGATCTGGCGGAGCCGCAGATCCGGTATCTGACCGTTGAGTTGGCCGAAGGGGAGGGGGTGGTTCTCCTGCCCATCGCCTACTGCCGGGTTCGGCGCCGGGACCGTTCGGTGAATGTGAAGTCCATCAAGGCCGCCCACTTCAAGGACGTGCCCCGGACCCGTTCGCCGAACCAGATCACGCTGCTGGAAGAAGACCGGATCGTTGCGTACTATGCTGGTGGATACATGTACGCGGATCCGTCGCGGTCCGAGCCGTTCTTCTAGAATACCCGGGAGGTCTGGATGCCTCTTCGTCCACCTGGCGATTCGGCAGCAGTTGAAGATTCTGGATCGGGGAGTGGGCCGGTCTACATCGATGGGATCAATGAGCCCCTCCCAGAGGGCGAGACGCTCCTCTGGGAGGGGAGGCCTGAACTGATCCCCCTGGCCATGCGCGCCCTGTATCTGCGGTTGTTCATCATCTACTGGGCGGTGCTGGCGGTGATCTGGCTTGGCCAGGGACTCGTCACCGGACGCCCTGGATCGGCTCTGGCTGCGGATCTCACCTGGCTGGTAGTGGTGGGACTCGTGGGCTCGGGGATGGTCCTGGGCCTGGCTTGGGCCGTGCGCCGCAGCACCACCTACGCTCTCACCGACCGGAGGGTGGTCATGCGGATGGGCGTCGCCCTTCCCGCTGTCCTGAACCTCCCCCTGGAGAAGATCCAGGAGGCCAACTTCCGGGGGTTCAGGGATGGGACCGGACTCATCACCTTCCGTCTCCCGCCCTCGGAACGGATGGGCGTGGTCTTCCTCTGGCCCCACCACCGCCCCTGGCGCTGGGGTCGGCCGGAACCGGCCTTCCGCGCCCTCCCCGACGCCGAGCAGGTGGCGCGGCGCGTGGGTGCGGCGGCGCAGGCGGCGCTTGGTGGCGAAGGGCCCCAGGTTACCGACGCGGGTCAGCCCCGGCGGAGTCGTGACGATTCGCTTCGGGGTGAGATGTCCCGGGACGGGGTGTCGGGAGGGGACGCACCGGCAGCGGCAGGGGGGATGGGGACATGATCCGGTTTGAGGACGACGGGGGACTGCAGAAAAATCTGGTCCCTCCCCAGGCGCTCTGGGCCATCGCGGTACTCCTGGCTCTGGTGGTGGCCCTGGCCTTCATCGGGCGGACCACGGGTCTCGGTGTGACCACCTTCGACGCCACCGAGCGGGAAGGTGTGTTTCCGGTGGCGGAGCGATTCATCTCTTTCGGTGCCGAGGATCTGGCCGGGGGCGGGGACGTGCCCGTCATGGACGCGGAGACTGGGGAGATCCTGGTGGTACTGGAGCCGGGCCAGGGCGGCTTCCTCCGGGGAGCCATCCGTCCCCTGAGTCGGGAACGACGGATCCGGAACGCGGATCCCGCCGATCCCTATCGGCTCACCCGCTGGTCCGACGGCAGGCTCACGCTCCACGATCCCGTCTCCGACCTCAGGTTGGACCTGGCGGCCTACGGGGCCACCAACGCCGCCTCCTTCGCAGCCCTGCTCCCGCAGGGTCAATCCCTGGACCCCGCTGTCTCCGGTTCGCAGGATCCGGATGCCTAAGGACTGAATTGCATGGGACCCATTCTCCTCCTGGGGGGCGCCATTGCTCTCCTCTTCCTCCTCTTCTTCTGGTTTACCTGGCAGCAAAAGGTCACCGTTCCCTGCACCATCGATCTGGAGCGCACCCACGAACACCTCCACGCCCATGTGGATCTGGAGGGTGTATTCGTGGAGCCCGGCGACGCCGTCCTGGTGGAGGGCGCCCCTGACAGCATCGAGTACGGACAGGTGGAACGGCGGACCGGCCGGGCCACGGTGAAACGGGCCAGCCGTCTCCGCCGCTGGTGGGTCAGGACCATCGGTCCTTTCGAAGTCTACGAGCTCTACGACGTGGGCTTCGAATAGCCCCATAGATCCGCTGCGGGGTGTGATCCCCGCAGTCCACGGGCTCCCGCTTGCGCCGGTGCCCCACTCCCCCCTGTCCAGGAGTACCATTCCATGTATCCGGCCACCACATCCGCTCCGGTCAACGAGAGCACCCGGGTCGCCCAGGAGAGCGCCACCCTATCCCCTCGCTTCTACACCACCGACTTCGAGGCCATGGACCGGCTGAATGTGGAGAAGGTGCGGGAGGAGTGGGACCAACTCCTGGAGGAGTTCCGCAACGACCCAAACAAGGGACATTTCAAGCGGAATGAAAAGTTCGAGGGGGACTGGTCGGACATGCCGAACCGGGAACAGTTCGTGGACTTCCTGGTGAGTTCCATCACCGCCGAGTTCTCAGGCTGCATCCTCTACGCCGAGATCAAGAAGAGGGTGAAGAACCCCGACATCGTCGAGCTGTTCGGGCACATGAGCCGGGACGAAGGTCGTCACGCCGGATTCATCAACGGTACCCTGAAGGACCTGGGGATGGGAGTGGATCTCTCCTTCCTGACCAAGGAGAAGAAGTACACCTTCTTCAAGCCCAAATTCATCTTCTACGCCACGTACCTGTCGGAGAAGATCGGTTACGCCCGGTACATCACCATCTATCGGCAGCTCGAGGAGAACCCGGAACTCCGCTTCCACCCCATCTTCGAGTGGTTCAAGGACTGGTGCAACGACGAGTTCCGCCACGGGGAGGCCTTCGCCGCCCTCATGCACTCGAACCCCGAGTACATCTCCGGGCGGAACACCTACTGGATCCGCTTCTTCCTCCTGGCCGTCTTCTGCACCATGTGGGTGCGGGACCACCTTCGTCGGGACTTCTACGCCCAGATGGGCTTCGACGTGAGTGAGTACGACCTGGAGGTCTTCCGGAAGACCTCGGAGATCTCCCGGCAGTGCTTCCCCCTGGTTCTGGACTTCGAGAACCCCAAGTTCATCGCCCGCATGAACCGGATGGTGGAGAATACCCGGAAGATCGAGGAGAGCCGGCGGAAGGGCGGACCCATCCAGGCCATCCGGCGCTTCGGACTCCTGGCCTCCAACGCCCTGACCTTCGGCCGGCTCTACGCCATGCGGGTCCACAAGAACGAGATCCCCGCCGACTTCCGGTTGACCCCGGCCTACTGACGCTCATGGATGCGTGGGCTCCGTGTCCTCGTATCCCCACGGAGCCGGAGGTGTCTCATCCAGGGGTGAGCCCAGGTCGAAGTCGAAGCGCACCAGCCATTCGGTGCCGTCGTGGTTGCCGTAGGAGAGGCGGTCCTCCTCGGGCACGATCTCGAACATCCAGAAGCCCTGGCTTCCGTCGGCGGCGGAGTCACGGGTGAAGTCCTGGCGGAGGGGGTCGCCGGGCTGGGACGTCTCGGCACCGTACCCGGTCACATCGGCATCGGAGCCGTCGGGGTTCCGGTGGTCGTGGTAGAGGTCCAGTCCACGGCCCGGCACCGGCGTGATGATCCAGGTGCGACTCCGGTCATCATCGATGTGGGCGGCGATGCGGATCTCCTCGTCCAGACATTGGCGGAAGTGGGCCACGAAGTCCCGATCGGCGTAGAGCTCCTCCCGGCGGGTGTCGCCGTCGCGGATGATGGCGGCAAAGCCCGGATAGGCCTGGCCACAGTGCTCCCGGAGGTTGTCCCAGAATTCCTGCTGCTGCCAGGCGAGTCCCTGAAGCGCGATGGGAAGATCGTC
>SL_5KL_010_SEDDRAFT_10000684_pt1 | contig 21732 bp, 20 predicted proteins | sample SodLakKL_010_SED_FD_9118 | JGI IMG/M metagenome (IMG submission 9118) | reverse complement strand
AAAAAGCCCCCGGGAGGCATCCTCCCGGGGGCTTTCGGCCTTCCAAGCCGTGCAGCTCAGAAGCTTTGCGAAATTGGTGCCGAGGAGAGGACTCGAACCTCCACGGGGTTTCCCCCACTAGCACCTGAAGCTAGCGCGTCTACCAATTTCGCCACCTCGGCATGCCCGCTGAAGACCTCGTCAGCGAGTGCGCAAGACTGTAACGGCGCCCCCGGGCGGGTGTCAACAGGACATCGCCAACCGGCCGGAATCCTTTGTGGAGGCCTGGCCCGCTGGCGTATCCTCCCGGAACTGATCCAAGGAATTGACAATGGCGAAGCAAACCAAGAAGCGACCCCCCAAGCGCGATCCCTATCAGGAGCGCGAACAGGCCAAGTACGAGAACCCGATCCCCAGCCGGGAGTATCTGCTGGAGCTCCTGGCTGCCCACCGTCGCCCGCTGGGCCGGCGCGACATCGCCGAGGCTCTGGGGCTGGAGTCTCCGGAGCAGCAGGAGGCGCTGCGCCGTCGGCTGCGCGCCATGGAGCGCGACGGCCAGCTGGTGCGCAATCGTCGGCGCGGTTACCTGGTGGTCGATCACAGCGAGCTCATCCGTGGTCGGGTGGTGGGCCGCCCCGACGGTTCCGGCTTCCTGCTGCCCGATGGCGGGAGCGGGGATCGGATTGCGATGTCGCCGCGCCAGATGCGCTGTCTGCTGCACGGCGACCGTGCCATTGTGCGCATCACCGGGCGCGATGAGCACGGCACGCCCCTGGGCGAGTTGGTGGAGATCCTCGAGCGGGGCAATCGGCAGATCACCGGTCGGTTCTTCGAGGAGCACGGGGTGGGCTTCCTGGTGCCGGAGAACAAGCGGCTGCAGCAGGACGTTTTGCTGACGCCGGACGGGCGCGGCGGGGCCGAGGACGGCGAGTTGGCGGTGGCCGAGATCCTGGCCCAGCCCAACGAGCGTCGACAGCCCATTGGCCGCATTACTCAGGTGCTCGGGCGGACGATCCACGTCGGTGAAGAGGATGTGGTGGCCGCGCGCATCCACGGCATCCCGATGGACTGGCCGGCCGAGGTGGAAGAGGAGGTCGCCGCCTTCGGTGAGGAGGTCCCCGAGGCCGACAAGCAGGGGCGCACCGACCTGCGTCGGCTGCCGCTGGTGACCATCGACGGCGCTGACGCGAAGGACTTCGACGATGCGCTCTACTGCGAACCCACCGCCAAGGGGTGGCGGCTGGTGGTCGCCATCGCCGACGTCTCCCACTACGTCCGTCCCGGCTCGGCGCTGGATCAGGAGGCGCGCCTGCGTGGCAGCTCGGTCTATTTCCCGCGATCGGTCGTGCCGATGCTCCCCGAGGCCCTGTCCAACGGGCTGTGCTCGCTGAACCCGAAGGTCGATCGACTGGCCATGGTCTGCGACATGCTTCTGCAGGGCAATGGCAAGGTGCTGCGCTCACGCTTCTACCGGGCGGTGATCCAATCGGCCGCGCGGCTGACCTACGACCAGGCCGCGGCGGCGGTGGTCGACGGCGATCGCAAGGCGCGCTCGGCGATCGGTGAGGAGGTGGTGCGTCATCTGGAGAACCTGCACGGTCTCTACAAGACGCTGCGCAAGTCCCGCGAGCAGCGCGGCGCCATCGACTTTGATACAACCGAGACGCAGATGCACTTCGACGACGAGGGGCGTGTGGTCTCCGTCGAGCCGACGGAGCGCAACGACTTCCACAAGGTCGTCGAGGAGTGCATGATCTCGGCTAACGTCTGCGCGGCCAAGTTCCTGACCAAGAACAAGGTGCCGTCGCTCTACCGGGTCCACGAGCGCCCCGGCGAGCAGAAGCTCGAGCAGCTCAAGGAGTTTCTGGCCCAAGCCGGCCTCGAACTCGGTGGCGGTGAAGAGCCCACGGGCAAGGATTACGGCCGGGTGATGGAGCAGGCCCGCGAGCGCCCCGATCGCCACCTCATCGAGACCGTCCTGCTGCGGTCGATGCAGGCCGCCGAATACCGGCCGGACAACGCCGGTCACTTCGGGTTGGCGCTGGACGCCTATACGCATTTCACGTCGCCGATCCGCCGCTACCCCGACCTGGTCGTGCACCGGGGCATCGGCCATGTGATCGACGGCCACCGCGGGCGCAGTTTCCCGGTGACCCACAACGATCTGGTCACCCTCGGTGAGCACTGCTCCATGGCCGAGCGCCGGGCGGATGAGGCGACGCGGGATGCCGAGATGACGCTCAAGTGTGAGTATCTCTCGGACCACCTGGGTGACGAGTTCATCGGGGTGATCGCGGCGGTCACCTCCTTCGGGCTGTTCATCTCGTTGGAGGGGGTCTACGTCGACGGTTTGGTGCACATCACCAATCTTGAGAGCGACTTTTTCCATTACGACTCGGTGGGACACCGGCTGGTCGGTGACCGGACGGGCAAGGAGTACCGGCTCAGCGACCGGGTCCGGGTGCGCGTGGCGCGCGTGGAGAAAGACGACCGGAAGATCGATCTGGAGATGGTCGCTCATCCGGTGGACGCCGACGGCGAGCCTCTGGATGGCAGCCGTAAGTCGGGCAAGCGCGGCAAGGGCGGTACGAACCGCGGCCGCAAGTCGGCTTCTGGCGCCGGCCCGTCCGGCAGCGGGTCGTCGAAATCCACCAAGTCCGAGGGCGGCGGGAAGCGCAAAACGGCCGCCAAGGGCGGCGAGTCGGGCGGCGAATCGCAGGAGGAGGGGGGCGGCAGCGGTAAGAGCCGCCGCAGCAGCCGGAGCCGGCGCTCCGGACGGCGCCGCAGCGGTAGCGATCGCGGTAGCTGACGGTCATGGCGCAGGGCAGACGACGCCGTAGCCGCGGCAAGGGGTCCGCGGCTGCGGACACCGCCGGGGACGGGGTCCATCTGGTCTACGGCCAGCACGCCGCGCGCGAGGCTGCCGCCTACGATCCCGCGGGGGTCGAGGCGGTGTGGGTGGAGCGCGGCCGTCGGGATGCCCGGCTTGAGCGCCTGCTCGAGAAGCTCGCCCGGCAGGGGGTGGACGTCGAGCGCGTGCACCGGCGGGCGCTCGATGACATGGCGGAGGGGGGCAACCACCAGGGCATTGTCCTGCGCTATAGCGGTACCCCGGCCCGCGGTGAGGGTGAACTGGCGGACCTGTTGGACACCGAGCCCGAGCCCCTGCTCCTGGTGCTCGACCGGGTCCAGGATCCGCACAACCTGGGCGCGTGCATGCGAAGCGCGGCCGCGGCGGGCGCCCACGGTGTGGTGGCGCCGCGGGATCGGGCGGCGGCGCTGAGCCCGGCGGTGCACAAGACCGCCGCCGGGGCGGTGCAGCGCATCCCCTTCTTCCAGGTGACCAATCTGGCGCGCACCCTGCAGCAACTTCGCGCGGCCGGGGTGCACACCGTGGGGGCCGCCGGCGAGACGCCGCGCAGTTGTTACCAGGTCGATCTGCGTGGCCCGTTGGCGCTGGTCCTGGGCGGTGAGGGCGAAGGCCTGCGGCGGCTGACCCGGGAGCGCTGTGACACCCTGGTGGCGATCCCCATGCCGGGCGCCATGGAGAGCCTGAATGTCTCCGTGGCCGCCGGCGTGCTGCTTTTTGAGGCGGTCCGCCAGCGCTTTCCACAGGGTGTCGATCTCGGGTAGACTTGCCCGCTTAACCCAAGGTGCAACCTTGCCTCACATCCGTGGGGGTGGAGGCTGTTTGAGCCTGCGGCTCGAATAACCGTAAGGAGTGATGGATGCGACACTACGAGATTGTCTTCATGGTCCACCCGGACCAGAGCGACCAGGTTCCCGCCATGGTCGAGCGCTACCGCAGCATCGTCGAGTCCAGCGGGGGCACCGTGCACCGCCTGGAGGACTGGGGTCGTCGGCAGCTGGCCTACCCGATCAACAAGCTGATCAAGGCCCACTACGTGCTGATGAACGTCGAGTGCGGCAAGGACGAGATTGACGAGCTTACCTCCGCCTTCCGCTTCAACGACGCGGTCATCCGCAACCTGGTGCTCAGCCGCGACGAGGCCGTCACCGAGGCGTCGCCGCTGGCCAAGGGCAACGAGAAGCGCGAGGACCGTAAGGAGTCCGAGGACGCGGAGTAACCCGCGCCCGCGCCTGCCGATATCGACGATCAACGAGGAGCTAGACCATGGGACGTTTCTTCCGGCGCCGCAAGTACTGCAAGTTCACCGCCGAGGGCGTGAAGGAGATCGACTACAAGGATCTCAACACGCTGAAAAACTACATCACCGACACCGGCAAGATCGTGCCGAGCCGGATCACCGGCACTAGCGCGCGCTACCAGCGGCAGCTGTCGCGGGCGATCAAGCGTGCCCGGTATCTGGCGCTGCTGCCGTACACGGACCGTCACTGAGTCGGTGCCGTGAAGGCGTTCGCCGCCTTCATCCTGCGTGGGCCGTTCCAGGCGGCCACGGTCATGGTGGCCGCGGCGCTACTGCCGCTGCTCTCCGTGGTGGCTGCCGGCGCCCTGGCCCTGGTGACCCTGCGCGACGGGCTGCGCCAGGGCGTGGTGGTTGGCGCCATGGCCGGTGCGGCGCTGTTTGCGCTGATGTTCGCCGCGCTGGGCACGGGTGAGCCGGCCCTGCGTCTGATTCTGGAGCAGTGGCTCCCGGTCCTGCTGCTCGCCGAGGTGCTGCGCCGCAGTGTCTCCCTGCCGCTGACGCTGCTGCTGTGGCTGGGGATGGGGGCTGTGGCGGTCATCGGGTTCCACCTGGTGGTGCCCGACCCGGCGGCCTACTGGCGCTCGGTGGTCGAGGCCTTCCTCGCCGTCACTGGGGGCGAGGCGGAGCTCGGCGGCGACGCCGGTGTCCTGCTGCAGGACGAGCTGCTGCCGGTGATGACCGGCCTGTGGGCGGTGAACCTGATGCTGGCGGTCCTCGCCGGGTTGTTGATCGGCCGGGGGCTGCAGGCGCTGCTGTTCAACCCAGGCGGGCTGCGCGCGGAGTTTCACGCCCTGGACCTGGGGCGCGAGGCGGCGCTGGTCGCCCTGGTGCTCTGGCTCGGGGCGCTGTTCGCCGGGCCGGGGCTGGTTACGGACCTGGCGCTGGTCACCGGCGCGGCCTTCGTGGTGCAGGCGATCGCGTTCAGTCACGCCATCGTCGCTGCGCGGGGCATGAGCGGTGGCTGGCTGGTGCCGGTTTACTTGCTGGCGCCGCTGCTGTTTCGCCCGATGGCGCTGGTGGGGATCGGCGATGCGCTGTTTCAGTGGCGGCGAAGACTGGGCGGCGGGGCGTCCTCGCAGTAGCGCCGTCGCAACCGTATATGAACCATCGAGGTGCAAGGCATGGAACTGATTCTGTTGGAAAAGGTGTCGAACCTGGGCAATCTGGGTGATCGCGTCCGGGTGCGTCCGGGCTACGGCCGCAACTACCTCCTCCCCTACGGCAAGGCCAAGATGGCCACCGAGGAGAACATCCGCTACTTCGAAGAGCGTCGTGCCGAGCTCGAGCAGGCCGCCCGTGAGGCCGAGCAGGCCGCCCAGGCCCGTCTGGAGCAGCTGCAGGCGCTGACCCTGACCATCACGGCCAAGGTGGGCGAGCAGGGCAAGCTGTTCGGTTCGGTGGGGCCGGCGGACATCGCCGAGGCCGCCGAGCAGGCCGGTGTCGAACTGGCCCGGCGCGAGGTGCGTATGCCCGAGGGGCCGATTCGGGTGGCTGGCGAGTACGAGGTGCAGGTCTCGCTCTACACCGACGTCGACGGTCCGGTCCAGGTCGTGGTCGAGGGCGACGAGTCCTGAACGCCAGCCGGGGCTGACCCGGGGAGGAGACGGTGCAGGGGGACGGATCCGCCTCGGACTCCGAGGCCCTGAAGGTTCCGCCGCACGACCTGGAGGCCGAACAGGCGGTGCTGGGCGGGCTGATGCTCGACAACGCCGCCTGGGACCAGGTCGCCGACCGTCTCCATGAGGAGGATTTCTACCGCCGTGAGCATCGTCTGGTCTATCGGGCCATGGGCGAGCTCGCGGAGGGGAATCACCCGATGGACGTGGTCACCCTCTCCGGGTGGCTGCGCAAGCAGGGCCGGCTGGAAGAGGCCGGCGGGCTCGGGTATCTGGGCGGCATCGCTCGCGAGACGCCGTCGGCGGCGAACATACGCGCCTATGCCGATATCGTCCGCGAACGCTCGGTGCTCCGGCAGCTGATCCGGGCCGGATCCGATGTCGCCGAGGCGGCCTTCCGGCCGGAGGGGCGCAGCAGCGAGGATCTCCTCGACTACGCCGAGCAGACGATCTTCCAGATCGCGGAGCAGACCGGCCGACACCGGCAGGGCTTTGTCGGCATGCGGCAGCTCATGCCGCAGGTCATCGACCGCATCGACACCCTCTACCACACCCAGGCGGCCGTCACCGGTCTGGCCACCGGTTTCGACGACCTCGATCACATGACCTCCGGGCTCCAGGATGGCGATCTGGTGATCGTCGCCGGGCGGCCGTCCATGGGCAAGACCACCGTGGCGATGAACATGGTCGAGCACGTGGCCATGCAGTTGAAAAAGCCGGTGGCGGTGTTCTCCATGGAGATGCCGGCGGATGCCCTGGCGATGCGCATGCTGGCCTCGCTCGGGCGCGTGCATCTGCAGCGGGTGCGCTCAGGCAAGCTGCAGGACGACGACTGGCCGCGGCTGACCTCGACGATGAGCCTCCTCGCCGAAGCGCCGCTGTTCATCGATGACTCCCCGGGGCTGACGCCCACGGAGATCCGCGCGCGTGCTCGGCGGCTGCAGCGTGAACACGATGAACTTGGGCTGATCGTCATCGACTACCTGCAGCTGATGCAGATCCCCGGGTTCCGGGAGAACCGCGCCGGCGAGCTCTCGGAGATCTCCCGCGGCCTGAAGGCGCTGGCCAAGGAACTCAACACACCGGTTATCGCCCTGTCGCAGCTCAACCGCTCGCTGGAGCAGCGGCCGAACAAGCGGCCGATCATGTCGGATTTGAGGGAATCGGGCGCCATCGAGCAGGATGCGGACCTGATTGCGTTCATCTACCGGGATGAGGTCTACAACGAGGATACCCCGGACAAGGGCGTGGCCGAGCTGATCATCGCCAAGCAGCGCCAGGGGCCGATCGGTACAGTCAAGCTCACCTTCCTGGGCGAGTTCACCCGGTTCGAGAACTACATCGAGGACGTCTACGGTGGGGGGATCCCGGGGTGAGCCGGGCAGCGCGGGCCACGGTGGATCTGAGTGCCCTGCAGGCCAATCTCCGGGTTGCGCGCCAAGCAGCTCCCGGACGGCGGGTCATGGCCGTGATCAAGTCCGATGGTTACGGCCACGGCCTGACCCATGTGGCCCGGGCGTTGAGCGGGCACGCGGAGGCGTTTGCCGTCACCGACGCCACGGAGGCCGAAGCGCTGCGCGGGGCCGGGTTCCGCGAGCGTATCGTCCTCCTCCAGGGACCTTTCCGGTTTGAGGATCTGGAGCGGGCGGCGGCTGCGGATCTTGAGCTGGTCATTCACACCCATTGGCAGGTGGAGGCGCTGGCGCAGGCTCGGCTGGCCTCGCCGGTGACCGTCTGGGTGAAGGTCGACAGCGGCATGCACCGGCTCGGCTTCCCGCCGGAGGAGGTCCAGGCGGTCTGGCGCCGTCTGACCGAGGCCCCGGGCGTGCGGGCCGACCTCGGCTTCCTGACCCACCTGGCGTGTGCCGATGACCGGGGCAACCCGGCCACCGAGCGGCAGCTGGCCACCTTTGAAGCCGCCTGTGAAGGTCTACCGGGGCCACGCTCGGCGGCCAATTCGGCCGGTGTGCTGGGCTGGCCGGCAAGCCACTACGACTGGGTGCGTCCGGGGATCATGCTCTACGGCGCATCGCCTTTCGTGGATGGCCGGGCGGATCAGCCCGCGCTGCAACCGGCCATGGCGTTTCGCGGTCAGGTGGTAGCGGTGCGGCATCTGCGCCCCGGCGATGCGGTCGGTTACGGCGCGACCTGGTGCTGTCCTGAGAGCATGCCGGTGGGGGTTATCTCCGTGGGGTATGGCGACGGGTATCCACGCCATGCGCCCAGTGGCACGCCGGTGGAGGTGGCCGGGCGGCGGACGCAGCTGGTGGGGCGGATCTCCATGGACCTGCTGGCGGTGGACCTGCGTGGCCTCGAAGGGGTGACCGAGGGGGATCCCGCGATCCTCTGGGGCGGTGCGGTGCGCGCCGAGGAGGTGGCCGACGCCTGCGGCACCATTGCCTACGAGCTCTTCTGCCGGATGCCGCCCCGGGTTCGGCGCGAGCCGGTGGGCACGGGGGCGTCCTGATGGCCCGCAGCCGTCGGCGTTTTCTCTGCTCGGACTGCGGCGCGGAGCAACCGCAATGGGCGGGTCAGTGTCCGGAGTGTGGCGCCTGGAATACGCTCGAGGAGATCGCACAGCCGGCCGCATCCGGCGGTGGCCGGGTGGGCCGGGGCACGGAGATCACCACGCTGGCCGAGGTATCGACCGCGCCGGAGCCGCGGTTGGCCACCGGCGTGGCGGAGCTGGACCGAGTCCTCGGCGGCGGTCTGGTGCCCGGGTCGGTGGTGCTCATCGGCGGCGAGCCGGGGATCGGTAAATCAACCCTGCTGCTGCAGACGCTGGCGGCCCTCTCCCGCGAGCACCCGGCGCTCTATGCCACCGGTGAGGAGTCGCTCCAGCAGGTGGCGCTGCGGGGGCAGCGCCTGGGCGTGGCGGATGACGCCATGAAGCTGATGGCCGAGACGGCGGTCGAGGAGGTCGTCGCGGCAGCGGAGCGGATCCGCCCCCGGGCCCTGGTGCTCGACTCGGTGCAGACCTTCCACACTGCGGCGCTTGGCTCGGCGCCGGGGTCGGTCTCCCAGGTCCGCGAGAGCGCGGCGCAGCTGGTGCGTCTGGCCAAGACCACCGGCACGGCGGTGATCCTGGTCGGCCACGTTACCAAGGAGGGGCACCTGGCCGGGCCGCGAGTGCTCGAGCACATGGTAGACACCGTGCTCTACTTCGAGAGCGATCAGGGCAGCCGCTACCGCGTGGTGCGGGCGGTGAAGAACCGCTTCGGCGCCGCCAACGAGCTCGGCGTCTTTGCCATGGCCGAGGACGGCCTGCGCCAGGTGCGCAATCCCTCCTCCATCTTCCTCTCCCGTCACGATCAGGATGTGCCGGGCAGCGCGGTGCTGGTGACCCGGGAGGGGAGTCGGCCCCTGCTGCTTGAGGTGCAGGCGCTGGTGGCCGACTCCGCCGGGAGTCAGCCGCGCCGCGTGGCCGTGGGCCTGGACGGCAGCCGCCTGGCGCTGCTGCTGGCGGTTCTCCAGCGCCACGGCGGGATCAGCACCGCCGGCGAGGATGTCTTCCTGAACGTGGTCGGCGGCGTGCGTGTCCAGGAGACGGCGGGCGACCTGCCGGCGCTGGCGGCGGTGCTCTCGAGCCTGCGCAATCGGCCCCTGCCGCGGGACTCGGTGGTCTTCGGGGAACTGGGCCTGGCCGGTGAGGTGCGCCCCGTGCCCGGTGGCGAGGAGCGCCTGGCCGAGGCGGCCAAGCACGGTTTCACGCGGGCAGTCGTCCCGGCCAAGAACGTTCCGCGTCAGGGGGTGGCGGGCATGGAACTCCACCCGGTGCGCCGTCTGGAGGAGGCGATCACCGCCCTGATGGGCTAGTAAGACCGGGGCCGTCTCGCGGCGCCGGACTCCGTGGCTTCCACCGGAACGTGGTCAGCGCACCGGGGTGCGCACCCAGATCCACCCTTCCTGTTCGAGCGACTCGTCGATCTCGCTTGGGGGCATCGCCTTCCCGAGGAGAAAGTCTTGCGCCGCGAGCAGGCAGAGCACGGCATCCAGGCCGTCGGAGCGGGTGGCCAGTTCCGGGATCTCGAACGACCCACCCAGAATCTGCGCCATGGCGCAGGCGATGCGTTCACGGGCCGTTTTGCCCTCGGTATCACGACCCTTGTAGCCTTTGGCGGGTATGGCGTGGGCCTGCAGGGTGGCGGCGGGGTAGACCTCGATGAGGCCGCCGGCAGCGGCGTCGCCTTGCTGCAGCTCGCCGGGGCTCCAGCGCATTGGCAGGGTCCAGCCGCGCTCGCATCTGAGTTCGTCGACGAACGCCAGGGCGGCGTGGGCGGTCCGCGCGATGCGGTCGGCACCGACATCCAGGGGTTTCTTGCCGATTTGCCGGTGGACGAAGCGGTCCGTCACCCGATTGAAGAGTTCGCTGGCGTCGGCGCCCAGCGCGTCGCCAGCCCGGTGCTGCGCCAGCTGCTGACCGAGTGGCTGCGGCCACCCGAGGGGCGCATCGAGGGCGAGCAGCGGCGCGTGGGTGTGGTCGGCGAGCCACTCCAGTGCGATCTGAGCCGCACTGCGCGAGGCGGAACCCAGCGCAACCCGCTCGACTCGAAGCCCGCGGCCATCCCAGTGCCCGAGGGCCAGCCCCACTTGCTTGGACTGGACGGCGCAGTCCACGCCGAGGACGGTCTGCGATGGTGTCGGCTGTTGGTGCGTCATCCGGTGGTGCCTCCTGCGCATCCGGCGGGGCGGAGAGCCCCGCAGTTTACCGTCTCCGCCGCTCGGGGGTCGTCCCATCCGGGTGCAATGCCGCGTGATGGGGCCCTGCATTGGAGCGCGTGGCGCAGGGGCAGGGTAGGTAGTTGCGTCAATGCGTTGAAATTATAAGGATTAAAAAAACTGGCACGATCGCTGCAACACCCCGGGCTCCGCAGCAAGCCATGACAGGAGGCCGGGCGATGAAGAGCCTTGGTGACCCCTACAGCCCCCATAGCGATCTCTCCCACGGAACGGGTTGTACCTGCAGCTCCTGCACCGATGGCCGCGTCAGCGCCCTGCATGCCTCCCAAGGTCAGCGCTCCGGGTCCGACCCGGAGCGGCTGAATCGGGACGATGTGGTCGAGCGGGCCGTGGAGGGCGCCATCGTGCGCGCCCTCTTTGGGCACCGTGAGCTTTCCCGTCGGCGTTTCATGTCGGCGATCGGCAAGGGCACTGCCGCCGCCGCCATCGCCGCCTGGTTTCCCCTCGATGCGCTCAAGGGCGCCCTGGCCGAGGAGATCGGTCCTTTGGAGCAGACGCGCATGGACGTCGGTTTCATCCCGATCACCTGCGCGACGCCGATCATCATGGCCGAGCCGATGGGCTTCTACGAACGCTACGGGCTCGATGTCACCGTGCAGCAGACTGCGGGGTGGGCGGTCATCCGCGACCGCACCCTGGCTGGCGATTTCAACGCCGCCCACATGCTGGCCCCGATGCCCCTGGCCATGAGCATGGGGGTGGGCTCCGACCGCCTGGCGGTGCGGATGCCGGCAGTGGAGAACATCAACGGCCAGGCGATCACCCTGCGCAATGATCATCAGGACAAGCGCGATCCCAAGGACTGGAAGGGGTTCACGTTCGCCGTCCCCTTCGAGTACTCGATGCACAACTTCCTGCTGCGCTACTACGTGGCCGAGCACGGTCTCGATCCGGATCGGGACATCAGCATCCGGGTGCTGCCGCCGCCGGAGATGGTCGCCAACCTGGCCGCCGGCAACGTGGATGGCTACCTCGCCCCGGATCCGTTCAACCAGCGGGCCGTCTGGGAGGAGGTGGGCTTCCTGCACATCCTGAGCAAGGAGCTCTGGGAGGGCCATCCGTGCTGCGCCTTCGCCGTGCGCGAGGACTGGGTCCAGGAGCATCCGAATACCTTTGCCGCGCTGTTCCGGGCCATCGTCGATGCCACCCACTACAGCTCGGATCCGGATAACCGCTCGGAGATTGCCGAGGCCATCTCGCCACGGCAGTACCTGAACCAGCCGGTGCCGGTGCTCGAGCAGGTGCTGACCGGTCGCTATGCCGATGGTCTCGGGGAGATCCAGGAAGTCCCGAATCGGATCGACTTCGATCCCTTCCCCTGGCACTCCATGGCCGTCTGGATCCTCACCCAGATGAAGCGGTGGGGCTACATCGAGGGCGATGTCGACTACCGCGGCATCGCCGAGGAGGTGTTCCGGGCTACCGAGGCGCGGGAGGTGATGGAGGAGCTCGGTTACGAGGCACCGACTGAGTCCTACACCACCCACGAGATCATGGGGAAGACCTTCGATCCGGACGACCCCGAGGGGTATCTGGAGAGCTTCGAGATCCGCAGCTCGTGACCGACTTCCCGGCAGCGGCGCGAAGCCGCTGCCGGTGTCCCTGGCACAACCCCCCAATGCACAAGGCAGGAGGGTCGTATGCGACTCCCGGCACTCAGTGACCTGCGTTTCGACGGGTCCAGTGAAAACTTTCGGGCGCTGATCGTCTCCGTGGTCCTCTTCGTGGTCCTGATCGGGGGCTGGGAACTATCCCAGCGCGCCGACGAGATCGCCCTTGTCGGCGGCGAGCCCGACGAATACGCCCAGATGACCGCGGGATCCAGCGGCAGCAACATCCCCGTGCCCTCCGAGGTTGCCGCCTTCGCCTGGCAGGAGCTGACCGACCCGTTCTACGACTTCGGTGAGGCGAACCGCGGGATCGGCCTGCAGGTGGCCTACTCGCTCACCCGCGTGCTGATCGGCTTTAGCATCGCCGCGGCGGTGGCGATCCCAATTGGGTTTCTCATCGGTATGTCGCCGGTCATGCGCAAGGCGCTCAATCCGTATATCCAGGTCCTGCGGCCCATCTCACCGCTGGCCTGGATGCCGCTTGCGCTCTATATCATCCGCGACAGTGATGCCTCGTCGGTGTTTGTCATCTTCATCTGCTCGCTCTGGCCGATGCTCATCAACACCGCCTTCGGCGTGGCCGCGGTGAGCCGTGACTGGTTGAACATCGCCCGAACCCACGAGCTGGGCTCGCTGCGCACCGCCTTCCAGGTGGTTCTGCCCGCCGCGGCACCGACCATCGTGACCGGGATGCGGATCTCCATGGGGATCGCCTGGCTGGTGATCGTCGCCGCGGAGATGCTCATCGGCGGCACCGGCATCGGCTACTACGTCTGGCAGCAGTGGAACAACCTGGATCTCACCGCAGTGATCTTCGCCATCCTCGTCATCGGCGTGGTGGGCATGTTCCTCGACCAGCTCTTCGCGCGCACGGCCCGAGCCGTGGCCTACGACTAGGAGGCACCCATGACCGCGCACTTTCTTGAGATCCGTGACCTGGCCAAGCGCTTTCCGGATCCTGACGGCCAAGGCGAGTTCACTGTCTTCGAGGACATCAACTTCGATATCGAGGAGGGCGAGTTCGTCTGCATCATCGGCCACTCCGGCTGCGGGAAGTCGACCATCCTGAATGTCCTGGCCGGTCTCGATGAGCCTTCCCAGGGCGGGGTGGTCATGGCCGGCAAGGAGGTCACCGGCCCGAGTCTGGACCGGGGGGTGGTCTTCCAGAACCATTCGCTGCTGCCCTGGAAGACGGCCATCGGCAACGTGCGTTTCGCCGTCCAGGCGCGGCATAAGGATTGGTCGCGCCGGCAGGTCATCGAGCACAGTCGCCGCTATCTAAGCATGGTGGGTCTGGAGCAGGCCCAGGAGCGCTACCCGGCGCAGCTCTCCGGCGGGATGCGCCAGCGGGTGGGCATCGCCCGGGCATTCGCCAATCAGCCCAAGCTGCTGCTCATGGACGAGCCCTTCGGGGCGCTGGATGCGTTGACCCGGGGCACGATCCAGGACGAGTTGGTGCGGATCTGGTCCGGGACCGGGCAGACCGTGTTCATGATCACCCACGATGTGGATGAGGCCATCCTGCTCGCCGATCGTGTCCTGCTGATGTCCAACGGCCCCCATGCACGGGTGGCGGAGTCGGTGCGTATCAATCTACCGCGCCCCCGGGACCGGGCCGAGATCCTGCAGGACCCCGCCTTCTACACCATCCGCAACCACCTGATGCACTTTCTGGTGGAGCGTTCGCGGCAGACCCAGGGCGGCGGTGAGGCGGCGGATCGGCCCTGGGGCAGCAAGCCGCCGGAAATCGATCCAACCGCGGCGGCCACCGGGCAGGCACCGGCCCCGCCGGCCGGCGCGGGCGATCGGCCGCAGGTGCGTGCCGTCCAGTAACCCCGGGTCCTTCAGACCCTTCCTTGAGTGAGGAGTAAACAGCATGGATAAGACCGAGATGACCGCAGCGATCCAGGCGGCGAAGGCCGAAAAGGGGCTGACCTGGGAGGAGATTGCCGAGAAGGTGGGCCTCTCTCCGGTCTTCACCGCCTCGGCCTGCCTGGGGATGAACTCCACGACCGCCGAGCAGGCGGAGCGCATCTGCTCCGTTCTCGGGCTGGCCCCGGAGGTGGGGACGACCTTGCAGGTCTACCCGTACAAGCAGTTTCCCGAGGCGATTCCCCAGGATCCGTTGGTCTACCGGCTCTACGAGGTCGTCGGGGTGTACGGCGAGACCATGAAAGAGATCATCCAGGAGAAGTTCGGTGACGGGATCATGAGCGCGATCGACTTCACCATGGATATCGACAAACAGGAGGATCCCAAGGGGGATCGCGTGGTGGTGACCATGAACGGGAAGTTCCTCCCGTACAAGCGCTGGTGACTCCACGGACCAGGTACAGCGGCGGTCGGCTGCCGATTTGGGCCGGTGGCCCGGCAGGGCGCCCCTGCGGGCGTTGCCTTGCCGGGCCAGGAGCCCAACGACGGCGGCATTGGCCCCCGCGATGACTGCAGCTGCGCCGCGGATTCCGGCCAGCCGGCCCCAAAGCGGCAACGACTTCAGTCCGCTCGGGCGAGAAGCCCCGAGCCATCCACGTTGCCTGGGTGAGACTAAGAGGGTGTTAGGGGTGGGGCAAGAAAAAGGGGTCCCGACCGGGGGGGAATCGGTCGGGACCCCTGAATCGGGGCTGAGGTGGGCCCCGTTAAGCACCCATGAAGAGAGAGGTTAGAAGAGGGTTACCATTCCTGGTCCTCGCCCATGTCGTCATCCGCGTCTTCCTCCCACGGATCGACCTCATCCTCTTCCTCCTCCGGCTCCCAGGCGTCCTCGCCGTCCTCAGCCGGCTCCTCGAACGCTTCCTCATCGGTCTCCACGTCCTCGAAGGCGAGGGTCGCAGTGGTGGCGCCCATGCCGATCATCAGGGCCAGCAGACCAACAATCCAGCTCTTCAGTCGCATAGTGCCTCCTTGGTGGCATTGCAGCTTTGCTTTCAAGCGTCCACGGAAAAGCTCCGTGTTCGCCCATGCTCTAGCAGGCTGCGTGCCAACTTTATTACGCGCTTTAAAAACAGATACCTATGGAATCGAGGCGGGCCCGGGCCCATGGTGGGCTGCCAGTTGGCGTCGCTTTCAGGCGACACCTGTCTGCCAGTGACCGGCGGAATGCGGTGACAGGCGGCCGCACGCCGGGGGTGAGCGGATGTCGCCCCCGGACGACACTCGCGCAAAACCAGGATTTGCAGTTCGCGGGCTGTGTGATCCACCGGCGCGTGAGCAACCTGATGCGGTCACCGCATAAGCGCACCGAGAATACCGTGGGACGATGGTCAAGAACGGTGCGTATTGATAAATTGCTGCGCAAAATTTTCCGGTTCACAAGGCGGCGCTCTGTGTGCCCGGGTCGTTATTCCCAAGGGCTCCCGGCCAGGCGCAGGCGACGAATATCGAGGTGAGGCATGAGCATCGATTCTTTCTACGGCTTCTTGACTGATCTGGGGTACACCCACCCGGTGCACCCGATCGCTGTCCACATCACCATCGGCCTGGTGGTGGCGGCGCTGGCTTTCGCGCTCCTGGCCCTCTCGCCGCGCTATGAGAAGTATGCCGTCACAGCTCGCCACTGCGTGACGCTGGGCTTTATCACGGTCTTCGCTACCATCGGGCTCGGCCTGATGGACTGGATCCACTTCTACGGTGGGGTCTGGACCGGCACCTTCACGATCAAAGTCTGGTTCGGTGTCGCGCTGGCCGTGCTGTTGGGTATTGCGGCGATCCTCCCGGCCAGGCTGACCTACCGCTCGCCGGTGGTGCTGGTTAGCTACCTGGCGTCGTTCTTGGTGGTGGTGGTGCTCGGCTACTACGGCGGTGAGCTGGTGCATGGCACCGGAGGCTAAGAGCACGTCACGAATCCCCCGGGGGCGTATCGCGAACGCCCCCGGGGGGGAGGGCAGAGACGCCGTTACAGCCGCCTCAAATTGAGGTCGGGCGTTGTTCAAGGTAGTGGGGAAGTCCAAAGAGCCGGTGTGGCAGCACCGGCTCTTCGGAGCCCGCCAACGGGGAGTCAAGCGGGCTCGCCCCTGGCCTGGTGTCTACCTTGGCATACGTAGGGTTGCCAACGGTAGCGAAGCTGGTGGGCCGCCAAGGACTCGAACCTTGAACCTACTGATTAAGAGTCAGCTGCTCTACCAATTGAGCTAGCGGCCCGTTTGAGAGGGACTTATTGTGCCAAGCCGTTGCCGGTCAGGCAAGTTGCTCCCGGCAACGAAAAAGGCCCGGCGCACCGGGCCTGATCGTGTTGGATGGGGTGAGCGATGGGACTCGAACCCACGACCACCGGAGCCACAATCCGGGGCTCTACCAGCTGAGCTACGCCCACCACCGTAAATCGTTGTACCCTGCCTGCGCTGCGCGTTTGGCGCGCCCGGCAGGGTTCGAACCTGCAACCGTCGGCTTAGAAGGCCGATGCTCTATCCGATTGAGCTACGGGCGCAGTGCTCGGCAGTTCGTGCCACGACCGCCTGGATGACCAGGTGGTCGGGGTGGAGGGATTTGAACCCCCGACTCCCTGCTCCCAAAGCAGGTGCGCTACCAGACTGCGCTACACCCCGTAGGGTCACCGCAGATCCGCGCTGACCGCCGCGGTCTAGGTGCGAAATCATAGCGACCCCGCCTGTCGTCGTCAATTCCCCATGCGTTGCTGGCCGTTGCCGGCGCCCCCGCGGCGTGCGAAAATCCGCCTCAATTCGCGGTTCTTCGGGGGATTCATGCCTGCACAGATCCTGGATGGGAAAGCCATCGCGGCCAAGCGTCGTGCACTCGTTGGAGAGGCTGTCGAAGAGCGGGTGCAACATGGTCTGCGCCGGCCCGGGCTGGCCGTCATCCTCGTCGGGCAGAATCCGGCTTCAGCGGTGTATGTCCGCAACAAGCGGCGAGCCTGCGAGGAGGCCGGCATCCTGTCGCGGGCCTATGACCTCGAGGCCGATGTCAGCGAGGGTGAGCTGCTTGAGCGTATCGATCGGCTCAATGCTGATCCGGAGATCGACGGTATCCTGGTCCAGCTTCCGCTGCCGGGTCATATCGACGAGCAGACGGTGATCGAGCGGATCGACCCGATCAAGGATGTCGATGGCTTCCACCCGGAGAATATGGGCCGGTTGGCGCTGCGACTGCCCGGACTGCGTCCGTGCACCCCGCGAGGGGTCATGACGCTGCTCCACCACACCGGGATCGAACTCGAGGGGCGTGATGCGGTGGTGCTGGGCCAGTCGAACATCGTCGGCCGGCCGATGACCCTGGAACTGCTCAATGCCCGCTGTACGGTCACCGTCTGTCACAGTCGCACGCGCGATGTGGCTGAGCGGGTCCGCCAGGCGGATCTGGTGGTCGCCTCGGTGGGCAAGCCGGGGCTGGTCCAGGGCGACTGGATCGGTGAGGGCGCCGTGGTCATCGATGTGGGGATCAATCGCCTGGACAGTGGCAAGCTCACCGGCGACGTCGACTTCGCGGCGGCCAGCGAGCGTGCCTCTTGGATCACGCCGGTGCCGGGCGGGGTGGGCCCGATGACCGTGGCCACGCTGCTCGAGAACACTCTGGATGCCGCCCGCAACCGCGACGAGCTGACCGCGGCGGCGTGTTAGGCTGATCGCACCAGCGTTCACGGGGACAGGGAGTCGGATGGCAACGCATGAGAAGCGCCGTTTCAGCCGGGTGACCTTTCACGCCCCGGCGCGCTTGATTGATGTCGATGGGCGCGGCCGCGAGGTGGAAGTGCTGGACCTGTCCATGCGCGGCGCCCTGGTCCGGCTTGGGGATGGCACTCGTCCCGCGGGGGCCCTTTGCGATCCGAGCAGCCTGTGGACCCTGGAGTTACCGCTGAGCGACGTGGATCGGATCTGTATGGAGGTGCAGCCCGCCCACTGGCATGAGCAGGAGGTAGGGTTGCGCTGCGAGCGGATCGACCTGGACAGCATGGTCCATCTGCGCAGCCTGCTTGAGGCCAACTTGGGTGATGTCGATCTGGTCAACCGGGAGTTGATGCAGCTCGTCTCCTGACTTCGAAACGGTACCGGCAGCCGCGGCGCGCCATCGCCACCGTGTCTTGCGCTCGTAGGCGTCCGGGCGGGTGCTCCGAGCACACCCGCCCGCCCGGTCCGTCCTTCCCGTCTAGAAGCTCACGCTGTAGCCGGCCGTTGGCTAGCCTGTACTCTGCAGCCCGGCGCTGAGCCCGGCGATGGTCATCTTGACCAGATCGGTCAGTCGCGGGTGCTCCTGTTCCCGGGATTGCCGCAGCCGCGAGAGGGCCGAGAGCTGAAGCAGCGACAGGGCGTCCAGGTCGGTGCGGCGCAGCTCGTGGCTCGCCTGCAGGGCCGGCTGGCGCTCGAGCAGGCGTTCCTTGCCCATCGCTGCCAGGACCCAGGCGCGGGTGCGTTGCCATTCATCCAGGATCCGGTCGCGCAGTTCGGGGCGCTCTCCCAGTTCCAGGGCCTGGCGGCCCAGGGTCAGGTCCGCCCGGGCCAGGCCCATTTCGACATTCTCCAGCAGCTGGGCGAAAAAAGGCCAATCGCGGCGCATCTCGCGCAGCCGGGCGAGCCCGCCCCCGGTCTCGCCAATGACGGCCAGGCCGGTGCCCACGCCGTACCAGGCGGCCAGGTTGATGCGGCTCTGCGACCAGGCGAAGACCCACGGGATCGCCCGCAGACTCTCTAGGTCGCGGGCCGCGCTACGGTGGGCCGGCCGCGACCCGATCTCCAGCTGCCCGATCTCCTCGTAGGGCGTCACCCGGGTAAAGAAATCGGCGAACCCCTCGGCGTGGACCAGCTCGTGGTAGGCGCGCTCGCTCGCCTCGGCCATACGCCTCAATTCGTCCTCGAAGCGCTTGGCGAGCCGGGCGGCGTGCTCTTCGGCATGGCCGGTGGACATGGCCAGCACGGCGTTGACCGTCTGCTCCAGGTGCCAGCGCCCGGAGTCCACGGTCCGGTAGCGGGTGAAGATCATCTCGCCCTGTTCGGTGACCTTCAGCCGGCCGTCCACCGAACCGGCCGCCTGGCCGCGGATTGCCCGATTCAGCGGGCCGCCGCCGCGGCCCAGCGAGCCGCCGCGGCCGTGGAAGAGGGTCAGCTCGATGTCGCGTTCGCGTGCCCATCCGGCTAGAGACTCCTGAAGCCGGTGGAGGGCGGCGTTGGCCGCCAGGACCCCCACGTCCTTGGCGGAATCCGAATATCCGATCATGACCTCCAGCGCTCGTCCCCGGGCCTGCAGGGCGGAGCGCTCGCCCGGCAGCTCCAGGAGTTCGGCGAGGACCGTCGGGGCGTGCTCCAGATCCCGGCGCGTCTCGAACAGCGGGATGATGTCGAGCTGGAAGCTGGCCCACTGCTCCTCGGGCACCGCCAGGCGGGCGAGGGCGCGCACCGCGGCGATATCCGCTGCCGTGCGCGTGAACGAGATGATGTAGCGCCGGCACGCTTCGGGTCCGTAGGCGGTCTGCAGGTCGGCGGCGACGCGCAGGGTGTCGAGCACCTCTTGCGTGGCCGCGCTGGTCGGTTCCGGCGCCGTTGCCCAGCCCTCGCGCGCGAGTCGGTCGAGCTCCGCGGCGTCGCTGCTGGCACCTGGTGCCAACTCTTCGATGGCGGCGGCGTGGACGCTGGCGTGTTGGCGGAGTTCCAGTTCAGCGAGGTGGAAGCCGAAGGTTTCCACCTGCCAGCGCAGCTCCTGCAGCGCGCCATGGGCGAGCCGCGGGGTACCGGCTTCGGTCAGCGAGCGCTGGACCTGGTCGATGTCCGCCAGCAGTTCGGCGGGTTCGCTGAAACCGCGCGCGGTATCGCCGGTCTGGCGGGCACGCAGGCGCTCGGCGGCGTAGAGGAGTTTGTGCCGGTGGGCCTGATCCGGGGAGGTCCGTGCCAGGGCCGCCGCCTGCTCCGGGAAGTCGCTCCGGTCGCGTTCCAGGCTCTGGCGCAACGCCGGGGTCGGGGGTGTGTAGCGGTCGCTGGCGGTGAACATGCGGGCTACCTGGCGGGTGCGCTGTTCGAGGCGCTGCAGGACCTGCGTTGCCTGCTGGGCCATCGCCTGGCGGGTGACCTCCGCGGTGACATTGGGGTTGCCGTCGCGGTCACCGCCCACCCAGGAGCCGTAGCGCAGGAACGCCGGGGTGTGGGGGGCGCGGGCCCCGGTGTCGCGGGGCGCTAGAGCGCGCTCCATCTCCTGGTAGATGCCCGGTACCAGGTCGAAGAGGGTCTGATCGAAGACCGCCATGATCCGCCGCGCCTCGTCGAGCGGGGTGGGGCGCTCCTGGCGGAAGGGGGCCGTGGCCCAAAGAGCGGTGAGCTCCTCGGCCAGGCTGCGGCGAACGTCGAAGGCGAGGGCATCGTCGGCCTCGGGCAGGTCGAGTCGTTCGAGCTCTTGCGAGATGCGTTGCAGCGCATCGACCACCGCCCGACGCCGGGCCTCGGTGGGGTGGGCGGTCAGCACCGAGTGGATGCGCAGTCGGCGGGTCAGTTCGTGGGCGGCCTCCCGACCCTCGAGTTCGGTGACTTGCTGGATGCCGGCCTCCAGGCCGTCCTCGACGATGCGCCCATCGCGCCCCTGAGCCCGCAGCGAGCGCACCCGCTGGCGATCCTCGGCCAGGTTGAGCAGCTGGCAGTGCAGGGTCAGGGCCCGGGCCACCTTGTGGGCCGTGGTGGGGTCCAGTTCGTCGAGCTTCGTGAGGGCCGAATCGGGGTCGGGGCGATCGCTCCAGTGGAGTTCGTGGGCGTCCTGGCGCAACCGGGCCAGTGGGATAGTGACGCGCTCGCCCTCGCACTCCTGCAAGACGTCGTGCAGGACGCTGTCGAGCAGGGCGATCTCCTCGCGCAGCGGCGCGGGGATTACGACCCCGGCGTCGCGGACGGCAGAGATGTCGGAGAACCGGGCGGCAAGCGGCTGCATGGTGTGGCTCCGGGCGTGTTGGCATGGTCACCGGACACGTTCGGCACGGGGTTGCGCATTGTCAACGCATTGGCGATGCTTGCCAGCGTGACCTGGGGCAGTTTGTCCGCTCAGGCTCGCAGCCACCATAGGGAGGTGTCATGACCAAGGTTCTCGTCCTGTACTACTCCACCTACGGACACGTCGAGACGCTCGCCCATGCGGTTGCCGAGGGCGCGCGTGGGACCGGTGTCGAGGTGACGCTCAAGCGTGTGCCCGAGACCATGCCCGAGGATGTCGCCCGGCAGGCCGGTGCCAAGCTCGATCAGCAGGCCCCTGTAGCCAGCCCCGAGGAACTGGCCGACTACGACGCCATCCTGTTCGGCACGCCCACGCGCTTTGGCAACATGGCCGGGCAGATGCGCAACTTCCTCGATCAGACCGGGTCGCTGTGGTTCAACGGGCAGCTCATCGGCAAGGTCGGCAGCGTCTTCACCTCAACCGGTACCGGCGGCGGCAACGAGACCACCATCACCTCCTTCTGGCACACCCTCGCCCACCACGGCATGGTCATTGTCGGCCTGTCCTATGCGGCTGCGGAGTTGACCGACCTCTCGGTGGTCAAGGGCGGCAGTCCCTACGGGGCTGGCACCATCGCCGGTGGCGACGGCAGCCGGCAGCCGAATGAGCAGGAGCTGGCCATGGCCCGTTACCAGGGGCGCCACGTGGCCGAGATCGCGCAACGGCTGCACGGCTGACCTCGGAGGCCCGCCGCCTATCGGCGGC